>Ga0181555_1000817_pt1 | contig 29609 bp, 26 predicted proteins | sample 011ome_15_FD_145601 | JGI IMG/M metagenome (GOLD analysis project Ga0181555, IMG submission 145601) | Coastal salt marsh microbial communities from the Groves Creek Marsh, Skidaway Island, Georgia - 011504AT metaG (spades assembly) | ecosystem: Environmental > Aquatic > Marine > Intertidal zone...
TCAGTGCTAACCAAAAGTCTGCTAAGCCCCAAGCCACCTATAAAAGCAACAACACAATTTATAAACTTCCAGCGCAGTGTTACATAATGAATGTACGCGAAAAGAAAGTTACTAAATAATACTGCAGATATCATACCAAATGTCCCGCTCAACAGAATAGGCAACATCATCCTGAAAGCAATTTCTTCAGCCACAGAAATAAACAGTAGGTATGTTAACCACACTAAATGAATCGGTTCAATTTTATACCCTCTCTTTAAATAGATGAAAATAAAAAACAACGATATAGCAGTTAGAATAAAAAAATAAAAAACGGGAGAAGATGTTAGCGGTTTTAAATAGATGCTATCTGTAAATGATTCAATTGACATAAAAATACAAATTGTTGCAATTATGCTCATAGTTAAAAAATGACGAGCTAACACTTGATTAAATGAATTGATAAGGTAATTTTGATCTTTAGCTGGTCGTTGTAGTCGTCTTTTTCGCATTGAATTTTTTCGCATCGCTGCAGCTATATTTCTTGAATAATGTTAGCAGTGTAAATATTAATTATTACGTTGCAAGATATGAATATTTTTAAGTGGGAATAAAATTTCTAATATGAAAAAATAGCTAAATGACGGCTCACCTAGCTTTACATTTTACAGTTCCTTTATTAGTTGCTTTTTTATTTTTTAGAGAAAATTTGAAGCTATCTTATTTAGCCATGATATTAACTATGCTGGTTGACTTAGATCATTTGCTGGCTAGCCCAATTTACGATGCCAATCGTTGCAGTATAGGATTCCATCCTCTCCATCAGTATTGGTTTATTGGTATCTATCTAGTCATGAGCTTTTTTTCAAAAACTAGATTAATTGGAGTTGGGTTAATCATCCATATGAGTTTAGATGCATTGGATTGTTTATAAACTTTTTCCCCAAAAATTGGTGCCCTCTCCAGGAATCGAACCTAGAACTACTCCTTAGGAGGGAGTTGTTATATCCGTTTAACTAAGAAGGCTTATATTAAATATTAAGCGTCTGTTATATCAAATATATCTATATTCGGCCCATCAATACACATCTCGCCAATAGCTTTAACAGTTCCATCCTCTGTTCTAAAAGTCAAATATTTTTCATAGTGCTCTTTTGAATCCCAAACCTCTGTAAGAACAAATTTATGAGGATCTTCAACATGCAATGTAAGATTAATATTTTGGCACCCATCAAATGCACGCGTGACATGAAAAGCCTCAGTGCAAATTTCTGAAAATTTATCAACCAAACCATCCTTTAAGGTTCCGCTAAGCAAAACACTTACTGCCATAATGAATCCTAATCTTTTAAAATTAAAATGTTTCCTCATGTTAAATTAAAGAGTGTTCAATAGAAAGTGCTACTGAAAATATACCTTTCAAGTTAAAAATATTAGAATAGGGCGCAAGGACTAATACCATGAGCAAAGAAATCACTATCACACTCCCAGACGGATCTCAGAAGCAAGCTCCGGTTGGAATAAGCGGGTTAGAAATTGCAAGCATGATTGGCGCTGGCCTGGCTAAAGCTGCCGTTGCTTTTAGTGTAAATGGTGAGCAAAGAGACCTAAGTGACGTTGTGAATCAGGATGCCGATATCTCTATTTTTACAATTGATTCAGATGAAGGCTTAGAAATTATGCGGCACACAGTTGCGGCTCAGGTGTTAGCTCGCGCTATAAAAAATCTTTATCCAAAAGCCAAATTAGCCATTGGCCCAACTATTGAAAATGGTTTCTACTATGATTTTTTATCTGATGAAAGGGTTTCTATAGACGATTTGCCAAAAATTGAAAAAGAAATGGATAGGATTGTTGCTGAAAAATCTGTCATTACTAAAACGATTCATTCAAAAAAAGAGGCAATCAAAAGCTTTGCTGACGCTAAAGAAGATTACAAAGTTAAGATCATCCAAGAGTCTGAGCAAGAAGATAATTTCCAACTCTACAATCAAGGTGAAACCGGCTTTATAGATCTTTGTCGTGGACCTCATTTACCAAGCTTAGATAAGGTCGGGGCTTTCAAGCTAACAAAGATTGCTGGTGCTTATTGGAAGGGCGATTCAAAAAATGAAATGCTCTCCCGCATTTATGGAACTGCTTGGAAAAATGAAAAAGATCTAAAAAAATATTTAACTCTTTTGGAAGAGGCAGAAAAGCGAGATCATCGAAAACTTGCCAAAGAAATGGATTTATTCCATTTGCAGGAAGAAGCTCCTGGGATGGTTTTTTGGCATGCAAAGGGTTGGTCTATTTACATAGCTTTACAAAACTATATTCGAAAAAAACAAATTGCTAATGGTTATGATGAAATTAATACCCCATTAGTAGTTGACCGCAAACTTTGGGAAGCCTCAGGCCACTGGGACAAGTATCGTGAAAATATGTTCATCACAGAAATTGATGAAGAACATGCAAATGAGAAAAGAGTGAATGCACTTAAGCCAATGAATTGTCCATGCCATGTTCAAGTATACAACCAAGGCCTAAAATCATATCGAGATCTTCCTGTAAGACTAGCGGAGTTTGGATCATGCCATCGATATGAAGCTTCAGGTACCATGCATGGGCTAATGAGAGTTCGTGGCTTCACTCAAGATGATGGCCACATTTTTTGCACAGAGGATCAAATAGAGAGCGAAACAGCTAACTTCATTTCATTGCTATCTGAAATTTATACTGAACTTGGTTTTGAGTCTTTTGATATTAAATTATCTACTAGACCAGAAATAAGAGTTGGTTCTGATGAGGTCTGGAACAAGGCTGAGGCAGCATTGGAATCTGCAATTCAAAAACTTGAAATTCCTTATACTGTTGAACCGGGAGATGGCGCTTTTTATGGTCCCAAGTTAGATTTTGTATTAACAGATGCAATAGGGCGTGAGTGGCAGTGCGGTACTTTTCAAGCAGATTTCAATCTACCTGATAGGCTTGAGGCTGAATATATTGGTGAGGATGGCAGCAAGCATAAGCCTGTTATGATGCATAGAGCAATTCTTGGTTCCTTTGAACGATTTATTGGAATTCTTATAGAAAATTACTCAGGCAAACTTCCCCTGTGGTTGGCGCCCACTCAGCTATCAATCTTAACAGTGACTGAAGAGGTTAATAGTTATGCGTTGGGCTTGAAAAAAAGATTTGATTCGATCAATTTACGCATTGAGCTTGATAATAGAAATGAAAAAATTGGTTACAAGATAAGGGAACATAGCAACGCCAAGGTCCCACTCATGGCAATTATTGGAAAGGAAGAGATGTCAGCTGGAACAGTCTCTATTAGGAATCTGCGTGAAAATGAAACAAATACTTACACCATTGATGAGGCTGTAAAGTTGCTGGCTCAAGAATCTTGCCTTCCTGGATAAATTAGACCCTCCAGCCTTCTCTATCAAACACCCTTAGATACGTAAGTTGATCATGCTCTGATTCATTTATGACTTTAACAAAGTCGCCAGATTGTACTAGAATGACATCGCCTGCAGTTAATGAAAAAGAATCTTGATGTTCAATACCCTGGCTAGGATCTTTACCATGGCCCTCCATTGAGTTCATGTACTCTATTACTTCCATCATTCCTCTGCCATTCACGATAATGTAGACAACATCTGAATCGCTAAGCCTGTGCCCAACGGTAGACTTACCAGGCTGAATCACCGTTTTGCTGGCAATAATTTTGCCTAACAGGTCATTTGTCCAAACAGAGTAGTCATCAGTTACTTTATATGGAGACCCACCAACTCGAAAGTTTACGTATTTTTTAGCCATTTTAACCTCTTATCTAATATGTAGTGCATTGAAAAATATTTAATTCTAATTGTCAATAAAATATAAAAATGCTTTAAAAATAGTATTTTTAAGTTAGTTTATTTGTAGTTTTATTACTAAAATATAATTTAATAGAATAATAAAAGAAAATCTATATAATTAACATGCGCTGATTTGACTGGCTTGCAAGCGCAATATAAATTTTGCTAAATAAGGTTCCAATCAAATAATCTTCTTTAGTTAACTTTAATTCAATTTATATATTAAGTGGAGAAACAGAATGACAGAAAAAAATTATACTAATCCTGCAACAATTGCCTTGCATACAGGTTGGCGCAAAGATGCGACAACAAATTCAGTTACAGTGCCGATACATATGACGACTAGCTATCAATTTGATAGCACAGATCATGCGGCTAATCTTTTTGCGCTGAGTGAACTAGGCAATATTTATTCAAGAATCATGAATCCAACAAATGCAGTATTTGAAGAGAAAATTGCCGCATTAGAGGGAGGAGTGGCAGCCCTGGCACTTGCTTCTGGTCAAGCCGCATCAGCTACAGCAATTCAAAATATATGCAGTCAGGGAGATAACATTGTTGCATCCTCACAACTTTATGGTGGAACTTATAATCAGTTTAAGAATCCTTTTTCGGATATGGGAATTGAAGTTAGGTTTGTTGATCCATCGGATCCTCAAAATTTTGCCAATGCAACAGATGATAAAACTAGGGCTTATTATGGAGAGGTTTTACCTAATCCTAGTTTTCAAGTTTTTCCAATTCAAGAGGTAGCAGATATTGGAAGACCATTAGGCATTCCATTAATCGTTGATAATACGGCTGCTCCATTAATCTGTAGGCCTTTTGACCATGGGGCTGCAATTATTCTACATTCAGCAACTAAGTATATTGGAGGTCATGGAACTTCAATCGGAGGAGTGCTTATTGATGGTGGAAATTTTGATTGGGAATCTCATCCTGAACGACAGCCAAAATTAAATCATCCTGACCCAAATTACGACGGAGTAGTTTGGACAGAAGCCGTCAAACCCATGGGGCCAATAGCATACATTTTAAAGGCTAGAACAACACTTTTGCGGGATATGGGGGCGGCTATGAGCCCTTTTAATGCATTTATGTTTATACAAGGCCTCGAAACGTTACATTTACGAATGAGAGAGCATTCTGCCAATGGGCAAAAGGTAGCTGAGTACTTGCAAAATCACCCATTAGTTGAAAGAGTTGCTTATCCAGGAACATCATCTGGTTTAAGTAAAGAGAGGGCAGACAAATACCTTTCAGGTGGTTGCGGTGGTCTTCAAGGCTTTGAGATAAAAGGAGGTCTGGATGCAGGTAAAAAGTTTATTAATAACTTAGAAATGTTATATCACGTTGCTAATATTGGTGACTCAAGAAGTCTAGCCATTCACCCTGCAAGCACCACTCATTCTCAGCTTAATGCAGAAGAATTAGCATCTGCTGGAGTAAGCGCTGGTTATGTGAGGCTATCCATTGGGCTTGAACACATCGATGATATTATTGCCGATATTGATCAAGCCCTTGCAAAGGCTGGGTAAAGCTTGGCTGTGATTGAAGAACTTCCTAGGGTCAGCTATATAATAATTGGCTCACAGGAAAGGCTCTCCAAGCTATCATCATATCAAATCGAAGAAGGGATAGAGTGCTTGCTTTGTCCCTTTCTATCAATGGAAGAACTACCATCTTTACTTGACTCAAAAATTGCAGAGCTTAGTTCACAAGTTATTTCAATAATACCAGCAGGAGCATTTCCAAAAAAAGATGCCAGAGCACAGCTTATTCACTTTTCTAGAAGCGAGTATCAATTTTGGGGTTGGCATCATTTTGGTAACAAGTTTCAAGGATTGGCTCAACGCTTTGGAAAATTAAATACGTTTTTAAATAAAGTACCTCAATTAGAGCAAGGAATATTTTTTTCAAAATCTCTTTATTTTTCTGTAGGAGGCCTTGGTGAGATTAACTCTAATCCATTTGCTGAATTATCTAAGAGGTTTTATCTTCGCTTGGATCCACAAAACCCACTCCCTTCGCTTACAATAAGATCAAAATCACTGTTAAATTAAAACTCTATGAAGCTTTTATCAGCTCAAAATATCACCCATTCAATTAATGATGCTAAGCTTTTTCACAATTTATCCTTTGATATAAACTCTGCTGAAGCACTCCATATTAGGGGAGGGAATGGCTCCGGAAAGAGTACTTTGCTTAGAATAATATTAGGAATAACAACTCCCTCTAAGGGTTTGGTTGAGTTAATAAAACCAGATTTAAAGATATCTTATCTGGGTCATAAAAATGCTGTGAAAAGCTATCTTACTCCCCTTGAAAATCTAGAGTTACTATTTCACGATGCTGAGTTAAAACATGCTTTTAAATGGCTGGATCAGTTTGGTTTAACAAATGTACAGGATGAGCTTACGGCTAACCTATCTTTTGGGCAGCAAAAAAAGTTAGCCTTGATAAGGGTTATGGCTCAATCTTCAGAATTGATTGTTCTCGATGAACCTTTTGTGGGCTTAGATCAAGCAACAGCAGATCAATTAAAAAATTTTCTTGCAAAAAAATTATCTGAGGGAGTTGGTCTTATTCTTACCTCTCACATTGATCCAATGATCGAATGTATAGAGCTAGATTTAGGAGTATAGGATGGTTAGATTAATCAAATCTGAAATTTTTAAGCTATTAAAGAAATTAAAATCCTGGTTAGGACCTTTGTTAATTATGATTCTTGTTCTTATTGCTTTTCCTTTGAGCATTGATATTTCTCAATTTGATTTAGATAAATTTTATTTTTCGATCATTGTTGTATCAATATTAATGACTTCTTTTGTTGCAACTGAGGGGATGTTTGAAGAGGATTTTGAAGATGGATCGCTTGAGCAAGAATTTTTACTAGAAAAAGATTTTTACAAACTAGCTCTGGCTAAAATATTTGTATTTGTATTCTTAATTGGAATCCCACTTGCTTTAATTGGAGCAATATTTTCATTTGCGAATGGAGTTGCGTTTAATAGTTTTGCCAAAGTATTTTTAATTCTCAGTCTTTCAAATCTTTTGCTGTTTAATGTATTTGCCTTTGGTAATGCCTTATCGATCAATAAAGGAGCCATGTTAGGAGTTCTATCCTCTTTACCCCTTGCTTTGCCAGTTATCATCTTGCTTGGAAGCTCAATACGAACCATTCAATATGGTGATGGTTTTATTTCAATTATTGCTTTAATGATTGGTATAGGGTTACTGATGTCAGCTCTGATGCCATTAATTATCTCTGCAGCCCTAAAAACACATATAGATTGATCAACTTGGGTTTATAATATCTGTTGTGATCTCAGCATTTATTCATAAATTTTCTTCTCCAAAAAGCTATGTCAGACTTACTGAAAAACTTTATCCCTTTTTTATAGTCCTTGGAGTCTCCTTGCTAACGCTTGGATGGATATGGGGTTTATTATTCGCACCGCAGGATGCTGTTCAAGGAAATTCTTATCGAATCATATTTCTTCATGTGCCATCGGTAATTTTTGCCGAGTTAATTTATTTCTTCATGGCTATTTGCGCCTTAATGCATCTTGTTTGGCGAGTAAAACTAGCAGCCTATCTCATAAAAGCGGCCGCTCCAATCGGTGCAATGATTACATTTTTAGGTTTGTTTTCAGGATCAATATGGGGAATTCCAACTTGGGGTACTTGGTGGCAATGGGATGCGAGAATTACCTCGACCTTAATATTATTCATTATGTATCTGGGAGTTATAACATTGCATGGATCTTTTTCTAACTTAATAAAAGCCGATCGTCTGATGTCAATTTTGGTTATTATCGGAGTTATCAATATACCTATTATAAAAAAGTCTGTTGATTGGTGGTCAACGCTTCATCAACCAGCATCAATTTCAATTTCAGGAGGTAGTTCCATTGATCCATCTATGCTGTATCCGTTACTCATCTCGATAATTGGCTTAGGTTTTACACTCATTTCTCTTGGTATCTTGAGTAGCCGTTCTTATATATTTACTAGGGAAAAAAATAAAAAATGGATCGCAGAACATGTTTGATTTAGCTTTTAGCAATCTTCACGAAATTTTAGATATGAATGGTCATGGTATATATGTTTGGTCTGTTTATGCGTTAGGTATTTCAATGATCGTTATAAGTTTTTCAATTGCAAAAAAGAGAATCGCTGGCATACAAAAAAAAATAAAAATTAACAATGCTTCAAGCTAGAAAAAACCGACTTTGGAAGCTAATCATTATTCTTTCATTGTCTGCAGGTGGAATTTTGTTAATTCTTTTTTCGTTAAATTCAAAATTAGATCTTTTTTATACTCCGTCTGAGATGCTTGAGGCAAATATAAAATCTGGTTACAGGATCAAGCTTGGTGGGATGGTAAGGAATGGCTCAATCAAGAGAGAAGGCACAGTGATTACATTTGAAGTTACTGACTTTAAGAAGGATGTGCCAGTAACCTTTGATGGAGTGACACCTGATCTGTTTAAAGAGGATAGTGGAGTTGTGATCCTAGGATATTTTATAAATGGCATGTTTGAAGCAGAAGAAATTTTTGCTAAACATGATGAGAATTATATGCCTCCTGAGTTGTCAATCGAAGAAGGTAAGCAATGATAGGGGAAATTTCACACCTCTTATCTTTATCAGCAGTTCTTTTGTTAAGCCTTGTATTGATCTTCAATTTATTTTTTTCTTTTAATCAATCTCACTCCAATCAACTAATACTATCAATGAGATTGTTTAATCAAGCTTGTTGGTTGGTTTTTATTTCATTTGGCATTTATATTTATCTTGCTATAAGTGATGATTTCTCAATAGCTTATATAGCTAACCATTCAAATTCTCAATTACCTATTTTTTATAAAGTAACTTCAATATGGAGTGCCCATGAAGGATCAATGTTTTTATGGATAGTGTTTTTAATAGCTTGGAGTTTTTTGTTTATTAATGCTCTTGATAAAAACCATCCTTTAAAAAAACCTACTTTGCTGATGTTGAGCTTAATTATTTTAGGTTTTTTGCTGTTTTTGCTTATTACATCTAACCCCTTTGAAAGAATTTTGCCCTTTGGGGCTATTGAGGGGGCAGATATCAATCCAGTTTTACAAGATCCAGCGTTAGCGATTCATCCTCCAATGCTTTATTTAGGATATGTAGGATTTGTAATTTCCTTTAGCTTCATAACAGCATATTTATTTCATGGTGATTTTAAATTAGATTGGGAGCAGGATATAAAAAATTGGTCTCTCGTTGCTTGGATCTTTCTTACCATTGGAATCGCTCTTGGAAGTTGGTGGGCGTATTATGAATTGGGCTGGGGAGGTTATTGGTTTTGGGATCCCGTAGAAAATGTTGCATTGATGCCATGGCTTGCTGCAACAGCATTTATGCATTCTCTATTTGCATCTTCAAAATCAGATGTTCTAAAAACTTGGACTATGTTTTTAGGTATTTTAATTTTCGCATTAAGTCTCTTTGGGGCATTTATTGTTAGATCAGGAATTATTGATAGCGTTCATTCATTTGCCAATGATCCAGAAAGAGGGTTATATCTTTTGAGTTTTTCAGGTTCAATAACTCTGCTCGCTCTTTCAGTCTTTGCCTACCGATTACCTAGTTTAAAATCCTCAAAATTAGTTGTTTCAGGTTCTAAAGAATCATTCCTATCAATGAATAACATTCTTATGATTACTAGTATTTTTTCTATTTTTCTGGGCGTTACTTATCCTTTGATTATTGAATCTATTAATGGTGACAAAGTTAGCATAGGTCCCCCATATTACAATACAATTTTTGCTCCATTAATATTGATAGCGGCTGTATTTATTATGATTTCAGTTGATGCGCTATGGCAGCGCTCGATGTCTCTGAGATCATTGTTTATAACCATGGCAATCCCAACATTCCTATCCTTTGTTTCAATATATCTAATCTGGGCGTTTGCCTCAGTTTTTTCTTTGCTCGCATACATAGGAATTTTCTCTGGATTGCTAATTATTTTTAGTTATATCAATAGAATAATTAATAATTTTTTCAATAAAAAATATATAAATAAAGGTAGTGCAGTTGCACATTTAGGCTTGGGTCTATTATTTTTTGCAGTATCTATGAATAGCATCTTCAGTTACGAAAAAAACTTAAATCTTGCTCCTGGCCAATCTATATCAGTCAATGAATCAGTCCAAGAATTTTATTTTAAGGATATTCGAGTTTTTAGCGCTTCGAATCATGATGTAATATCTGCTGAAGTCTCGCTGCTTCATGATGGTAAAGAAATTTCTCTCAACCCTCAAAAAAGAAAATATGCAACAAGGGGGCAAATTACCTCTGAGTCAGCTATTCATGCCTCATTCTTAAAAGATACTTATTTAACAATCGGCGATCAACTCGAAAATAGCAGCTGGACTTTTTCATTAAAAATAAATTATTTCATCAAGTGGATATGGTTTTCAGCTGCGCTCATGGTGCTAGGAATTTTCCTTACAATTTTTAAAAAGAAAGCATCATGAATCAGTCACTAAGAATTTTAATCATCCTACTACCGATATTTATTTTAGTTTTTTTTACGAAGATTCTTTTAGTGGATGAGGATCTTAAACTTTCATCTTTTGAAGCTAAAAATTTTCCTGCCTTTGAATTAGATGATTTAAATGGGCGTTCGGTTCAGTCTGAATCTTTGAATGGAATTAAGCTTCTCAATGTATGGGCAAGTTGGTGCATTACGTGCTTGGTTGAACATCCCTTTTTAACAAAGCTTTCAAAGAATAATGTTGAAATTATCGGCTTAAATTATAAGGACAGTAAATCAAAAGCAAATTCTTGGCTTGAAAAGCATGGAAATCCTTATTTATTCTCTATATATGATCCCAGAGGAGATTTGGCTTTTGATTTAGGAGTCACCGGAGCGCCTGAAACATACTTGCTCATAGATAGTAAGGTTGTAGGCCATATTCAAGGCGAAATGAATCAACAAAAATGGGAGACTATTTTTATGCCCTTAATTCAACAAGCAACTCAAAAAAAATAATGAAAAAACAATTATTTATGGCTTTCTTTTTGGTTTTGTCATCAGCTGCATTTACGCAGATTGTCTATGAATTCGAAAATTCAGCACAGGAAAAAAGATTTTATTTATTAATTTCTGAGATTAGGTGCCCAAAATGCACCAGTGGAAGTATTGCAAGCTCTGACGCTCCGATTTCTCGAGACTTAAAAAATAAGGTTTATGAATTAATTCTTGATGGCTCGACTGATAAAGAAATCAAACAATATGTTTCAGAAAGATTCGGCGCTTTTTCAGACTATAGACCCTCACTCTCAGGCTCTAATTATATTTTATGGTTTGGCCCATTTATTTTTCTTGCTTTGATACTTGCAATATTTTTTATTAGAAGAAGAGTGTAATGTTAATTATTGCTGGGGTTTTAATTCTTTTACTATTGCCCATAATCTCTTATTTATTGCATCCTTTATCAAGTCAAAAATCTTTAATTTTTTTAGCTACCTTCATTGTTATTGGTGGCTTTTTTATAAATTTCATTTCACCCAATCCTGTGATTGGTTCTTGGGTGCAAGCTATTCAATCTTCATCTATTTATAGAACAATCTCAAACAATGAAGAGATTGATAATTCTCTAATGAAAAAATACTTACAAAATAAACCATTAGAAGAAGAATCTTTTATGCTTGGAGTTGAAGTATTTTACAAAGCTTTAGAATTAAGATCATTTAATTCTGCTGAGAGCATCCTTCAAATACTCAGCACAGGATTTACCTCAGAAAGTTTTCAAGTCCCTGTTTTTAATTTATTGGCTGATTTACGAGATTTAAAGTACCCTGATTTAGCCAATTCAAATATTTTGGTGAGCATTGAGAATCCATCAAATTGCAACTTGTTATCACTTGGTTTGTTCGTCTCTATCCCCAATGGACCTTCTGTCAATCTTGCTGTTAAAGAAATTTATTCAACAGATACTGAAATGCCTATTAGATTAGATAGAACTCATTCTTTAGTCAGAGGTTTTGACATCACATCTGCTTTTTTACAGCAAGAAGTTATTAAGATAGAAGCACAAGCCAAATGCAATAATGGAGCATTTCAAGCTTTTAAAACCATTGATTTAAAGTACTCAAATGACTATCAAGCGGAACTATTTTTTTATGCCAATGAATGGTTAAAAAAGGAACAATAGTTTAAAATTAATCAAGGATATATTTAATGCAACTCAAACACATTAAACTGGCTGGGTTCAAGAGTTTCGTGGATCCCACGAGGATATCCTTTCCTACAAATATGGTTGCCGTTGTTGGCCCTAATGGATGTGGAAAATCTAATGTAATTGATGCTGTTAGATGGGTTCTCGGAGAACTATCCGCAAAAAATTTACGTGGCGAATCTATGACGGACGTTATTTTTAATGGCTCAGACTTAAGGAAGCCATCTGGTCAGTGCAGTATTGAACTCCTCTTTGACAACTCAATGGGTAAACTTGGCGGCGAATACGCCAAATATAATGAAATCTCTATTAAAAGATTGATGACAAGAGATGGCCAGTCTAACTACTCTATAAACAATACCTCATGCAGGCGAAAAGATGTGCAAGAAATTTTTCTTGGAACAGGTCTAGGCCCTAGAAGCTATGCCATTATTGAGCAGGGCATGGTTTCCAAAATAGTAAGTGCCAAACCAGAGGAAATGAGAGTATTTATAGAGGAAGCAGCTGGAATTTCTAAATACAAAGAACGCAGAAAAGAAACAGAGCAAAGAATCAAGAAAACTAAAGAAAATTTATCAAGGGTGCAAGATATTAGAGAGGAAATTAATAGATTAATTAATAGGCTGAAAAATCAGGCTAATTCAGCTGAAAAATATAAAAAACTTCAAGCCGAAGAAAAAGAACTCAAATTAAATATTTCCGTGGTTAATACTCTGCAAGCAAAAAGTCAAAAGGATAAACTAAATTCTGAATTGTTATCTATGCAGAACCAAATTAAAGTTAAGGCTCTAGAGGTCAGCACTCAACAATCTACTATTGATCAAGTGAAAACTGAGCACTCCTCAGTACTTTCATCATTTGAAGCAGCGCAGAAAAATTTTTACTCTATAGGAGCGGAAATTGCTCGATTTGAAGCTAACGTACAAAACCTAACCAAAGCTGAGCTTCAAGCCGAAGATGATTTAAAAACAGCAAAAGAAAGTTATGCAAAAGCAGTTCAAAAAGAGTCAACATTTGAATCACTGAATCCTAAAGAAAATGAGTTAAAACTGAACATTGCAATTTTAAAGGCATTGGCAGCTCTGGACCACAAGAAGAGACTAGATGATGAAATTGATAAACTCAGCGGCCATGTAGAGGAAAAAGCACAACAAGTTAGCAGGTTTCAATCTGCTATAGACCAAATTCAATCTGATAACTCCTCCGTCATTTCATCGTTAGAATCTTCTCAATTAGAATTTTCCTCTCTTGGAGAAAATATTGCCCGAATAGAATCAACTCTTCAAAGTCTTGAAAAAACAATAGCGCAAACAAATGAAGATATAGAGGAAGCCAATTCTAACTATCTTAAAGCTCTGGAAAATGAGCAAAATGAAGACAAATTGACTCCCAAAGAAAAGGCAATAAATTTATTAGATGAAATTCTTGAAGAGCTCAAAAATCTTGGCACAAACGGCAATATTCTCATTGATAAGGCCATGCAACTCAAGGACTCTCTCTTGAAGATATTAAAAATTGCTTCAAATAAATCTCAAACCTTAAAAGATGAATATTCATACAGGAAAACTAGGTTTGAAGAAAAGCTATTGCAGCTATCAGAAAAGCAAAAAAATCTAAAATCTGAACTGGGTAATCTTGTTACCAAAAAGGAATTACAGCTAGAAGAATTAGAGAATTTAAAAGCTAAAAAAACCTCAGTAGAGGAACAAGTAAGAGATTTGGAGAAGCAAAAATCTTCAGCTGCCATTGATCTTCAATCTCTTGAAACAAATGTTAATAATTTAAAATTAGACTTAAGAACCTACGAAGTTAATCTGGATAACGCCACTACTATTTTAGAGAAAGCTGAAATCAATATTGATGAAATAGATCCTCAAAAGTATGCCTTAATGAATTTATCTGAATTAGAGCATTCTCTCTCAGAGATTCAAAGCACCATTTCATCACTGGGATCTATTAACCTTGCTGCTCCTGATGAGTATCTATCAAGACAAGATAATTTATCAAAGTTACTTGAGGATACAAAAAAGAAAAAAATAGCTTTAGAAAAAGATTTATCTGATTTAATCCAGCGCAGCTCGTCAGCAGAAGCTGAGCTGAGCGCTATAAAGCAAAAGCAATCCAAAGTAGACGAGTCAATCAGAGAGTCTGAGAATAAAAAATCAGTTGCAGAGTTGGACTTAAGATCCCTTGAAGAAAAGTCTAATAACTTAAAGCTTGATTTAAGAACCTTTGAGGTGAATCTTGAAAATGCAGCTAAAGATTTAGAAAAAGCAGGACTTTCTATTGAAACTTTAAATCCAGATAATTATGCAGGTTTAAATATTCGTGAACTTGAAGGTTCTCTTGAAAGCATTCAATCTAAGATTTTAGCTCTTGGGGCAATTAATTTAGCTGCTCCTGACGAAATTGCTGAAGAATCTAAGAGGTTGGAGGAGCTGGATGCTCAATTGGAAGATTTAAATGATGCTATGGAAAAACTTCAAGGAGCAATCAAAAAAATAGATGCTGAGTCAAAGACAAAATTTGATGAAAGCTTCAATGCGGTAAACGCAAAAATTCAAGAGATCTTTCCTAAACTGTTTGGCGGAGGAAAGGCGTCCTTGGAATTACTCGATGGAGATACTTTAAATTCGGGAATCACTCTCGCTGCTCAACCTCCTGGAAAGAAAAATGCAACCATCTCTCAATTGTCTGGAGGAGAAAAGGCCATGACCGCATTATCTTTAGTTTTCGCCTTATTTGAGTTAAATCCAGCTCCTTTTTGCATGTTAGATGAGGTAGACGCCCCGCTGGATGATTTAAATGCAACAAGGTTTGTAGCAATGGTTGAAGAGATGTCTGATAGGGTTCAATTTATCTTTATTACTCACAATAAAATCTCCATGGAAAAAAGCGATCATTTAATGGGAGTCACAATGCAGGAGGCAGGAGTTTCTCGAGTGGTATCAGTTGATGTTAAAGAAGCGCTTGAATTAGCCGCTTCATAGAATGCTTAGCAATTTACAAATATTCTTAGTATCGGGGGCGGCCTTGCTCTTTTTGATTATTCTGTATCTTTTTTTTAAACCTTTATTTACTCGTAAATTAAATCAAAGCGTATTCGACAATTCCTCGCCAATGCCCTTTAACGAAGTTATAGAGCAGGGCACCCTAGAGTTTAATGATGCAGATCAACAAGCTCAGCAACAAGAGTTAATCATTTTAAATTTAGTGTCTATGGACAAATCTAACTTCGATATGAATCAAGTCCTTACATTGTTAAAAAACCTGGATGCAAAATATGTAGATGGTTTTTTTAGTTATAGGGATTTAAGTGGAAGCGAGGTTTACAGAATCGCAAGTGCAATAAACCCAGGGATTTTGAATTCAAATACTCAGACTTATGTGCTCTTGATGGCTTTGGATTTGTATCAGGTCATAGATCCAGTTAAAGCGTTTCAAACAATGCTTGATTCAGCATCTAATATTTCTGAAAAACTTCATGCCAGCATTTGTGATTCTGCTAGAGCCCCTTTAAGCAAACAAATGATTGAACACTTCAAATCTAGAGCTCAAGAAATTAGCCGCATTCAAGCTGTAAGAATCTCTTCTGCAAAATGAACAACCTCAAAAAGAGATATATTTATATCCAAGAACAAATCCGCTCTCATGATTATGAATATTATATTCTTGATAGGCCTTCAATATCTGATCATCAATATGACGAATTATTTAAGGAGTTAAAACAGATTGAGTTAGCGCATCCAGACTGGATCACTTCTGAATCACCATCACAAAGAGTAGGAATTAAGCCCTCAACTGACTTTGCAACATTCAAACACTTCAAGCAGATGCTTTCATTGGCCAATGCCTTTAACGCAGATGATATAAAGAATTTTCATGACAGGATTCTTAAAAACTTAGGTAATAAAGAACAAATTGAGTATTTTTGCGAACCAAAAATGGACGGTGCTGCCGTGTCATTGATTTATGAAAGAGGTATTCTTGCTAGAGGAGTAACAAGGGGCGATGGAACTATTGGGGAAGATATTACTTCAAATATTAGAACTATTCGATCTGTGCCGTTATCACTAAAAGAGTCTCAAAACTCTTTTCCCGATCTGCTCGAGGTAAGAGGAGAGATATTTATTCAAAAATCTGATTTTAATGCTTTGAATTTAAGAGCAAAAGAAAAGGGAGAAAAAGTTTTTGCAAACCCAAGAAATGCAGCGGCTGGCAGTTTGAGGCAGTTAGATCCTGCTGTGACAAGCTCGAGGCCGCTTGCTTTTTTTGCTCATGGTATAGGCGCTTGCCAAGGACATGAATTTACTGATTTAGAACAAATATTTTCAACTTTTTCTTCTTGGGGATTACCTGTCAACAATTATAATAAATTGGCAACTTCCATTGATGAGTGCCTTCATTATTTTCATGATATAGAAGCTGCAAGAGAAAATATTCCATTTGAGATTGATGGGGTGGTGTTTAAAGTGAATAAACTCTCGTTGCAAAAACAACTTGGAGAAATTGCAAGATCACCTAGGTGGGCAATAGCACATAAATTTCCTGCTGAGGAAGTTCACACAGAGATTGAAGCCATAGATTTTCAAGTTGGAAGGACTGGTATTTTAACTCCTGTTGCAAAATTAAAAACAATTAATGTAGGTGGAGTTAATGTAAGTAACTGTACCCTGCATAATCTAGATGAATTAAATAGATTAGATCCCAGGGTAGGGGATGGTGCCGTTATTAAAAGGGCTGGGGATGTAATACCAAAGATGGTAAAAGTTATCCCCAAAAAAAGAAATCGTGCTGCTGCTGTTCAGGCTCCAAAAAAATGTCCAAGCTGCGGTTCAAAAACAATATTCAATTTTCAAGCGGAATGGTTAGTTATGAATATCAATAACTCAAAGCCTGTTAAAAAATTTTCTAGCAACTATGAAGCGCAAAAATATCTTGATGATCAGCAATCTTCTCAATTAAACATTGTAGAAAATCGTCTGAATACCCCTTTCTTAAAATGTTCAGGCGGGAATAATTGCCCTGAGATTTTTCAAGGAAAATTTACGCACTTTGTTTCAAGAAAGGCAATGGACATTGATGGGCTAGGCCAAGAAATACTTTATACCCTCATTAATAAAAAATATATAAATGACTTTGCTGATATTTTTTCGCTTAAAGAACATCGAGCAGAGCTTGAAAAATTAGAAAGATTCGGACAAAAATCTGTTGAGAACTTAATTCAATCAATAGATCAATCCGCATCAGTTGAGCTGCATAAGTTAATTTTTTCATTGGGTATAGAGGAAGTTGGAGAAACAACTGCAAGAAATTTAGCCAATGTTTTTAAAAGCATGGAGGCTCTCCAAAATGCCACTTTTCAAGATCTAATAGAAGTCTCAGATATTGGTCCAAGAGTTGCCACCAAAATCATCGACTATTTTTGCAATATTGAGAATATAACATCGGTAAAAAAATTACTTCGACATCTAAGTATTGGTAATCCTAATATTAATGATGTTAATGAAGAAATGAAGTTTCTTGGTTTGCAAATTGCTTTAACGGGCAAAATATCACCAATGTCTCGAGATGAAGTAAAAAACTTGCTGTTATCGGGTGGCGCAAAAGTTACTAGTTCTATCTCCAAAAAGACAGATTGTCTTATTGCGGGCGAAAATGCAGGCTCAAAACTGGAAAAAGCAAAAGCTCTTGGTGTTAGAATTATTGATGCCACTGAGTTAACTGACTTTATAAATGATCCAAAAACATTTTTATAGCTTATTAATTATATTAATGTTGGTTACATCCTCCTGTGTTAGCTCGCCTCCAGAAAAACCAGATAATATTTGTGAAATATTTGAAGAAAAGAGGAGTTGGTATAAAGCAGCAATCAAAGCAGAGAAGAAATGGAAGCTTCCTCCCTATGTTTTGATGGCATTCATTCATCAAGAATCAAGTTTTCAAGCTAAGATTAAACCAAAAAGAACTAAGTTATTAGGATTTATACCTTGGCTCAGACCCTCATCATCCGAAGGATACTCTCAAGCTTTAAAAAATACTTGGCAAGATTACCAAGATGAAACAGGCAATTCCAGAGCTAAAAGAACAGATTTTAGTGATTCCGCTGATTTTGTAGGCTGGTATGCAAGCAAAGGATTTTATCAAGGCTTCTCAGCAACTGATGCGAGATCACTTTACCTTGCTTATCATGAGGGGTATACCGGGTTTAAGAAGAAAACCTACAGAAAAAAACAATGGTTAATTAGAGTTGCTGATAGAGTCCAAGCAAGGTCCACCATGTATCAAAAACAATATTGGGGATGTGCCAAAGAGCTCAAGAAAAAAAGATTTTTCTTTTTTTAAACTATACTTCTTTTAAGATTAAGCCCAATGCTGATGCTTCTTCTTTGTAGGCCTCTCCAGCAAGAATAGATTTTTTAGACGGTTTGGTTAAATACATTTCACTAACTCTAGTTAAATCTTCGATTGAGCAATTAATAACTCGCTGCCTCATTTCTAGCCTCTCTTTTGTTGAGATATCTTCAAGGTTGAAATTAAAATCATTTTTAGCTTCACCAACTGGTGAGAGAGGTTTATCAATAGAAGATACAACTCCTAGGATTGCTTCTTCAAGATGTTGCTTGGTGATAGATGTTTTTGACCACTCGATGGCATCTCTAAAAGCAGCAAAGGTTTCAGTACACTTAGGATCTCTGTAAGAGAAGAATTTAAAGGTATTTGTTGAAGTATCATTTGTTGCACCTGCTCCATAGGCTCCCCCTTTTTCACGAATCGCAGTATGTAAAAAACCATTCCTTAGCACTGTTGCTAAAACGGAAAGGGCTGGAGCATCAGAATGTTCTCTTGGTACGCCTTGAAATGCTTCTGCACAATAGCAAACTTGAGATCCTGTGATCCAAGCTATTTGTTCATTAGCTGGTTCGATAAGTGACTGTTCAGCCTTATATTGAATATCGTCAAATTCGGCAGTTAGATTATTCAGTGCTTTTGGAGAGCATGCCGTAAAAATTTTAAATGGATCAGATATAACTTTTGCATGGATGCTTTTTAAGATAGCTATTAATTCCAACGTATCATTTGCATCTTTTATTTTAGTGACGGCTGCCTTTGATTGATTGAGCATTTTTATTCCGGACATTTGAAATGCTGTAGCTGATAATTTATTTAAGCTGCTGGCTGCTGAATTCATAGCCAGAATATGACCATTTTGATTTAGCGATTCTTCATTTCTTGAGATAAAAATATTTAGCAAGTCTAAGATTCTGTTCTGTTCATCAAATCTAGCATGTTTAAGCGTGCTAAATATAAGTTTTTCCATTGCTTCAAAATTATTTTCTAGGCATTTAGAGGAAATACTTAAGAGGAGCTTACCAGGTTCATCATGATCACTCGTGTGAAGCTTAAAGGTTGCACTTATGCCTCCAGTTATGCTGGACTGAAAGGCTTGTATTTCTTCATAAGAATTATCCTGAAGTCCCACCTCGGTGATAATAAATGTGTATAGAGGTGAAAAAAGCAGTTCTTGAGGGGTAAGATTTTTGCAGGGAAATAAAAAATCAGAATACATCAATCCATTGGTCCCAACCTCATACACTGATCTATTGTTCATTTTAAAAGATTCTTGAGTGTATTCACGCTGAATTGGAATATCTTGAGTCGTAACTTTAGGCAATATTTCAACGTTATCAACTGCTTCTTGGCGAGCCTTTAGGGCTTTAGCAAGGTCATTGATTTCATTTTTTTCTTGTTCAGTTAATGATGCCTCTTTGTTTTTTAGCGTTGTAGAGAAGAAGTTTTCTAAGCTCTCATTAAATTTAGGATCTGGTTTTAGCTCATAATTCAGCCGATGCTGATTTTTAATCAAGCTGGTTGATATCAAGTTTTCAAGGTAACCTTTTTTTGAAATACTGGCTTTAAGTTTTGTAAAGTTTGAGTCAAGATCTAACATTGATATTGGGTTGTCATAATGTATGCAAGCATTCATACAACCAAGCATTAATTGCAATCCATAGGGCATGCCGCCGCCAGATATCTCTCTTTGACTGATTTCGAGTTGATGAAGAGAAGAGTTGATTAAATCCTCAGGAATCCCATCGCTAACAAGGTGTTCAAGCGTTGTTAGGATTAACTCTTCAACCTCTTTAGCTTTGCCTTGCTTAACTCCCTCTAAACCAGCCATAAATACAATTTCTTTATTGCTAGGTTCAATCCCTAGAAATGGAGAGGGTGATTTACCTAATTTTGAAAGCTCGAGGGCTTTTCTTAAAGGCGATGCCGAATTATCAAGTAATATATTTGATAAAAAATACTTTTCTAATAAGTTTAGGGGGTCATGGCTGTTACCTAGCAACCAGCTTATGACAACGTGGTGATTGTCTTCATCTCCTGGCAGAGGTTGGTATGTCCCGCTGGCTCGGACTGGTTTTGAGAATTTTTTTGCCGGTTTAATGACTAACTGCTCTGGAGCAGGGCTGAATTTTTGGAAAACATTTTCTTCCAGGTGGTCATGAACCTCATCAATCGAAACATTACCAAAAGTAAAGAAAGTTGCGTTGCTTGGATGATAGTGCTTTTGATGAAATGCAACTAAGTCTGCATGCGTCAAATCAATAATTTTTTCAGGATCACCGCCGCTGTTATGGTGATAGGTGGTTTCTTCGAAAAGATGTTTAGACATTCCATGCCACAGTTGATCGGTTGGCGAACTCATTGCACCCTTCATTTCATTAAACACCACTCCTTTAATTTCTAATTTATTCTTACTATCAATCTCTAATCGGTGACCTTCTTGAGAAAAATCAAGAGGATCTAATCTTGGAAAGAAAGCTGAATCAACATAAACATCCAATAAGTTTTTAAAATCTTTATTATTTTGAGTTGCAAAAGGATATGCAGTCCAATCACTGGAGGTAAATGCATTCATGAATGAATTAAGCGATCTTCTGATCATCATAAAAAATGGATCCCTGACTGGATATTTCTCTGAACCACAAAGAGAGGTATGTTCAAGGATATGAGCTACACCAGTTGAGTCCTCTGGAATGGTTCTAAATGCAACCATGAAGACTTTTTCATCATTATCTGCATCTAAGTGAATATGTTGAGTGTTAAATTTTGAATGCTTGTAAACTTGGGCATCTACATTCAGTAATTCTATTTTTTTAGATTCTTTTAGTTCAAACATGGTTTTAAAATTCAAATAATGCGTTATATTAATCATTATATTGCTTTATTACTATTACCGATGACACTTAGATCAAACTTTTTGCTTTTTTCCTTTGTTGCACTATTAACAGCGTGCACCTCAACCCCATTTACTGAGTTAAATAGCAGAAATAACTTTCAATTAGAGCAAGGATCAAATTTTAAAATTCAATTAAATAAAGATTTATTACCAGTTGAGATGGACCCTATTTTGATTGAAAATTTGGGAGATGCAGCTAAGAGCTACTTAGAGGGAATTGGTCACCAACACTCTCAAAATGCATCATTAATTATAGACGTGAGTGTTACTACCAAAGATAAGGTCAAATATGATGACTTTCGTTTCTATGGTTATCCAATGTACAGAAGTTATTTTTATGAGCCAGACAGAGTTAACTCGGTTCCAGAATTTTTTCTACGTATTTCGATAAGTGATAAAGAATCAGACAAAACGCTATGGACAGGTCTGACGAAATGGCGCAAGGGTTCAAGTTATGCTCCAAATGATCTTCCTGCCGCAGAGATGCTTGTTGAAAACCTGCTTGCTAATCTTTAAATCTTAATGGCTCAATAGCTAAAGCTACACCTGACGATACTGGACTTGGTGAATCATTGATTAATGAAGCAACATACTCTCCAAGTATGGGGCCTAAACTAAAGCCTCTTGAGCCTAGCGCACCAATGGCATAAATGCTCTTTTGAATTTTTCCTGCCACAGGCATTCTATCTTTGCTTCCTACTCTGAGGCGAGCCTCCATAAGCATCTTTTTTGAGCTTTGAAGGTTGATATTGAAGTTTGTGTTTGTTCTTTTGATAAGTTCTTGTCCAACTTTCTGGCAGGCATGAAGATCCTCAAATTCTCTTTCATGCGAAGAACCAATCCAAGTTATGTTGTCTAGCTTGGGTAAGATATAACCGGCTGAGTTAATGGGTAGATCCAAGTCTATTGGCTGCTCTCCCTTCAGTCCGACCAGCTGACCCTTTGAAATTTTAAGACCAGATAAATATTTAGCTAAACCTGGACCGTTGGCTATGATTAAGTCATCAAAGCCAGATTTTTGTTCTTGATTCTGGAATCTAATATCTATCTTAGAATTATTTTTATCCCAGCCATCGAAGCAATGATTATAGAAAATTTTAATGTTTTGATGGGCGGTCATTTCCTTGCAAATTAATTTGGGGAATAGGTACCCACCTTTTTTTACTATCAATCCATCAGATTCAAAGCCATACAATGTTTTCATTTCTTTTTTATCTATGATTTGAAATAGATCCTCTCTGCATAGACTTTTCATATCCTCAATCCATTGTTTTTGGTAATCATTTGAATGCGAGAATAGCAGGCCTGTTTGCTTGTATGCATTTGGTAGATGCGAATATATTTTTTCAGCATAAAAATAACTTTGAGCGGTTAAAAATGAATAGGGTGAATTGTTGGCAGAAAACCGAGGATACATTGCAGCAATTGGATTACCTGATGCACCAGCTGCAATATCATTTGCAGCTTCAAATATTTCTATTTGTGCACCATTTTGTGCTGCTGCATAAGCAGCTGAACATGCAGCTATTCCGCTTCCAATAATGGCTATTTTTTTATTTTTTTTTGGCTCCGTATTTGGCGGAGAAATACTTGATGCTTTTCTTCCAATGAGCTTGTGGCGCTTATTGCCAAAGCCTTTGACCCTAGTTACCTCAAAACCAAATTTTTTTAATCCTCTTTTAACAAATCCTGCCGAAGTAAAAGTACCAAAAGTTGCATTCTTTGAGGATAAAAATTCTATGCATTGAAAAACAGAATTACTCCACATGGCTTTGTTCTTGCTAGGATCAAACCCATCAAGATACCAGGCATCAATTTGATTATTGCTGAAGCCCAAAAGGTTTTTTAACCCTGACTCAACATCATTTTGAATAAGTGTCAGTCTAATTTTTAAAGAGGGAAAATAAAATCTTTGAATGTCGTTGTGATTCTGGTTATAACTCTCTAAAAATATCTTACAGACTTCTTCAAGTTCAGGAAAAATATTAATGATTTTAAGAAGTTGTTTTTTTGTGGGCAATGCCTCATCAATTGAAAGATATTCTAGATTTGAGGAGTCAGAGTTTTGATTATTTTCATGCCAAAATTTTGCGGTGACAAAGAAATTTAAGCCCAAGCCAAAGCCCAGTTCTCCAATATGAATCTGACCACCTGCTTCAATTCTCTCCCTAATTTGATTGGGCTCAATAAAAATATTCTTAATTTCTGCAAGCGCATCATTTTGAAAAAATCTATCTGCGTAATAATTTGAATATGGAAATCCTTTCTCCCATTTTACATCCAGATACTTCTCTTCAAATGGATTTTTAAAACAGCTATGATGAATGGGCATTGAGGAGCAAATTATGAAAAAAATTAATATATTTCTACTAATATCTATTATAGGCATTCTTTCTTTTGGTTGCTCTAAAACTGATTCAGTTTCAACCCCTTTGACCCAAATAACTTCAGAAGTAGAAAAACTTTTTCAACATTCTGAAGAGTTTGCTCAAAATATTTTTTCCTATGAAAATGGCATTCATGCTGCAGTAGGTTATGGCATCGCTAACTCTTATTTAATTGAGGGCAGTGAACTCAATATTATTATTGATGCCACGGATAGTGTTTTTCAAGCTGAGAAAGTTTATGCCGAATTCACCGCAATTAACTCTAACCCCATAGCTGCAATTATCTACACTCACAATCACGGAGATCACACCCTAGGAGCAAAATATTTTGTTGATCAGCAAGATCAGTTGCCTCTAATAATAGCTCATGACTCAACAGCAAAATCTGTTGAGAAAATTTTTGGAATTTTAAATCCAATTATTTCTTCACGCTCTTCAAAGATGTTTGGAACCATACTTCCTGAGGAAGAGGTTGTTAATGTAGGCATTGGCCCTTATTTAAGTGTTGGTCGAAGTGCGCCTGGATACATTAAACCTAATGTTACCTTTGCCAATGAATTAAAGATCAATATCGCTGGAATTGCCTTTGAGTTTTATCACGCGCCCGGGGAGACTGACGATCAAATTTTTGTATGGTTGCCGGAATACAAAGCCCTGTTTCCTGGAGATAATATCTACAAAACTTTTCCAAATCTTTATACCATCAGAGGTACTTCCCACAGAGATGTAAATGCATGGGTAAATAGCCTTGATGCAATGATAGCGCTTGAGCCTGAGCACATATATCCAAGTCATACTTTGCCTTTTTCAGGTGATTCAGCTATGGATACATTAAGGATTTATCGAGATGGTATTCAATTTATTCATGACCAAACCATTAGATTAATGAATCAAGGCATGCATCCAGAAGAGATCATTGAAAACATTGAACTGCCTTCTGCCCTTGCATCTTCTCCATATTTACAGGAATTTTATGGCACAGTTAGATGGTCTGTTAAGAGTATATTTAATGGTTACTTGGGCTGGTTTTCTGGAAATATTGCTGAGCTGGATCCTATCTCAACATCTAAAAAAGCTAATTTTATTTCTAACATGATAGGGGGCCATGACGCTTTGTTTGCTCAGCTTGAGAATGCAATTGCCAATGAGGAGATGCAATGGGCGTTAGAGCTTTCAGACCTTTTATTAGCTTTGGACCATCGTTCCTCAGAAACATTCAAGCTCAGAGCTAAAGCTGCTTATTATCTTGGGACCATGGCTTCTAATCCCAATAAAAGGAATTATTTTTTAAGCGAAGCCGAGCAAATTTTAGGGAACCAAGAAATAGTCAACATTATCCCGCCTGAAGCTTCCATGCTTGAGCAAATTCCGATGAGTATGTTTTTTGATGTCATGCGAGTTAATTTAAACCCTAAAAAAGTTGATCCAAATCAGATCATCACTGCTTGTTTTGAATTTTCTTCTGGCTTAACCAAAGCAATGATTTTACGCAATCAGATTGCTCAAATTAAAGATACATTGCCAAGTGAATGCTCCATAAACATTCAAGCTGATGAGGAAACCTTTAAACAAGTCTTAGCAGGAATTAAGAATCCTATAACGGAAATCGCTAATGGTAATCTAATTGTAGATAAGGATGTGCGTTTCCTTAAGCTCTTAGCCTCCTTTAGGCCTTAGTAGGTATATCTTTAAAAGCTAAGCCTTTATCAGCCCTTGGGTCTTGAGGTAAACCCAAGACTCTTTCGGCAATGACATTTCGAAGAATTTCATCTGTCCCACCAGCAATTCTGAGTCCAGGTGCGCCTAGCCAAGCTCCTTGAAATGAACTTACTTCATCATTTTCGCCTATGAGCATGCCTGCCATATCTCCAGAATCAATACCAAAGTTACCAATGGCTTGAAGTTTATTTGCGCTAACTATCTTGGTGATAGATGCCTCAGGTCCAGGAGCCTCACCTTTTGAAAGTGCGGATATGGTTCTAAATTTTGTGTATTTAAGACCATTGGCTTCACAAAACCAGTCTGCAAGCTTTTCTCTGACTGAGTTATTTTTGATCAAGGCCTCACCGGCATCATCCTTTGTTTTAGATAGAATTAATGCTTCTTCAATATCAGAACCTCTTGCATCTCCAACAGCCAGTCTTTCATTCATTAGAGTTGTGATTGCAACTTTCCACCCATCGCCAATTTCACCAAGACGTTGGGAATCTGGAATGCGTACATTATCAAAATATACTTCATTAAAGCCTGACCCACTTCCTGCTTGACCTGTGATTTGCTTAATAGGCTTGACAGTTATTCCAGGCGATTTCATGTCAACAAAAAAGAACGTCAGTCCTTTATGTTTAGCTACATTAGGGTCATGACGAACAACCAAAATACCATAATCTGAGTAATGGGCACCTGAGGTCCACACTTTCTGTCCATTGATGATCCAATCATCGCCATCTTTTTCTGCTTTACTTCTGAGACCAGCCACATCTGATCCAGCTGCAGGCTCAGAAAAGAGTTGACACCAAATTTCTTTTCCCTCAGCCATGGGCGCTAAATATCTATCTTTTTGCTCTTCTGAGGCATATTGCATCATCACCGGACCACACATACCAAGACCAATTTCAAATATGCCTCCTGGAACATCATATTTTGCTTCTTCTTGCCCCCAAATAATTCTTTCGATAGGCGAAGCTTCAATGCCTCCATACTCTTTAGGCCAATGCAGCATTGCCCAGCCAGCATCATATTTTTTTTTCTGCCATGCTTTAGCAACCTTCAGATGATCTGCCAATGATGGTTCGCCTGATCTTGGTACGTTACTTCCACTGCCTTTGCTTTCTTTTAGTTCAGCATTGGCCTCTAACCATTCCCTGCATCTTGCTCGAAATTTTGCTTGTTCTGGTGTGTCGTTAAAATCCATAATTTATCCCTTTGCTAAAGTATTTGTTTTTTCTAGGTTTGAAACTAATTTTTCTTTCCAAGTTGATTCAGATCCTACTAAAACCGAAAGAACTTTTGAACGTTTATAAAATAAATGACAATCATATTCCCAAGTAAAACCATTGCCACCATGAGTTTGAATATTTTCTTTTGAGCATAATTGAAACGCTTTAGTTGCACTTACTCTTGCCGTGGCAGCCGCAAGGGGTAGCTCAGCAGACTCTGAGGACAATGCCCAAGCCCCATAGTAGCAATTTGATTTCGCTAAAGTAAGGGCAATATACATATCAGCCAGCTTATGCTTTATTGCTTGATATGATCCGATTTGCCTTCCAAAAGCAAACCTCTCTAACGAATATGCTTTTGCCATGTCTAATGCAGCCTGCGATCCTCCCACTTGCTCAAATGCAAATAAAACCGCAGCCTGATCAAGGAGATGCTGAATGTAGGCCCAGCCGTGGCCAGCCTCACCAACCAGTTTGGTAGGGGTATCTTTAAACTCAATTTTAAAAAAAGCTCTAGAGGTATCAATATTTTTTTGCTGCGTTATCGTTACTGAACTATCACCAAGATCTACCAATCTTAAATCAGATCCATTGTTTGATTTAACTACCACAATCATATGGGTAGCCATCCCAGCATCTGGAACGGCAATTTTAATCCCATTAATTTTTTCAGATGCTACTGAAACGGTTAGATTGGATTCTGTTGTTTGATGCATTTGCTCAGCTATGCCATAGGTCCCGATAACTTCTCCAGAAACAAGTTTTGGCAATAAATCAGTTTTAATTGCTTCACTCCCATATTTAATAATTGCTTCGGTGAAAAAATAAACAGAGGATGAGAAGGGCACAGGAGCAAGTGATCTTCCAAGCTCCTCTGCGATGACGCAAAGTTCTAAATGCCCCAAACCTAAACCTTCATATGCTTCAGGTACTCTTATACCAGTCCATCCAAGCTCAACAATTTTTTGCCAGAGTTCCTTGTCGCCCTCTAGGGATTCATCCATCACTCTGCGTGCATTAGCAAGACCACCTTCTTTATCAAAGAATTTCTTAGCCTCATCTTGAAGAAATTTTTGGTCGTCTGAAAAATCTAAATTCATATTATTGTTATATTGTTTAAAGTTAAAGCTTATAATTCAAGTCATATTAGAACATATTTAAGACAATTTAATAAACTGACTTGCATTACTAATAATCATGAAAATCTCAGCAACTAAAGATGGAGACTCCCAAATTAACAAAAGCTCTAGCGGGCTTTTTCTCGGGATAGTGTTTGTTTTGTTGTTGATGGGAATTCTAGGTTTGTCTTTATGGGTTAGTGAACTATCTAAAGCTTCTAACAGCATTAATTCAAAAGTGGAATCTAGACTTTTGATATTAGAAGAGCAACTCCAACTAGCAGACTCAACATCCACCGAGTCTTTGTCTGATATCAACTCTCAACTTCAATTTCTAGACAAAGAAATTAGAAAATTGTGGGACTTAAGCAACAAACGAAACAAAGTTAAAATTGCAGAGCTCAATCAAGATATTGAAAAGCAAACCAATGCTCTAAAAGAACTAGCAGCCACTCAAACCAATGATCAAAAAAATATTAATGCTATTCAACAAGAATCACAAAAATTAAGCATTCTTGTTGATGAGCTTTCAAGATCAAACAAAGAAAACTTAAATACACAAAATAAAATTGCTGAGTTAAGCCGAAGCATTTTGCTGCTCGAGGAGACCGTTCAAGCATTTGATGCTTATAGAAAACAAAACAATGAACTGCTTCAAGAGTTGCAAATACAGTTAGCCTCAAAGACACCCGCTGTAATTAGCGATCAATAACTTTTTACCTTTTTATAAAAAAGTTTGGGGTTTTGGTAAAAAACTAGTATATTTTCCTAAACATTCTTTAAATTGGAGGGGGAAACCATGAAGAATTTGTATAGCCTAATAACATTGATTGTATTCAGTGCAGTCCCATTAACAACTTTTGCTCAAGATTCTGACCTAGTCTTAGAAGAAGTAGTTGTAACTGCAACTAAAAGAGAAGAAAACGTTCAAGATATCGCGCAAACAGTTAATGCTGTAAGCGGTGCTCAACTTGATAATTATCAAATCAGAGATTTGAGCGAGTTAGCGCAGCTTGTTTCAGGGGTTCAATTTACTAAAATTGATCCAAGAAGACAGCAAATCACTATTAGGGGTCAAAAGCTTGATCCTGATGGTGGTAACGAACAGCCAATTCAAGGCTATGTGGATGAAATCCCCTTGAGAACCGGTGAAGTTTTCTTGCAAATGTATGACACAGAAAGGGTAGAGATTCTTAAAGGTGCACAAGGCACACTGCAAGGAGCAGTTAGCTCAGGTGGTGCATTGCATATTTATACTCGATCTGCACAAGTGGGCAGCGGGGAAAGAAATGGCTATGTTAAAACAACATGGGCTGACAATATGACCTCAATAGTAGAAGCTGCAAGTGACTTTCACCTTTCTGACACTCTTTCGCTCAGATTCGCAGGTGTTCAAAATAACAATGCAGGAAATGAGGTTAAAAATATTAGAACTGGTGTAAACGAAGATCACAAATATGTATCTGGAAGGATCAGCCTTTCATGGATGCCAACAGATGCATTATCCGTTAGATTTAAGTATCAAAACATGGAAGTAGATTCTATCTATCCTCAGCCGGTTGCAGGAACCAATGGAACACCCTCTTATGCTCAAATCGCCGATGCTTATGTTGCAGAATTAGCCCTTTATGAGTCATTGGGCTTTGCACCTCCAGGTACAGCTGCGCAATTTACATTTTTAAATAGACCTAATTATAGCGATATTCCTGCATCAGGGTTAAAGCCGGAAGATAGGGTTGCCCTTCATTTCCAAGATCCTAAGCAAAACACCAGTGCTGAATTTCATAATTTAATGATTGATTATGACATGGGTAGCCATGCTTTAGCTCTTAGATACTCAGATTCACAAAGTGATGCTCAGGGTTTAAT
>Ga0181555_1000824_pt1 | contig 29484 bp, 51 predicted proteins | sample 011ome_15_FD_145601 | JGI IMG/M metagenome (GOLD analysis project Ga0181555, IMG submission 145601) | Coastal salt marsh microbial communities from the Groves Creek Marsh, Skidaway Island, Georgia - 011504AT metaG (spades assembly) | ecosystem: Environmental > Aquatic > Marine > Intertidal zone...
TGAGATGAACGTTATGAAGACCCTTGGAAACGTTTTTGTTTCGGGGGTGTTTGGGTCCATCAGACAGTCATTAGATTGGGTGACTGAAAATGGGGACGACTTCACAAAACCCCTGAAGACATTGGTCATCGGAGCACATGGGAATAAGTGTTCACGTGCTATTATGTCTACAGCAAAAAATGGTACACAAACAAACGAACAAATCTTATTAAAGCAATTACAGAGTGATGGGTTTATCGGTCCTACTACTATCGTATTCTTTACTGCTTGTTATGGGGCTGATGATTTGAGTAAGTTGATAAATTCTTCGTTGTCTTTGGGTGGTCATAGGATTCATGGTGCTGAAGGTGTATATAATTATGTGACGGGAAATGCCGATGCGTTTTACTCTTGTAGTTTTACTCCGCAAGACAAAGAGAAAATGTGGGACGGTAATGCCTACAAAAATTGGTGTTTAATAAAATACGGAAAATATATTATTAACGACAATCAGAAGTATAACGAGTATTTCCTTGAAAGGGGATATTGTCGCAAAGAGAGTGGTGCACCATATTCATTCTTCTAAAATTTTTGGGAACGACACCCTCCCCTGAAAGGGCAGGTGTAGTGACCCTTGAAAAAGTAGAGGGTCTTATTAAATAGGGTGTCTAAAACCCCATAAAAAATCTCTCGCGCAACCCGTCCGACCTTCGGTCGTTCGTTTTTCGGCAAACTTTCGTCGGACCTGACGGTCCTCCCTTATAAAAAATTTTTCTCTCGCATGCCGGAACTTATTTAAGAAGGTCTTATTAATGTCCCTCTAAAAAATCCCCCGACCCCCTTTATTAAATTTTATGGAAATTTGAGTATTTATGGTTATGGTGTTAAACGAAGAACTATATAGGATTAAAGAAATAATGGGTTTGTTATCTGAACAAACCTCTAATCCGACCATAACCGATAATGGATTTGTGGGAACCTATGTAGGTCCTGAATTTAATTCTCAGGGTGATATTGCTCACCAGTTCTCAAATACCGCAAGTAACTTAATTGGTAAGAAATTAAAAGAACTTTATAATAATGGCAAATACTCTAAGGTTGATTTTGATGGTATTGAAATGACCACAAAAGGAATGGGTAGTGGTAATGTTGAATATTTCTTGAAAATACCTTTTGTTCGTGTGGATGATAAGTGTGACGCATATACATCTTTTGACCATAGAGGTGGATGGGGTCATGGTGAGGGTTACAAAAAACAAGACGCCATTAGAGAGCTTGGGTATTTACCAGTTAAGGGTACCGATTTGGATATTAGTGATGTAAAGAAAACACCAGAGGGTTTGGTGGAATATTGGGTACAATGGAAAAATCCTAAGTATCAATCAGAATGTGGTAAATAAAAAAGACCCCCATAATTGGAGGTCCTTCATAATGATGGTATGGTGGTTACGCCATCATTGAGTCGTAAGCTTCATTGACTTCGTTCATCAGTTCTTCATACATGTATGTGTCGCTGTGTAGACAAACCGCAATGGTCATACGGTAACGGTGAATGAATTTTAGTTTCATCTCATCGTCCAAGCTTTCGAACGACTCCAACCACCATCGTCCAAACTCTGATAGATATTCGTCAACATCGTCATACCATTCCTTTTGGTCTTCTGGCATGTTTTCGTATTCCTCGATGTATTCAGGATATGTTGGTAAGTTTTCTTTACCCCAATCACTCATTAGTGCTTCAATGGTGTTTACCATATCTTCGTGGAGGTAAGCAAAGTCCAACATATCGTTGAGGTTATTGCTGAGTTTCTCTACCGTTCCTGTCAAATCGTTTTCGTCGAAATAAAATCTCTGTGGCATTGTTTTATGTTTTTATAAGTTTAATAAAGTAAATGTAAAAAACAAATTTGATGATGACAACACCTATGGTCCACTTTTTTCTTTTTTCAAGTATTTATAGTAAAAACATTTATTATGGGACAAAGATTAATTATTTCGGAAGAAGATAGAAACAGAATTGCAGGAATGCATAACTTGGTTAATGAACAACGTTCTATGGAAAAGCCAGAAGACGGAAAACATCTCGAAAAAATCATGAAATACGATTACGGAGTGAAAGATGAATTAGCTATCGAGTTAGGTGCACATTATCATGATTTACTTGATGGTAGAGATATAGACCAAGTAATACATCGTTTTGAAAAACGTAATCCAAACGCTATGGTACCAGCAACAATTATATTTAGATTATTAGCGTAACATTATGAAACACTTATTAAATAATATTTCTGAAGAAGAAAAGAATAGAATTCGTGAACAACACGAAGGAGGAATGAATTTATCTATTGATAACTTCAAAAAATTAGTTGAAACAAAATTGGGAGATGCAAAACCATTCATCAACGAAGCATCAGAAGAAACATGTGAACAATGTGGTAACGAACTTACCGAAGGTGGTGAGTGTATGGAATGTGGTTCCATGTACGAAGAAGAGATGAATGAACAAAACGAAGATGACGTAATTAGACTTATTATGGATATTAACACTAAACTACCTGATGATTTGAAAAGTAGAATGGTGATAATGAAGGATTTTGACGACAATCAAAAGGTATCTTTTTTTGAAAGATTAATGGCACTTGCTGAAAAGCATTTTGAAAAAGAATTGAATGAACAACTAAAAGATGACCCAAATTCAAAATCTACGGAAAAGGGATATAGAGTAGGACCAATTCCAGGAACTGCGCATTTCAAGGGTATGGAGTTTGATGTTCACCCTTCACCGGTTAAGAGTGATAGAATCAAACTTCAGTCAGAATTGAGACAATCGGAATCATTGAATATTATCGAATTTGATTATTCATTTGCTCCAACTAAAAGTATAAGTGGATTTGTTGCACCTGCTGAATTTAATTGTAACACTAAAATGTTATACCTACCTTATGACTCGGAAGGTGGTAAAGATGCAAAAAATTATGCAATTGGTGAAAAGTTTTCAGATATGTTGACTAAGTTCTGTTATAGAACAAAAAAATAATAACAACAAATATTATATAGACCCTCACATCACTGTGGGGGTTTTCTTTTTATAAAGTATTTATAGGTATGGAAGGATACTACGGACAAATAATTTTATTTCCTAACAATTACGTCCCACGTAATTGGATGTTATGTGATGGTAGTAAAATACATATAAAAGATAATATGGCATTACATGCGGTATTAGGTGAGGGATTTAGAGTTGATGATGAACATTTTGTTTTACCTCAACTGTATTCACCACACTCAGAATTAGATTACATAATTTGTGTTGATGGATTATTTCCACAAAGACAATAAAAAAAAAGAATTATGAAAAAAGTTAAGTTAACAGAAAAACAACTTGAGGCGATGGTCCTTAAAGTTTTGGAAGAACAATCATTACAAGGTGGTATCACAGGTGTTGAAGCATTCAACAAGTTGCCGGATTGTAAAAAGAAATCAGACGATGAATTATCAGGTGGTGTTGTAGTAAAGGTTAAAGAACCTCAATCAAGAGCGGCTGCTATATCTCAATCATTTTCTAAATCGATTAATACCACAGTTTCATTGATTGTACAGAAAAACAAAAAACCATTCTGTAAATTCAGATAATATGGTACCTGAATCACAGATAGAGAAAGTACTTAATAGTTTAGGTAAGGAACTTGCTATGAACTATTATGGTTTAGACTTACACTTTACTGTGTTAGGTGTGGAAGTGCAAAATAAAGATTTTTACACGATAAAAATTACAACAGACAAACCCATACCTACTATATTCGGAGTATCAATGGAACCCGACATGAAATATGGTCGTTTTGCATCCATTCAAGATTTGATGTTTAATTTGGAATATCTATTAAGATACGTAGGTATCAACCACGCAAATATTAAGTTAATACAAGAGAGTTGGCCACCAACATGGTCAGGTGGTACCACTGATGATGCACCACTTAAACACCCAACCAATTATATTGAACTTCCAAGTGTGGGTGCAATGTTGGAAGTTGATACTGGATACACATATCCAAAGTATCAAAGTGGAAAGATAGATTCTCGTGAAGGTTACCACTTAGCCCATATAGATAATGATGAATGGTGGGAATCTCTATCACCTGAAGACATTCAAACTTTGGAGAATATTTATAACTAAACTAAACTAAAAATAATTTTATTAATTATGGCATTCAAAGACATTTTTAAGGACGACAATGAATACAACGAAAAAACTATCGTTGGATTTATGTCATTTGCAGTAATGAGTTTAACTGCGATTGCTGATGTTGTTACTGGAATCTTAGGTAACGAGTTAGTTATCTCTGACACTATTTTTAATTCATTCGTGATTATCACATTAGGTGCTTTCGGTATTGCTGAAGCAGGAAAAATCTTCGGTGGTAAGTCAGAATAAAAACTAAGAAGGATTAGGTAATTAACCCTCACATTTATTTGTGGGGGTTTTTTATTTTGTTGTTTACTGAATTATGTTAATAAACTATTTTTAAGTAAAATGAATACGATGGATAAAAACTATTTCGATATTAAAGACACTATTGCTAAATTTAACCGAGTAATTGTAACAGGTCCTCATGGTGCTGGTAATAAAATTGCAGCAAAGATAATTGAACATGACTTCGGATTGAAGTATATCAGATTTGAAAATCCTTGGTCTCATAAAAAATACTATGACCAAGAGTTAGGTCTTAAAAGAGCATTAGAAAAAGTTAGAGAGGAGAATGAAAAGTTCGTTTTATTCTCACCATCAGTGTCGGGACACTTACACCGTATGTTGGAGTATCTTGACGATACTTTGGTCGTATTTACATATAAGGACCCTGAAGAAATTCATAGTTACACTTTAAGAAATGACTACTTAAAAAATCAAACACACACCTATGAATCATTAGTTTATACTGATGTTATTGTTAATGAGTTTCCTGAGTATGTGGATTTATTAACTGAGAGTATTGATGATATGACATGGATGTTTTGGGAACAAGTTCAGAAAGGTATTATTCCTCATGGTGTTGAGTCTCATCACGCCAGTTTGGAACCCCATCCATTGTTTATCCCAAAAGAAGAAAGGTCACATTTTAAGGCTTGGCAAACTGCACATGACCAAAAAGGTCACAATTAATATATTTATAAATAAAAAATTATGACACCACAAGACTACGAACAGCTATTTTCAGGATTTAGTTTTAATAATGTAAACTTATCCGACGATATTACCTTTACACAGGTTAGTGGTCGAACACACATTGATGTTATTGATGTTAGTAGTTCTGCATCTACAGTTTATATGTCAGACTATATGGGTTATCCAAATGATATTTGTGACCCTATGTTTGATATAATTGAAGATAGTGAATTTGCGGGACAAGATACTGACAGGGTGTTCAACCTATACTTTATGAACGGTGAAAACAAAAAACACTTAGAAAGTTTTTGGTTTGAGGCTGATGGTAGTTTGGTATTTTACCCTATTGTTCCTTAGATGAAATGATTTACAGTAATGACCCTCCGTTTATCTTCGTACATATACCGAAGGCGGCAGGAACCTCAATCGAAGAGGCTTTGTATCAGTATCAAGACTTCTCAGTAAATGATGAAGAGATACACCAACCATTAATTCAACACAGAGATTTTCTTTTACCTGAAGAATACGATAACCACTTTAAGTTTTGTGTGGTCAGAAATCCTTTTGACCTGATGTACTCAACATGGAAGTATTGGACAGACAACAGTAACTTCACTATACCGTTTGAAGAGTGGGTCATATGGAGACACGAAGGTCGTATGATGGACGGTATTAAATACGTTGTTGATACCGGTGATGAAGATAAAACAGGTCATCTAACTATTTCGTGGTACATGAATAGAACACCTCAATCTTTTTGGTTCTTAGATGAAGAAGGTAGATTCTTGGCCGATTATATTATTGGTTTTGAACATTTACAACACGGTTTTGATGAGGTTGTTAAACATTTAGGATTGACAGATACATTCTTACCACATGCAAATATGGGTAGACATGAAGATGACCGTGATTATAGAAAATATTATACTGAAAGGACTCGAAAAATAATTGAGGAAAGATACTGGTTGGACCTTAAATTATTCGGTTATGATTTTGATACTTTGACTCCTGACGTTAGTAAGTTTGGTCACGTAAAACCTGAAAAAGATTCATTAAAAAAATACGGAATAGTTTATGATGGTTCATTCTATGTTAACCATACATCATTACCTTATGGGTTTAACGGTGGTTTAAGAAGACATGGGACGGGTGAAGATTTTGAAGACCAACTTAGAAATTTTGAATTAAGAAAGTTGGAGAAAAGACGTAATTCATTACAACATAATTTAACTAGTATACAACAAAATATAGAAACTCTTGAGAATGGGTTATTAGATATCGGAGATGGTATTGATACATTAGATATTGAAACAACAATCATTTCAGAAAGACAGAAAGAATTGATGTTTAAGGTTAAGTTACATAAGATTCAAAAAGAAATACAAAATCGTTAGATATTTATGAGTATGAAACCATCATATAAAGATTTACTGACCATTTATTACAATTCACAGGTAGTCCCACAATTGGATTGGGTTGATGCCATTATTGTGGATAAGTTTGATATTGTACGAAAAAAAAGAGAAAACTCTATTTTGGATGTAAAAACCAGTCAATTCGTAAATCGAGTGGTTCCAGCTGTGGATGCTAAGATTCGTATCTTATCTAATGTTGAAGTTCCTGACACTATGACATCTATGGAGTTTTTTGAAAAATTGGGGATGTCCCCTACTGATTTTTCTAATATGATGTATGATAGTAAAATTGAAAATTATATTGCACTACCTAAAGGGGTAATGTATGATGATTTATCTAATTTTGATATGCAGATTATTACTAAAGATGAAGTAAAATCTGAGTTGGACGAAAGAATCATTAATATCTTTAAGACTGACAAACCCATTACCACTCTGGGTATGTTCTAAACTCCCTCACCTCACCAGGTGACCCACGTTGGACTTTTTCCACTTCGTGGGGTAAGTACCCCACTCGTGTCCTAAAAGTGTCTTAAAATCAAAATTTCCCTATATAATAATGCTATATATAATTTATAAATAACTTATATATTTTTCTTATTATTTCTATTATATAATATATTATTATATTAAGAATAATAATTATCACAAACTTTCAGAAAAGACAATGAGATTAGAAGATTTTATATTAATAAAGGATAATGTGTTCACAAAAGAGTTTTGTCAGGAACTTATAGACTTTTTTGAAAACAATCCTGATTTGAGACATAAAGGTGAAATGGCGGGTGGCTTGAATACTGAAGTAAAAGATACCACAGACTTAAACCTTTTTAATTATCCTGACTTAATGGAGAAATATGGTGACTTCGTTTTAAGTAAATTTAATGAAGTGGTAAATGAGTACGCAGAATCCTTACCGTTTCAGAATAAATTTTTAGCACCATCAGTATTGTTCTATGAGAACACTGAATATACTACCTGTCAGATACAAAAATATGATAAAGGTGAAGGACATTACAATGCATATCACTTTGAAACTGATAATGCCGAGAATTGTTGTCGTGTCTTTGTTTTTATATTCTATTTGAATGACGTTGATGAAGGTGGTGAGACAGGAATGTTATACTCAAACACTAAAATTAAACCAAAAGCTGGTCGAGTAATTTGTCACCCAGCAACTTTCCCATTTGTACATAATGGACACACACCAATTTCGGACGATAAGTACATCTTAACGACCTGGTTGAACTATGTGTGATATTTATAAAGGTAATATATTGTTATAAAATGGGTGTTTTATGTAAAAATATCCATTTTTTCGTTTAAGACGAATAAATGACTAAATACTATGTCATGGAAGATGATAAAAGACAGAAAATCAACTCTCTTGATAACCAAATCAAGGAATTAAGTAAGGAAAAAGAGACCATTCAGGAGTCTTGCTCACACAAAAACACTAAAGTTAAGTTTGAAAACGGCACAAATAATATGAAACTCTATTGTGCTGACTGTGATAAGGAGGTTGGATACCCTACAAAGGAACAAATTGACGAATTTTTGAAGTAAAATTTAAGAAATTTCCTCTTTTTTGAGAAAACAGGTCAAATGGACGTTCCCAACCATATAATCTTCAGGTATTCTTTCGGTGTTTTCACCACAAATCGGACAAATATGAACGTTGTACTCCATTTTTAATATATTTTAATCAAAAATAGGTGATATTTATAAGAAAAACAAGATTATGGCTTGCGAAAATTGTACGTGTAACGAAAATTGTCTCACTGAAGGGTGTACTTGCACCAATTGTGAGTGTCAAATGAAATAACGACCCCTTTTTAAGGGGATTAGGACCGTTATCGTTTCGGTAACGACAAAGGGAGAGGTTCGCTACCATCTCCCTTTTATATTTATTAACTAAAAAAAGATATGTGGGAGTTTTTACTGGCAACAACACTAACATTTTCAGCATCGATGAGAGCACCTCGTGTTGAAATGGTACCATTCGACTATGAGTTGGCGTATATGCTCGAAAATGAGAATGAAAATTGGGATTTAGAGTTTAGACAGGACTATGAGCGTGAGAGTGGGTTCAATTACCACGATATAAGAGGTAAAATCAACTACGATGACGGTAATTTGTTGGTAAAACAGGACTATAAGCAGATTAAGTCTAAAGATTTATTCCAATACAACTCAGATGTTCGTTATTACTATAAAAACTTCTCTTTGGGAGCCGCACTTATATGGGATTTAGAGGACTTTTACGTTATTAGACCATCAGGTGGTTATAATACTGATGTAAAGGTCGGAAAATGGGAGATAGAGACCGATAATGACGTGTATTTCACCACTCCACTGACCTATCAGACGGATTTAACCACAACTTACAATATTACTAAGAATGTTAAGACTGGAATTATGTCAAATTACATCAAAACGGTGAATAATTTTGATTATTCAGCAAAATGGGTGTTAGTACTTAAATTATAGAGTATTTTTAAGTAATTCTTGTAATAACCTTAGATTTTTGGTGGTTTTTGACTCATCAAACCTTTTGAAACCTTTAACTACTGTTCTTGGTTCGGCTTTTGCTAAGACATCTTCTAAGAATTTCTTTCTTTTACTGATAATACCCATTAAAAGGTTCAACATTTCGATATCCCACTCAGATTCCACATAATTCATGAAATCTTCAGAGGTAAATGGGGCTTCGTAAGTATCTAAGTCAACTTTTGGTTCATCTTGTTCATTTACAGACTCGTTAAAAGGTACTTCTTTGATACTATCTATAAGTTGTTGTGAATTTTCAACATCATAAACTTCTTCGTCCACATATGTACCATCACTTATAAGTAATTCATAATCATCAAATAAATGTCTAATATAATCTTCTGAATAACCTTCCTGTGTACCATAATAAAAGTCAGCCTTCCATGCATTATACTTATCTCTTCCTTCCCATTCAAATTTTTTCTTTTGAGGAATCATATACTCTTCAGAGTTGAAGTTTCCACTATCTAATAAAGAAGCATTGTCCTTCATGAAGGTAAATACGTAATCATCAATATCATTTTCACTTACATTTTTAACCCCCACTAATTTCATATTGGTAAATACATCATCTAAAAAAGGATTCTGAGGACTTAGGTTATCAAAACTAATATCATTATGACTTGATAAGGTAAATTGAATTACTTTTAGAAGACCCTCTGTGTTAACAGGGGCAGTTCTTGGCATTTTGTCTTCGTTCATACTATTTTTACTCATGGTAATAAATGGATTTACTTATAAATATCTGTATATTTATATTAGTATAGACAATTTTCTTATGGACAAAATAATTCAGGTATTGAAAAGTTGGATTGATATCAATCTAACAGAATTAAAGACAGGTAGATTACCTCACGTCAGTTTTATTATTAATACAATTCTTACTCACCCAACCAGTAGAGGATTGGTAAAACATCTAAGTGGTTATGAGGTGGTAAAAATCGGTTATATTCTGTTCCATATGTATGAAGGTAAAACCTTAGATGAAGCCAAACAAATTGCAGAAAATATCCATACCATTCAAGTAGTTGAAATTACTGATATAGATGATGAAAAAGAAGAATGTCCTGATTGTTTTGGTGATGGTATATTAGAGTGTAGTACTTGTTACGGAAATGAAACTATAGACTGTCTTGAATGTTATGGTGACCCTGATAGTGTTGAGGGAGGATGTAACGTTTGTGACGAAACAGGAAAAGTGGAATGTGATGAATGTTATGGTGATGGTGAGTTACAATGTTATGAGTGTGACGGAGACGGTGAGGTTAGAACGGGTTATGACTATGTGGAATTTGATGAATCCATTTGGTTTTTTACCAATGAAGATTTATACAAAACTTACGAAGCCAAAATTAAAGGTGACATTCAAAATATAGATTTCTACGAAGAAAGTGACGAACATGCCGGTGACCTATGGTTATATAGGAATATGAAAGATGGTATGAGATTGGATGATTTAAGTTCCGTCGCGTCTTTCGAAAATCCCGAAGAGGGTCAAAGTTCAGTTAGTTACTTGAGTAAAGATATACCTTCAAGTATGAAAAAAAATATGAGCATAAAAAAATACGGTAACTCAAAAAGAGACTACCGTATTATTTAATAACGTTAAATACGTTTTATTACATCATATGTTTTTTGAGGAAAGATTCTACTTTCACTGCACCATCGTGACCAGTTCCAAAAACATTCGATACTACAGTTAGACCCATAGTCTTAGTTATCTTACGGTCCATTAGACTTACTTCGATAACATAATTAGCACGACGTAATACGTAATTACCTTTACCTAACTCAACGAAACCTTTACCCATCAATAAATCAATGATTTCCATAAACGAGCTGAAGTCAATACTAACCACTGGGTCCATTGGTCTTCTATCTGAAGGTTTTGGAGGTAGTGGTTGTCTCTTTAGGTCTTCTAATTGTTTTTCTAAATCGGCAATCTTTTTATCCTGCTTATCTTTCCACGTTTCATCTTGTGGAGTTGTGTTGTAATCGTACTTATAAGGATTCTCCCCTTCATACTTTTTTGTACTTGGCTTGAACAAGTTTTTGAAAAAATCTAATAGTTTTTTGAACATGATATTTTAAGTTTTAGTTATAAATAGTCTCCAATTCAGTAGTGGAAGAATTATTTGTAAATTTTATTGATTCTGAACCTGTTGAGGTAATAATATATGGATTTTGCCACCATCCCGTGTTATCTGTTGGTGGTAGTAGAGGGTTAGGTTTGTAGTCACTATACATATCTACTTTCCACTCTTCTACACCATCGATGTTGAGTAGATTAAGAACTTTCTCCAAATCATGTTTGGTGAACGGCTCGGTAAATAAAATTTTCTTTTCTTCTAAATCAATCTGAAACTTCATCTGAGGATTCTCTTTTAATTGTTGTACACTTTCCTTCGTTAATTGTTCTATAAAGGAAGTATAAAAGAGAAATCATAAACAGTAAAGAAATTAACTCACAAATCCAAAATATATGATTGTATCCACATTCCATTATCACACCACCTTTAATGGTGTTTATGATTGAAAGTGCGAATATATTAAGAGACGCGTAAATTAAATTTTTATATTTTCTTATCATAGGTAATTGTCTAAGGTGTCAGAGTCTTTTGAAAGTTCGTCTTTGAAGTCCTGAGTGAAATTACCATCTTTCTTAAGTAAGTCAGAAGGTATTTCAGAGAATACCCAGTCCATAGACAACATGGCTACTAAGTTACCTAACTTATCGTAGATTGGAACTGAAACGTGAGACTTAGTACCCATTGATTGGGCTACAGACCTCAAACCTAAATCAGTCATATCTTCAATATTGGAATAGAACATATTCATATCAATAATATCCTTGATATAAGTGTTGTAATGTGAAACTAAGTTATTTTGAAACTTATCTGCCTTTCTTTCTAAACCATCGGAATTTCTTTCATATGTAATAGACATTTTTTGCATTGGAGCATTAGTATAGAAACTACCTCCGTTGTGGAATTGCCATATATAAATTCTATCGGCATTGTATCTCCTTCTGATTTCACGAATAGATAGATGAACAATTTCGTCATTCTTAATTTGTTGCATTAAGGACTCTTTGCTTTTATTTTTTTGTTTTTTCTCGCTCATACGTCTAAAGAAACCCGCACCTATCAGAGCGATGATGATAGATGTGATTGAAGTTATAAATAATTCGATTAATTTTACGAAATCCATTAAAGTAAATATTATACACAATAAATATATCATATAGTTACATTTATCTATATGCTCCATATGAAACTAACAAAAAAACCCCACCAAAAGGTAGGGTTTCTTAAAGGAATATGTATTTTTTACATATTACTTCTTGGACTTCACAATCTCATCGATAATCCCATATTCAAGTGCGTCTTGAGAAGACAACCACAAGTCACGTGATGCATCTTGTTTCACTTGCTCAGGGTCCTTACCACAGAACTCACCCAACAATCCAAATAGAATGTCATTCAACTTCTTCCATTCGTTCATGGTGATTTCTGCATCTTGGATGTTACCCATAGCACCACCTGAAGATTGGTGTAACATTGTACGAGAGAAACGAAGTGATGAACGCATCCCTTTTGTTCCTGCTCCAAGTAATACCGAACCCATCGATGCTGCCATACCTGTATTCACTGTGGCAATGTCTGACTTGATGTAATGCATTACATCCACCATTGACAATCCTGATTTTACTGAACCACCAGGTGAGTCAATGTGCATCGTGATTGGCATGTTGTCCACAGAATCCAAATACATAAGCTGAGCTTGAACCATTGTTGACATATGGTCGTTTACAGGACCAGCAACCCACAACAATCGGTCTCTCATCAAACGAGAGAAGATGTCAATTTGAGTTGCACGCATCTCACGTTCTTCCAAAATGTAAGGGGTTAATGAAGATTCAATTGAATCCAAAGTTAGTGAGGACATATTAAAGTCACTCATTGCATACTTGCGAAAGTCTTTTCCGAAATCCATATTTATAGTTTTAATTTGAGACAAATATAAGAAATAATTTTTACTTCGTCCAAAGTTTGATTACACTTTATTTACAAAGAATATAATAATGATAACACCAAATATTGACACAATCAAAGTTGGAGACTTTTATGTTTATACCACAGAGATTGACTACGTAAAGACTTTGGACCGAAAAACTTTAGAAGAGGAGTTTTGGTCTGATGAGTTTCTTGGTGTAAATCGTTTGGAGGACGGTACCTTTGAAAATCAGGGTCCTGGTATTCATGTTACTATTGATGAAAATAATCCACCACATTTCTTTTATGATACTCAGATGTGGGGATTAACATTAGCTCGGGCACTGAGAGCAAGTGAGGGTAAAAATCTAAGATTACTTAATCAGTCGGCTTGGATAATAGCTGCGAGTGACCAACAAACACCGTATTGGCATTCACATAGAAGAAACATTGAAGACCCAAGAACTGAAGAAAATGTTAATGTGACCTATTCAGTAACAGTATATTTTAATGAACCGAGTTGTGGTTCACCATATACTGATTTATTATTTGCACATAAAGAAGACTACGTGTCTGTCCCAATAAAACATGGAACCGCATTTTTATTTGATGGTAGATTGTTCCATAGACCACAGTTGGTACCCGAAGAATTTGGTTGGAGGTATTGTGCTGTGTGTGATTTCCTTTTTGAAGAATGATAGAAGTAAACTTACAAATCTTAGACCAACTCTCACGAGATAATGAAAAGGTATTAGTATTCTTTTATACTGAATGGCACGACCAATCAAAAATGATGATGCCGACCCTTAAGAAGTTACAGACTATGACCGACGTGCCGATTACTTTGTGTAATGCCGATTATAATATGGATTTAGCTGATGATTTTGGTGTTAGGGGACTACCCACTTTTGGTTTGGTAGTGAATGGAGGTATAGAGAAGACTGATAGTATGGTAAAAACCTTAGACTATCTTTTAGAATTTATAGAAAAATAAAAAAGGGACGTTAAGTCCCTTTCTTTTTATCCTTCGTGATTTTCAATTCCTGAGTTCTTAAAGATTAGAACACCAGCAACAATCAATAATAACAATGTAAGCCCTGAACGGTAGATATTATTCACGTCCATGGCACTCATAACAAATTGCATGGTTATCAAACCTGCAGTGTAAAGTGGGGCGTCTTTTGGGAATAATGCCAACATACGTTTATAAATGGTTGTTAATTGTACCCACATCACAGGAGCAAACAAACCAACAAAAACCATAATCATTCCTACATCATTGTTTACCATACCCATACCAATACCGTAACCGATACCATAAGATAGGAAATAGAGGATAAGATTACGTAGGAAGTAATTTAATCCGTTGATTGTTCCTGAGAACTGAAAGTACTTTTTTAGATTTTCCATTTTTATTTTTCTTTTTTTATAAAATTAACGTATATCTGATAACTAATCAAGGACACAAACAAAGTTAATATAATTCTTGCGATTATTGCACTCATAACTTAAATATTTTTTCTGTGGACCCGTCATTATATCTAATTACGTATAATCCACTATGATTTATATGATTTATATGTTTTCCCATATAACGACCTTGCCAATCCCAAATACCCAACACTTCTTTTTCAATGTCATTTTCTTCGACACCGAGAGTGGACAATACTAACTTGAAGGTCCATTGTATTCTTTGGGTTGTCATCAAATACCCATTACGGTATTTGTCAATCTGAAATCCATACCCATAAGAACCTAAGTTGGTACCTACAAATGTGATTGAATCATTATCAGCTAAAACATTATTTGATGATTGTACTTGAGGTACAAAGACACCATTAGAATATGATGAATAAATTTCTGACATATATAAATTAACTGAGTCTCCATCAGGGTTTGTGAAGTGACAGTTGTATAAACCCCATATAGGTTTCATTGAATTTACTGCATTCTGTTCAACATTAATCCATAGAGGTTGTTCCATAAATGGTGTTGTGTTGTTTGGAACGTGCCAATAATCTGTGGAAATAACCACTTCTGAGTTTGATGTGTTCGATGAGTTATTTAATGGTCCCCAACAACAGTTTGTATAAATGAAACGGTATTTGTTGGAATCTAAATTCAAATAATCACTGATATACATTGTGGTATTATATCCTTGATGTGTATTTGTGGTGACCATGTCTAAGGTAATATTACCATCATAGTCGTACCAACCTTGAGAGTTCATTTCCCATTTTTGAACGGATACTGACGATGGCATTGGGGGGAACGACTCAGAAACAATATATAGTCCAATAGATGTTGAGTCCGGACTTGTTTGAGCTACTTGAATAATACCTCCCATAACGTGAGAGGCTTTTGTCACAAATGTTGTCAACAATAGTGACAATACGAAGATAAACTTTTTCATAATTATATTTTTTATAATGATAGTAAAGATTCATCAAACCATAAAGGGGTCGGACGATTTTTCCATTTAGAAAATGAAGCTTTTTCACCTCTATAGTAGTTTCGATAAGATTCAACCACCGATTTGACCTTATATTCTTCAGGCATCGCCTTTGCGGGTTCAGTAAATCCTTTATCAGGGAGATTAGGTTTATTCTCAATACACCAATCAATAACATCCTGAGTTTTATGTCTCTTACCGTAACGGTGAGTGTATTCGTAACATAATTCTAAACCCAACTCACACAACCATAAATAGTTGGTAATACTCTCACGAGCCCAAATGGAACAAGGGTGATTTTTATGTGATAGTTTGTAAGGTGGGTTGGTTGGTTGTTCTGTCATATGGTGGACACCGCAAAGAAGCTGTGCGGTTTCCAATATCATCTTAACAACGTGTTTGTCGTTGTGATATTGAGCACATTTTTCCACATCCCAATCCAATACAAATATATTCATATTGTAAAGGTAAAAAAAAAGGTTTGGAAAACCAAACCTTAATAATCTTTTTCAAATTCTGTTGGAGGACTATCCCACAAATTGATTGCGATGGCTCTTCGTCTACCACTTATGATTTGTGAAACACCATGAAGTTTACCTGCATCGAAAATAATTAATCGATTATATTTTGGTTTAATAACCTCAGGTTCATAATCTGGCCAATAGATAAAACCTTCCTCAGTCGTATCTTCAGGTCCAAATCTATCCCAATAGTATAACATACCACCTTCCATCTCATCAATGGCGGGGTCAGGATAGAATATTGTACCTAATGATGGTGTTACGAATTCACGGTTATTATTCCACTTTTCTTCATCCTTATCAAAATGAAGTTTCAATGACCAATCTCTACCCAATGACTCATGTGAATTCTCAGAAGTGTAATCACCTACCCAATGTTCAAACCCTGCAGTTCTTACAGGTGGATGTGGTGAGTTAGAACCCCAAATATATTGAATAAGTTCATGACGTAAGCTTGATGGTTCTTCAGACCACCAACCGTCGTACCATTTATAACCTATCTCCCAAAAGTCTTCACTTTCGTTAATTCTTCTGAGTAGGTCCTCATCTTTACAAAAATCGTCAATTATAATCATATCGGTCTCTTTATTAGACAATCATAACAAATTATTGAAACAGGTAAACCTATAGGAATTGGTTTATCACAAACCTTACATTTATTTTTTGAATTGCTCATATACTCTTTTTGACATGAATAGACCGTTTGGAGCATTCTTTGAGAATTTATTTGCTTCGTCAAACGGACCTTCAAATAGTATATTGTAATCCTTATCTACAAATACCCAATTACCTACATTTCTTACGTCTTCCCTTTTCATAACATTTATTTTAGTGGGCCCTGTAGGGTTCGAACCTACGACCTAATGATTATGAGTCATTTGCTCTAACCGACTGAGCTAAGAGCCCTCGTGACAAATATAAACTAAAAAATGTTACAATCAATCTAAAGCGTCCTCAATTGCCTTTTTTACTGCAATTGAAAATTCTGTCTGTTCAAACGGTAAGTTTTCATCCTGAAGTTGTAACATCATCGCTTTGGATTTCATCTTTGCTACACCTTCTCCACGAAGTTCTTCACCGTCTTTTTTAATCAAAACAGTAACCGTAGTTTTCTTTTGTTTGATTTTGAAAGGTCCAATTTGGATACCCTGAGTTGGTGCTTTGATAGATTCTACAGTTACATAGATTGGTTCACCATCTTCACATAACGGTGCTTCCTCAGCCACCAATTCCTCAGTAATCTGTTTAACCCCGAAGGTAAACTTCTCTTCTTCAATTCCTTTTAAGGATGCAAGTGAAATAACACTTGCTACGAAATAACATAAAATAGTTTCCATTATTTTAATTTTGGTGTTTTAATATATTTGATTGGTGGTTTAGTCACCACGGGCATATAAATAGTGTCTGTATTATTAACAAACGGGTTAAGGTTTGTGAATGTTCTATTTGATAATGGTGGATACTTTGAACTTTGATTTGATTGAGAATTAATAATTTGACCGTATTCATAAGACGTATAAAATGCTCCTGATAGTGAAATAGTTGATGTGTTTGAAAAATATCCAAAAGTATATAAATCCTGTAACGTCACTAAACTATCACCTGTAATATCTAATCTCATCCAATCAAAACCAATAATAGAATCAGGTTGTAGTATACGAGTAGCGAAGTAATCAATGTCTGTGGGGTCAATTTGGTAAGTCGGGGATGTTATGGTATATCTGTATGGCCATAAGTTTGGATTTGAAAAAGACACAAATCCATTAACGTCAGTGTATTTAGTACCTTGTGACACCCATGATGTACTAGCAATACCTATTTCATTTGTTTGTAAACTATAACCACCTTGTGAAGGTCTACTCCATTGGACAATTAATCCATCACCACCAGCGTATTCTTGCATTCTTGCTTTGAAATAATATTGAGAACCCGCAACTAAATAAATCGAACCATATTTGTAAGAACCAATACCCTTACCACCATAGTATTCGATTACTGAAGTACTTCCTATTTGTAAATCAGAACCATCATCTGAAGTCATTCTAAACCAATATGTACCTGTTTCTTTTGGTACAAAAGTACAAGTTGCCTCCAATGCATAGTAATCACCATTTGATGGTACTGATGCACCTGCATTGGTTAAGGTATAGTAGTTAGTAAAGTTCAGTGCAGTTGTAGCGTTAAGGGTTCCCGTCCACCATAGAGTTGTTGCTGCGTATGATGAGTTGAATAATCTGTCCATTACGGAACGAGGTGAAGGATATTGTGAGTATTGTGACGTATTACCATTACCATAATGTGTTCTAAATATCCTCACATCCATAGTGCCTGTTGTTGAGGTAATATAATAATCAACCTCAATAGGTATGTTAGATACAGATACATCTGCCAGTGGAACTATAGTAAAGTTCTGTGCAGATAATGTTTCAATAAAGAAACAAAATAGTATGATTATGTATCTTAGATGACGCATTATAATAACATTTTACCTCCTGTCATGAGTTGGAAGTTAAGTATACCCTCACCCATTAAGTATACCGTACTCGTTGATATATTTAATTTGAAAGTGTCTGTTACCTTAAAATCCACACTCGTTAATGGAACGAATAAGAACCCACCTTTTAACCATTGTCCTTCATAGAAGAATGTATAGGGTGAATACATGGCAATCATCATTCCGTTCATGGATATTCCTTTATATCCATTGAATGTTGAAAATACCCCCATATTACCTGCCCAATTTTGAAAGTTTTCTTCACCTATCCTACCTATAGAATAGTTAGTACCAAAAAGGACTGTAGTATATTTTGTTTGTTTGTAGGCATACATTAAGTTTCCTGTGTTGAACCATGTCTGTTGTTTGATATTGTATAGGAAGGCGTCTGAACCAACAATCATAGATTCTTCTATTTTCCATGACCCATAAACCGTAAGAGCAATTTCATTTTGACCTGTGGTGTAGTTTAGGAGAGTACCTGCGGTGAGTGTTTGTTCGGTATTTGCATAGGTCATTCCTAAATTGAGCTTAAAGTTATCATTACCTGTTGCTTTATAGTCTGAACCATTACGGATAAGTACCATATCACCTGAAGCGATAAGTGACCCTTTTCTTGCTCGTGGACCATTTTTCTTCTTACCACCACCACTACCTGAGTCATCGGAATCACTTGATTGACCACCTGATTCAGCATCGATATCTTTATTACCTACGGCACCACCATTTGATGTTCCACTATCATCACCACCTGTGGTAATACCACCACCGTCAGAACCTACATTACCTTCAGTGTTTCCTCCTGATGAGTTTCCACCACTTCCTGAACCACCTGATGAGCCTGAAGACCCACCTGTACTACCACCACCTGTTGAACCTCCTCCTGTATCACCACTACCTGAAGACCCACCTGTATCTCCACCTGATGAACCTCCCGTGTCTCCTGAACCCGTAGAACTTCCTGATGATGAACCACTATCATTTGAACCTGAAGATGTGTTAGAACCACTGTCATTACCTCCATCATCAGAAGAAGAATTACCACTTGAAGATGATGACCCTGACGATGAACTACTTAGGTCCATACCTCCTGAGTTTGTAGTAACCGAACCACCTAAGGTTGACAGTGTTGATGAAATTGTTGAAACAGTGGTAACGACATTTGTACCAACTGTTGATGTTGTGTTTGATGAAACTGCACCTGCATTACCTGCACAGGGATTGGACCCTGGAGGTGCTGCTGCGTTTATCGAGGCGACCCAAGCTTCGTATGCACCTGTCTGCAACTCCACTTGGGTAAATGTTCTGTATTGTCCCGCATAAAATAATGTAACTGAACCTGAGGGTTGTGATATTGTTACAGTATTGGGTACGCCAGTACAAGGGTCAGTATAAGTGTATTGGTACGATTGACCAAACGACTTAAGACCTAAAAGTAATAAAACTACTATTAAAAACCATTTCTTACCAGCCATATGCTTCCATACGCTTCACGAGATTGACAGTTGCAGTCTCTAAAGCACGTTGTGTCGCGATACCTACCGTTGATTGGTCAAAACCCATTTGAGGGTTTTTGAACATACCTTCACCTACTTGAGTAGCGGTACCTTGACCACTTGCAACAATGTATTGTGAGTTGTCCACATTAACCATACGGATTTGGATACCCATAATAGTTGTATTGGTTTTGTTAACTTTACCTTTGTTATATGTTTCACCATAAGAGACTGAGAAGTCATAGATTTCAGCATATACAATAAACTTTGGTAACGCAATACCTTCCATCTTTAATTGAGTCTGACCGTCACCCATACCTGTAAGTTCAGCTTCCCAAGCATCTAACATTTGATTTTGGATTGCTTCTTTTTCTTCAGCATATGTGAAACGTTGAGTCATCTCGAAGTTTTCGATGATACGGTTAGAGACACCTAAACCTACTCTTTTATCTCTCAACTCAGGGAACATATCCCATAGTTCTTTGTTTACGTTAAGTTTTGATAACTGAACGATTTGTTTTTCACCCATATATGGTGGTAGTGAATACAATGATTCAGATTTTTCAAATTCTGCTTGATATTGTACCACACCCACAGATGATGAGCACGATGTTGCAAATGTCCCTACGAATACTAAAGCACATGCTGTTAGTATTAACACTAATGGTGCAACTGTCCATTCCAATATGATATCTTTTCTTGTTCTCATAATTTAATTTTTTTATAATAATAATAATGGTATTAAATCTTCTAATACCTCTCCTGTTTCTGCTAAATCACTAGCAACTTCAGTAACTGTATCTGCATCTTCAGAAGCAGATACTTCATCCTCACCTATATTATTTTGCATCTTATCAAAATAACCTTTTATCTTACGACCTCTATTAATTACACCATAGATGTTTTTAGCCTCTTTGACTTCTTTTAATATTGAAGGTTCGTGAGTATTAGGTTGCCATTCTTTAACTTTCGAATGAAGTTCTTGAAGATGTGGAACATCTTCTTTACTGTATCCATCATTATTAATGATTACCTGTGGTATACGATTATCTTCTCCCATGATTACTTGTTTCTTTCTGCAGCTTCTCTTTTTAATCTAGCCATTCTTTCCATTGGAGTTTCCTCTTTTGGTTCTTCTTTGACCTCTTCTTTAGGTTCTGCAGGTACTTCCTTAACCGTCTCTCTAATGATAGTTCTCGTTGGAGGTGCTACCTGTTGTGCAGGAATATTGATGATAACACTTTGATTCTGAGTGTTAGTGTTTGAGTTGTTGTTCTCGTTACTATTGAAATTATTATTCTCTACAGGTACAACCATTTCTGTCGGTGCATCTGATTCATCTTCAATACCTAAGATATTAGTGAATTGAGTAGTTACATAGGTACCAACTGCTGCGACCATAGTCCCTGCAGTTGCGATAATACCTTTTTTCAGTGAGGACATTCCCTCTTTGATTTCTTCTTTCATAATTTTTAGTTTTTGATTATTCTATATGATTTATCTCTATCAGGTGTTGTTAATCTAACGATATACATACCTTCAGGTAATCCTTCTAATGTGAATCCGTGTAATTGGAAACCGTTGTTGTAGATTTGGTCTGACCATAACATTACAGGTTTACCTGAAACATCATAAACAGTTGCATTGATTTCACCATTCTCTAATTCTGTGTGGTGTTCAAATACAATCCAGTTACCATACAAATCACTCGTTGGGTTAGGGTAAACTCTAAATCCTTCCATTAACTCCAACAATTCAGGGTCAATAGAAATTCTGTTTACTACTGAACCATCGTTTGGTGAAGGTTTGATGTTTACATCATTTGCAAATTCATCACCTGCTGCTTTATTAAAGATTCTTAACGGTGAAGTCTGCCACCCTGTTGGTTGGTCAACATCAAATACAAATGTAAATTGAGTAGTCATGTTGGTAACCAATGAAGGGTTTAACTTATCTTCGTGACCTGCCCAAAATACTTTTCCATCTTCAACCGATAATAATGAAGTCCACTTAGAAGTTGCGTCACCCATTTGAATTGAGTTGAATGAGAAGATTGTAGTATCATATTCAATACCCATTTGGATAGCGCCTAAGTCATTACCGAATGTGTAAAGTGTAACAGGAACCTCCATAGTGAATTCATCAGTCATTACCAATTTTGGAATTTGGAATTGAACTGTATCATCGATGTTTGACATATAAACTGCTGGGTCCAAAATGTAATCAGTACCTGATGAAGGGTCAGCCATCTTAGCAACTAATACTGCAGGATTGTTATAACCCGTGTTTGTCACATCACCTACAACATATAAGAATGCAATTGCCGAGTCATTACTATTAACAATAGTGTCAATGTTATATTGTCTTGGTGCCACCGACCATGAAGGTGCTGATTGTGATTGAACCGCAGCTTGATAAGTTGTTGGTGTTAACAATGTTACGTTATAGATACCACTGAATAATGTATTCCATGTTGATGATTGTAATGCCAATCTATTAAACATTGCGAATGCATCAGAAATAGAAACATTTGAATCTTCGTTGATATCACCCTGTAACCACTCAATACCACTTAAAGTATCTTGTTGTGATGAATGGTTTGCCAATTTATAAGCATCAGTAATAGATAATGCTGAACCATCTGTCATAGTGTCAGTTTGACCAACAAGTCTTAAGTGATATTTTGTTGTATCCAATTGTGTAGTTACAATTGCAAGACCATCAGAATTTGTAGAATCAATCTCAATTAAAGACCACTGACCAGCAGTTGAGTCTTTATGTCTTGAATATGCGGAATACCAAACACCTTGAGCATCCGAACTATCAACATTATAAACGTGGATAGGGAAGTTCATTTCCGGCATTTGGAAGTTACCACCATAGTTGTGTCTACCCAAAGTATTATCAACACCATTACCAGTAGTATATAAGTTTTGGTAAGATGAAGAAATAAATTGAATAGAATCCGACTCTGAGTTGTAAGAAGCAGAATTGTTAAGTTTTACCTTAACAATGGCACCATCCGACCAACCGAAAGAGCTTGAATTACCGATATATGATAAGACAACGTTTACGTCACCGTTGTCAGAATAATAACTTCCGTATTTATCAGTTACAGAAGCTGCGACAGGTCCCCAATACACTTCAGCTGATGAGAACGCTGCGTCATCATAGCTGAATTGAAATTGAAGTGCCTTTACGTCGTCAGGAGTTGGGTTTGCGAAGTGTAGATAAACTTCTGTGTAACCCACAGTTGACTCTTCTAGTGTGAACATTGTGTCCACAAGAATGTAAGCCGAGTTGTTCGTTGGGGGAGTTAAGATTTCACTATACCCATTTTGCCCCAACGACGAAAACCCTACCATAATGGCAAGGAAAGTCATTAACTTTTTCATAAAGAAATAATTTTTAGTTTTATTAGTTAGTTAACCAATAAATACTTGAAAATTTCTTTAACGAAAATATGTTATATTATGTTTTTAGTGAATGCCACTTTTGAGATTACTTATTAATATTTCGTAACCTAAGCCAGTTTTTGATACTTAAAATAGCGGTAGTTAAAATAACCATACCACCAATAAAGAATAAACCGTCGAATTCATTATAATCAGACATAAGATATGTAAGTTCGACCAAACCAAGCATATAACCAAACCACATTATCACCCATATAATATCAGGGATTCTTTTAACTTTCTTTTCGACCTTTTCAACTTTTTCATCATGAACGACTCTTGATAATGCGTCTTGCAAGTCTTTACCGTAAGCAGGTACTTTAGTTGTTGTACCATCTTCTGATAAGATAGTAACTTCATATTTTAACCATTCAGGGAAGGATTCCGAGGTTTTTCTATATTCCGCGTGTATTGCCTTTTTCTTCATCTTTAATATAACTTCTGATAACTTCAATAATTTGTCTAAGTTCGTTATCACCTACTTTGACATTGTGGTATGGGATATCGTTGTCTTCCAATACCTTTTTTATTTTTTCATCATATTCTAAAGATTCTGTTTGTGACTGAAATCTCCCTTCCTGTTGAAACTGTCTGTCAGCTCTATCCAAGAATATGTTGATGTTTTCGTAACTATTAAATAACTCCAAAACCATTTTATCGAAGGTATCATTATAGCACTTTGCAGGGTACTCTCCAGTGTAACCTGTTTTATAAACTAATGACAATAATAATGGAGAATCTAAAATTATGTAGTTTACTTTCCCATAAGAACGAACAATTCCTCTATGTTGGTTGGCTAAGATATAAAGTTGGTCGGTAATCTGAGAATTATTATCCTCCCATGCCACCTGTTTTGGAAACTCATAGGGGTTATCACATGTTATCCCTTTGCTCTTAAAAGTATAGAACAATCCTGAGGCCACAGTAGACTTACCACTACCTGGTCCACCAAATAAATTTATGATAACCGTTCGTTTCATTAATTAATCGATAGATAGACTACTCCTGATAAAATAACAGCACTTGCAATTATAAAAATTAAACTCATAATTTTACCTGTGGACTCGTATTGTCTTTTGGTTCGTCCTTGATAGTCTTTTGGGTCGTATTTTTCCATTTTTATTTTAGTGTAATTGTTGGACAATAAAAAATCTTTTCATCTTCAGGCCAATAGTAATCACCGTTGGAACCTTGAAGTTCTGGTCGGTCAACCCTTTCAAGTTCAACCTCCTCTACCGTGAAGTTACAAATATCTTTCAAATATTCATAATCATATTCACGAATTTTTAAGTCTTTATTTACTCTATTATGTGATACGTTATTAAAGAATGAATATACACCATCTTCTTTTAAGATATTTGGTAAGTAAGTATGGAACTCATCCAACTCCTCATTCCACGTGTCAATATAGATACCATCAAACTTAGGTAAGAATTGTAGGTACCATCTCCAATCCCCATACAATATTTTAACATGAGGTTTTAAGTGCCAACCATCTTGTAACATCTTAGTGTAAACATCCAAATGAGTTTCAATAATCCAATGTTCTTCAATGTCATAATCTTCGATGTATGTATCAATGATACCCATACCAAAACCTACGTTAAGTACTCTACCACCTTTCTGACAAATAATCTCAGCACTCTTTTTCATGATTGGGTCTTCCCAGTCCATCATGACTGCCATACCCTCTTCATCCATCAATCTACCATCATCGGTATACGTTAATCTTTGGTCAATATAATCCATTAGTTCATTCTTCTGTTTGCTGACATTAATTGGTCTTCCAAAATTTCTTTACATCTGTCGTTAGAACAAAGGTAGAAATCCCCTTGATTCGCCGTTGTCGTGACTCTTTTGGTTGCCTCGGTCTCACATATAAAACAAGTGTGTTTCATTATTTGATTTTATTTATTTTATCTAAAATTTTTTTAATTCTCTTCTCGTACCCTTCAGCCTTTAACTTATAACCGTTTTTAACTGCTCTCTTATGTCTCTTTTGTAACTGATGTAATTTGTGTCCTAATTTAAGTTTGTCCCACTTGTCGAAGATTCTTTTCATTTGTTTTCGAAGTATTTTACCATTATATGTCCACTTTTATAGTTGGTTGCTAATGGGATATCGTGGACATCGCAAAGTCTCATTAACATTTGTACATCAGGTTCGTGAGGGTGTTTATCTAAAGGGTCTCTGAAAAAGAATACCCCATCGATTTCCCCACGTGTAACCATTGCACCAATTTCGGCATCACCACCCAACGGTCCTGATGCCACAGCCTCAACCTTATCAACACCAGCATGTAACATCTTCTTACCTGTCGTACCTGTGGTTACAATGTTAACATCTGTTCTATTAAAGAATTCCAATCGTTTCATAACGAAGGCGACCATATCTGACTTTTTTCCGTCGTGTGCTATAAGTGCTAATTTCATAAATCTAAATCTATTGTGTATTCGTTGATAATACGGTAGAACATTTCTTGGGATTGTTCCCATGCTTTGTATTCGTCTCTTGACATGGAATCAGGTGCGTACTTAACCTTTGAACGTAACTCTTGAGAGATGTCCCATAGAGCGAGATGCATATCCATGCTCTTTAACATACGTTGGTGTTCCCTTTTATCTTCAGGGTCGTGTAAATCGAATTCTATTGTTGCTTTCATTTTACTTTAGTCCATAGTCTATCCAAAACAAAATACCACACACCGTTGAGGATAGGTTCAACGATGGCGTCTGTGATTGCCGCTGTGAACTCTGCACCTGTGAAATACATTACACAACCTGCAGCAATTAAAAAGTGTCCGAGAGTATAAATCACTGTACGAGCCAGTGTTCCCTTAAGTGCTTTATAACTATTTAAAAATTCATTCATCATATTCTATCTCTTTTGTCGGGAAGACAGGACTCGAACCTGCGACCCTCTGGTCCCAAACCAGATGCGCTACCACCTGCGCCACTTCCCGATACTACAAATGTAGTGTATATGTTTTAAAAAAACAAGTGGAGGATATCGGAGTCGAACCGATGACCCCTTGCGTGCAAGGCAAGTGCTCTAGCCAGCTGAGCTAATCCCCCATTTAGCGATTCGGACGAGACTCGAACTCGCGACCCCAAGCGTGACAGGCTTGTATTCTAACCAACTGAACTACCGAACCAAAAATTGAGCGAAAGACCGGGTTCGAACCGGCGACCCTGACCTTGGCAAGGTCATGCTCTACCAACTGAGCTACTTTCGCAAATGTAGGATATCGCTTAACCTACGGTGAGTGTTCCTTTCACCTTGTTCCCTTGCGGTACTACGATTTTTTTGAGCGGAAGACGGGGCTCAAACCCGCGACCTGAAGCTTGGAAGGCTTCCGCTCTATCAACTGAGCTACTTCCGCAAAGAGATGGGGTTCTTTTTTCAAGACACATAGTTCCAACGCGTATTGTGTGTCTCCCCATCTTAGTAGCGGATACAGGATTCGAACCTGTGACCTCAAGGTTATGAGCCTTGCGAGATACCTCTTCTCTAATCCGCGATGTTGAGCCTCCAGAGGGATTCGAACCCACGACCCCGAGATTACAAATCACGTGCTCTGGCCAGCTGAGCTATGGAGGCAATTTTGAGTTATCTCAGACAGGCATTCTACTTCCCGCAGTACGAAATTGTATCTTATTTAACCCTACGTTAGCGGTACGGGTACCTGAAGATATAACTCATTTGTAGTCCCTAGGAGAATCGAACTCCTCTTTTCAGGATGAAAACCTGATGTCCTAACCGATAGACGAAGGGACCATTTTTTTAAACCATCATTTCAAAGAACACTACAAATATACAACTCTTTTTAAATCTGTCAAACTATAAGACATAAAAAAACCCACCTTTTTGGGGTGGGTCCTAAGTATTAAAGTTTTGACAATACTATCCCACCTCCGACTTTCGTGGAGTATCACCTTCCGTGCCTGGTGCGATATGTAGAATAGTTTTCACTGAATGTATTATTTGTTTGAGATTATAAATATAACAACAAATTGAAAAAATCAAATGGTCATCAAATAAAGAGCGTAATCGAAATCACGAGCCTCCTGACGAGTCTTAGCACGACGACAGGTTTCAGGGTTCACACGAAGTTGAACATGAGTAGGGTTTTGTTTCTCCCACTCCTTACGACGACGATTCATCTTAGCGATTGCCTCACGCTTTGTCTTAGCCCACACTGTATTACCGCCTGTGGTCGGTTTGAACTCCTTAGAACCAGGTGCTGCTTCCAACCAACCGAACAAGTACTCTGATTCTCCATTTGAATTTTTGTAAGCCATATCTCTTTCTTTTTAACACTACAAATATAGGGAATTATTCTTTAGGTTTGGAAAATAATTTGAATTTTTTCATACCGATTCAACAACAGCTTGCTTTGATTTAAGCATCATATCAAACCATCCTTTAGGGCTCCATCCCCTTTCTATACCATCTCTATAATCATACCCATCACCTTTAGGGTCAAGTATAATAATTGATTCACCATTTTTGAACCTAACCTTATCACCTTTTTTTAATTGTATTTCGTTTACTGATTCACCATTTGAATTTTTGTATACCATATCTCTTTCCTTTTAACGCTACAAATATAGGGAATTATTCTTTCTCTTTGGAAAATATCTTAAACTTTTTTTTACCTACTTTCCATTTAACCTCACTACCCTCATAAGGTCCAACCTCAATTCTTAAGGTACTACGTTCAATGGATTCCTCATCGGTTAACTCCTCTGTAGACTCAGCAAACTTAATTGGGTCATCACCATCAAATTGAAGGTAATACTCCACTCCACCTTTATAATATTTCTTTTCTTCACTCATCGTAATCTTTTTATATGTAAAGTTACTTTATTTCACCAGCACATTCTGTTATTGAATATCTTTCACCTTTTGTGACCTTAGTTACCTCATGAGGGTCCATACCACTGTATAATATAAACGTCCCCTTACTTCTCGGTGCTATTTCACCATTTATGATTAAATCACCGCCCTCATATTGGTTTTCATCAGTTAATTGAATGGTAATCACCTTATCCCTGGTTACATTATTATGAGTACCACCATCTTTATGTCGTGAATGAAACCCACCTGTGGAATATTTGGTGAAGTAATGAGGTCCCTCAATACCGAAGTCATAATCAACAACTAATGAAAATATTGTTTTTATTTTTTCAGATAAAAAATCAATATTGTGTTTTGGAATACCCACGATTTCAACATATCTATCATTTATGTCAATCACTGTTTTTTTATCGGACCAAACATCCCATCCATTGGTATTTATGAGTACGGTTCCAATATCAATATTATCCCAATGGTTCATCAGATATTTAATCTCGTCATCGGATAGTACATTCTCAACATATGAGAAATTTTCACCATGTTTTAATTCGTATTTTGACATATCGGAAACATTAGCTCCCCCTCCTGGGCTCGAACCTAGGACCTACGGATTAACAGTCCGGCGCTCTAACCAACTGAGCTAAGGAGGAATATAAGTGAGTTCTTTAACGTTTTATGGATTACCCGTTAATAACGGATTTTCCTTTGTTTTCTAATTTATCTAACTGACGGTAAATGTCAGCAATCTGTTGAGATACCCCATCTTTAAGTTTGTCATTACGAGAATCAACATAACCGTATAGTTTGTTCATCTCATCATGTACATTGTTATTTAGAGTATCAGTGTAATCGATATGTTCGAAGTGTTGTTTACCACGAGCCTCATCGACTTTCTCAATTTGAATAACGAGATTTCTCTCAAGATTCTCAATGTCTCTATAAAGACCGTTTATTTCCTTTTTCAAGGACGATGTTGTCAAATAATTCACAAACGTACCCACGACCATCATAAGAACGATGACCGCACATACACCCAAAATAAATGATGTTATTTCCATTTTCGTTAAAGTATTAATATGTCAAAGAACTCACTTTGTTGGGAAGG
>Ga0181555_1000841_pt1 | contig 29246 bp, 28 predicted proteins | sample 011ome_15_FD_145601 | JGI IMG/M metagenome (GOLD analysis project Ga0181555, IMG submission 145601) | Coastal salt marsh microbial communities from the Groves Creek Marsh, Skidaway Island, Georgia - 011504AT metaG (spades assembly) | ecosystem: Environmental > Aquatic > Marine > Intertidal zone...
CAGCACCGCACCATCGAGCTTGAGGGTGCCAGAGGCGACACCGTCCAAGTTGTAAATGGCCACCACACCCCCCATCACGGCGGGGAACTGCACCAAGCCCTCTTTGGCCACTTCAGCACCGTCCATGGGCGCATCGGTTGCACCAAAGTCGACCGTATTGGCTTTGATCTGTTTGATACCCCCGGACGAGCCGATGGATTGGTAATTCACGCTCTTGCCGGTCGCGGCCTTGTACGCTTCGGCCCACTTGGCATAGACCGGCGCGGGGAAGGAGGCCCCAGCACCCGTCACGTCTTGCGCCAACACCGCGCTTGTCATCAACGTACCAGCGGCGACTACCGCCAGCGTTTTAGAGAAAGACCGTTTCATTTCGTTACCTCTTTGAATTTGGTTCAGATCGTTGTGATCAAGGTGAACTGTAATTCCCGAATATGACGGTTTTGTGACAACGGGGGAGGATCTTGTGATTGGTGAATTTTGTCGCAGGTGTGACAGTGAATTGACAATCTGATACAGGACTTACCCTTAACGCTTTTGATAACTACTTTCATACTTTAAAAAATATACAAATAAAAACATATATCTAAATATATTTTTTAATGTGATTTTTGAATAGAAATGTCTAGCTTTCACTTTGACTTGTTCAACACAGCCTCGTACATTGTTCGTCTGTCATAGACAAACATTCCAAGGAGACGCGTCAATGATCCCACCACGGTTCGAATACCATGCGCCGAAAAGCATCGGCGAGGCCATCAAGTTGCTCACCGACCTCGGTGACAGCGCCAAATTGCTAGCGGGAGGCCACAGCCTGCTCCCCATGATGAAGTTGCGGTTTGCGGCACCAGAACACCTCATCGACATCAACCGCATCCCAGAACTCCGTGGTGTGAGGGAGGAAAACGGTCAAGTCATCATTGGGGCCATGACCGTTGAAAACGAGGTCATCAACTCTCCAATCATTCAGGCCAAGCTACCGCTCCTTAGCGATGCGGCCAAATTGATTGCAGACCCACAGGTTCGTAATCGAGGCACGATTGGCGGAGACATCGCCCACGGCGATCCCGGCAACGACCACCCTGCCTTGGCCATGGCGATCGACGCGACCTTCGTGCTGGAAGGCCCTGGAGGCCGCCGTACAGTCGCCGCGAGTGACTTTTTCTTTGGCACCTACATGACCGCCCTGGCCGAGAACGAGGTTCTGTGTGAAATCCACGCGCCTGCGTTCCCCGACGGCACCGGTTATGCCTATGAAAAGCTCAAGCGTAAGACCGGCGATTGGGCCACTGCAGGTTGCGCGGTCGTGATGCGCAAGAACGGCGACAGCATCAGCCACATCCGCATCACCTTGACCAACGTGGCGCCAACCGCATTGCGGGCCCATGAGGCGGAAGCCGCTCTGCTGGGTAAGTCGCTCGATGCCGCGAACATCGCGGCGGCGGCAGGCGCTGCGGCAGCAATTTGTGACCCTGCTGAGGATTTGCGCGGAGACGTCGAGTACAAAACGGCGATGGCGTCAGAGATGGTCAAACGCGCATTAAAGGCCGCTGCGGCCCGTTGCGCATAACAGGAGAAGCACATGGCAAAGAAACTAATTTCCGTCACCGTCAATGGCAAAGTACACGAGAGTGCCGTCGAGCCCCGCACCCTTTTAGTCCATTACCTGCGCGAAGAATTGAACCTCACGGGGGCCCACATCGGCTGTGAGACCAGCCACTGTGGCGCCTGCACCGTCGATATTGACGGGCAATCCGTCAAGTCGTGCACCCATCTGGCCGTCCAGTGTGACGGCTCAGAGGTTTTGACCGTTGAGGGCCTGGCGAACAAAGGTGTGCTGCACGCAGTGCAAGAGGCGTTCTACCAAGAGCACGGCCTGCAATGTGGCTTCTGCACGCCGGGCATGTTGGTGCGCTCCTACCGACTGCTTCAAGAGAATCCCAACCCGACAGAGGAGGAGATTCGAGTGGGCATTAGCGGTAACTTATGCCGCTGCACCGGGTACCAAAACATCGTGAAAGCGGTCCAAAGCGCTGCGCGCAAACTGCAAGAAGCAGCCACTGCCACCGCCTAAAACCGCCCAAACACCAGGAGACAAACGAATGAATGCACCAACCGATACCGCCGAAGCAAGAGAACTCGCCCTCGCTGGCATGGGCGCGTCGCGCCTGCGCAAAGAGGACGCTCGCTTCATCCAAGGAAAAGGTAACTACGTTGACGATCTGAAGTTACCCGGCATGCTGCACATGGACATCGTCCGTGCGCCTGTGGCCCACGCCCGGATCAAGAAAATCAACAAAGAAGCCGCATTGGCCATGCCTGGGGTCCACGCAGTCCTGACTGCAGACGATTTGAAACCGCTCAAACTGCACTGGATGCCGACCTTGGCAGGCGATGTCGCGGCGGTTTTGGCCGATGAAAAAGTTCACTTCCAAATGCAAGAGGTGGCGATCGTCATCGCCGACGACCGCTACATTGCTGCAGACGCGGTAGAGGCTGTCGAGGTCGAGTACGAAGAGTTACCAGTGGTCATGGACCCCTTTGAAGCGTTGAAGCCAGATGCCCCCGTCCTGCGAGAGGATCTTGCTGGCAAAACGGAAGGTGCCCACGGTAAACGGGAACACCACAATCACATCTTCACATGGGAAGCAGGCGATAAGGCGGCAGCCGATGCGGCTTTCGACGCGGCGCCCGTCAAGGTGTCCCAGCACATGTATTACCCTCGCGTGCACCCCTGTCCGCTTGAGACATGCGGCTGTGTCGCAAACTTTGATCCGATCCGTGGCGAACTGACAACCCACATCACCTCGCAAGCCCCCCACGTGGTGCGCACGGTGGTGTCATTGTTGTCCGGAATTCCGGAATCAAAAGTTCGGATCATCAGCCCCGATATTGGCGGCGGTTTTGGTAACAAGGTTGGCATCTACCCCGGTTACGTTTGCGCAATCGTGGCCTCGATCGTTTTGGGTCGCCCAGTCAAGTGGGTCGAGGACCGGATTGAGAACATTTCCAGCACGGCGTTTGCGCGTGATTACCACATGGATGGCGAACTCGCAGCGACCTCAGACGGCAAGATCTTGGGTTTGCGCGTCAACGTGGTTGCCGACCACGGCGCGTTTGACGCCTGTGCAGATCCCACCAAGTTCCCCGCTGGTTTATTCCACATTTGCTCGGGATCTTACGATGTGCCAGCAGCGCACGCGAGCGTGAAAGGCGTGTACACCAACAAGGCGCCCGGTGGCGTGGCCTACCGCTGCAGCTTCCGCGTGACGGAGGCGGTTTACCTCATCGAACGCATGGTGGACGTGTTGGCGCAAAAACTGGGAATGGACAAGGCGGAAATTCGGGCTAAAAACTTCATCAAGAAAGAGCAGTTCCCGTACACCAGCGCATTCGGATTCGAATATGACTCGGGCGACTACCACACCGCACTGCAAAAAGTGCTCGACGCCGTAGACTACAAAGGCTTACGGGCAGAACAAGCAGCCAAGCGTGCAGACCCCGACAGCCCGACCCTGATGGGGATCGGCCTGGTGACCTTCACCGAAGTGGTTGGCGCGGGCCCGTCCAAAATGTGTGACATCTTGGGTGTTGGCATGTTTGATTCCTGCGAAATCAGGGTGCACCCAACGGGAAGCGCCATCGCGCGGATGGGCACCATCACGCAAGGTCAAGGCCACCAAACCACTTACGCACAAATTATTGCGACCGAGTTGGGTATCCCATCGGAAGTGATTCAGGTGGAGGAAGGTGATACGTCAACAGCGCCCTACGGTCTGGGTACTTATGGCTCTCGTTCAACGCCCGTTGCTGGCGCAGCGATCGCGTTGGCGGCACGTAAGATCCACGCCAAGGCAAAGAAAATTGCGGCTCACCTGTTGGAGGTCAACGAGGGTGACTTGGATTGGGAAGTCGACCGCTTCAAGGTGAAGGGGGATGATGCCAAATTCAAGACCATGGCTGAAATTTCATGGGCGGCTTACAACCAACCACCCGAGGGCTTGGAGCCGGGCTTGGAAGCGGTTCACTACTACGATCCACCCAACTTCACGTACCCCTTTGGCATCTACCTTTGCGTGGTCGATATAGACCGTGCGACGGGCGAGACCAAAATCCGACGGTTCTATGCGCTGGATGACTGCGGCACTCGGATCAACCCCATGATTATCGAGGGTCAAATCCACGGTGGCCTGACCGAGGGCTTTGCCGTCGCGATGGGGCAGCAGATGCCGTTCGATGCGCAGGGCAACCTGATGGGCAACACGTTGATGGACTACTTCCTGCCGACAGCGGTGGAAACGCCGAAGTGGGAGACTGACTTCACCGTCACGCCAAGCCCCCACCACCCCATCGGCGCTAAAGGTGTGGCAGAGTCCCCCCACGTGGGATCAATCCCAACCTTCACATCCGCCATCGTCGACGCGTTTTCGCACCTGGGCGTAACGCATCTTGATATGCCGCACAGCAGCTACCGCTTATGGAAGTCACTGCGCGAGCACGGCGCGGCGCTTTGACCATTTACTGAAAGAAACTGAACCATTATGGAAGTCAAACTCGACAAGCAATACCCACTAGACGTTGATGCCGACCGGGCTTGGGCGTTGTTAAGCGATCTCAAAGCGACGGCAGGCTGTATGCCGGGTGCTGAAATCCTGGAGCAACTAAGCGATACCAGCTACAAGGGAGCCGTCAAGGTCAAAGTGGGGCCGGCAGTGGCGCAGTTTGGCGGAACCGTCGATGTGGTCGAGACGAACACCGAAAGCAAAACGGTGGTGTTGCGGGGCAAAGGTGCAGACAAAGGTGGGTCCTCGGCATCGATGGACCTGTCTGCGGCGATCGTTGCCGATCCGACAAACCCCGCACACTGCGTGCTCAACGGGTCGGCCGCCGTGATTGTTAACGGTAAGTTTGCCCAATTCGGCGGTCGCATGATGGTTCAGGTTTCTGAAATGATTCTGGGACAGTTTGTAGAGAATTTCCGTCAAACGGCTTTGACACTTCCCGCGCCCGCAGGGAGCGCCGCAGGTCAGTCTGGCGCAGCGGAGCCGACCGGCACAACAACGGGCGCAGCGTCAACAACCGCGTCAGATGCGCCCAAAATTGCCAAAGAGATCAACGGATTGGCAATCTTCTGGCAACTCATAAAAGGCTGGTGGCAAGGCCTGTTTGGCAGCCGCGGCTGAATTTGAGGCACTGCGCAAACGAACCCATGCACGCATCCCCTGACCTGCTTCGCGAGAAACTGTACACATCGGGGTATCTCGCTGATAACGAGCTTAGCACGGCCGTATGGCTGGCGGGAGAGTTACAGCGCCCTTTGTTACTGGAAGGCGATGCGGGTGTGGGTAAAACTGCGTTGGCGCAGGCCCTGGCAAAGTCGCAGGATGCGACCTTGGTCAGGTTGCAGTGCTTTGAGGGCTTGGACTTGGCTCAAGCCGCTTATGAGTGGAATTACAGTCGACAGCTGTTGAGTTTTCGAGCGGCAGAAACAAGCGGTACGAAGCTGAAAGCCGACGATGTATTCAGCCGGGAGTTCTTGCTCGAAAGACCGTTGTTGCGCGCTATCAGCGTCACAGGGCCCTGTGTGTTGCTGATCGATGAAATCGACCGTGCAGACGAGGCTTTCGAGGCTTTTCTCCTCGAGGTACTGGCCGAATATCAAATGACGGTCCCCGAATTGGGCACGATTAAAGCGATATCGATCCCTCAAGTCATACTAACCAGCAACGGCACCCGAGAACTATCCGACGCCCTGCGGCGCCGTTGCCTGTACCACCATCTGGACTACCCCACACTCGCCCGCGAGATGGCGATCGTGAAGGCCGTGCTGCCAGCCGCCGATACGGCGTTGGTTGAAGAGGCGGTTCAATTTGTTCAACGGTTGCGCGGCGAGGACTTGGCCAAAACGCCCGGTATTGCTGAGACTCTCGACTGGATACGTGCGTTGCATCGCATGAACGTCCACACCCTGACCAGTGACATGGCGACCCTGCTGGCCACGTTGGGCTGCTTGCTTAAAACACAAGAGGATCACTTCGCAATGTCTGCCGAGCGCTTGCTTCAGATCAGTGAAGGCAAGCGCCATGACGGTGTCGCGGTCAAACAGGCGGCGCCCGCCGCGACGGCCTGAGGCCGTAACCGATCCCATGAACTTACAGCCCGCTCAGCCCGCTGGGGCACAGATGGCCGGTTTCGCAGCCCTTCTTAGAGACCACGGTTTGCAAGTGGGACCCGCTGAGCAAGTGGCCATGCGCCAGGCAATGGCCGCCGTGGGCCCACTCAATGAGCGCCATGTGCGCGCAGCTTGGCGCGCCATCGCATGCAACAACTTGCGCGATTGGCGCCAGTGGGATGACCTATTCGATCGATACTGGCACCCCCACAAAACCAGAGGAACCGTCAAAGTCAGCGGTCAAACCAAGCCGCGCCGCGATCTACGCCAAGCGGTGGAAGCGCTGCGTAGTGACGCCACGTCAAATCAAAGTAAACCAGGTGCACCTGCCGCGCAATCTGCCGGTGACCAAGCTACCCGTTCTGATGCACCTGTGAGTGAGTCAGACCTATCGCAAGGTGGCGCGACTCGCGCGGAGGCACTGGTGCAACGTGACGGTCAAATGTGGTTGCCATCAGAGCTCACAGCCCTTCGGGACACAGCGACGAGCATCATGGCGAACCTACGCCCCACGCCTACGCGGCGATGGCGAGCAGATGTTGGCGGGCATCGTCTCAACTTGCGACAAACCATGCGCAAAAGCATTGCTTTTGGAGGCGAACCCCTCACGCCCGTCTGGATGCGGCGGCGCGAGCGCGAACCACAGGTTTTCATACTGGTCGATGTGAGTCGCTCGATGGAGAGCCACGCGGCTTTTTACCTTCGCGTCGCGCGGGCATTTGCGCAGGTAGCGCCGGTACGAGCGTTTGTCTTCCACACGCGAATCATCGAAATCACCAGCTTGCTTCAGCGAGACTCTGCGGCCGTGCAGGAGAAAATTAACGCCGTAACGGCGGGCTTCGGCGCTGGTACCCGCATCGCGGAAAGCCTGTTAGCATTCAGCCGGCAGCATGCCCGCGCGCAACTCTCTTCGCGCTCTCGGGTTTGGGTTTTCTCGGATGGTTTTGATACCGAACCGCCCGAACGACTGGCTGAGGCTCTCGCGGCGGTGCGGGCACGCGGTGCGCGTGTGAGCTGGTTTCACCCGACGCACCAGGCTGCGTTTTCAAACGCCATGCAACAGGCCAAAAAACAACTTGACCGCACCCTGCCATTGGCCAATTTACATGACCTGATTCAGGCAAAGCGCGTCTTGCGCTAAGCTGACCTTAACTTGATAGAGGCACTGACCATGCAACGTTTTGATTGGATCGATGAGGCGCAGCGGTTGAGCCGTGCGCAACAGCCCTTTGCGCTGGTAACGGTGCTTCGAACCCAACCGCCCACCTCAGCAAAAGCGGGCGACAAGGCCGTTGTCACCGCAGACGGCAGAATCCACGGATGGATCGGTGGTGGCTGTGCCCAGCCCACCGTTATCAAGACCGTGCGTGACGCGTTGGCAGACGGGCAGCCGCGTAACATCCGGATCTCACCGGCGACCGAGACCACCACGCAACAACTCAATGACGTCCTTGAGTTCGGAATGGCCTGTCATTCGGGCGGTACCCTGGAGTTATTCATCGAGCCAATGGTCCCTGCTGCACAGCTAACCATCATTGGTGACTCAGCGGTCGCGAAAGCGTTAGCCCAATTGGCACCCCGCGTTGGGCTCCAAGTGACGGTCATTGCCCAAGACACCACGGCAACGGCCTTCCCCGATGCTTCGCGTGTATTGACCAGCGACGACCCCGCCTCGCTGGCGGCATTGGTCGACACGCCAACTGATGTTGTCGTCGCGACGCAAGGACGGCGGGACCTACAGGGGCTCAAAGCGGCCCTGGCCCTAAACACGCACGCGGTTTGGTTCGTTGCCAGCGCCAAAAAGGCCACTGTCTTAAAAGAAAGCTTGCGCAGCGCTGGCGCAGCGCCAGATGCCATTGATGCGATCATTGCACCAGCAGGTGTGCCAATCGGTGCGCAAACGCCCGCAGAGATCGCACTATCGGTACTCACCAACGTCGTTGCGACGCAGCGCAGTCGCCTGGATTCAAAAAGCAGTCGCGTGCAAGCACCCCCTACCCCCACCCAAACAACAGCAGCGCCGACAACGAAAGCCAGCGGTTCACTCATCAGTGCCATGGAACAGGCGCTCAACCGTTCATGCTGCGGAGATTGACGCGATGGGCTGCATACTAAAAGGCGGGGGTGGGCTCTATAGCCGCGTGGTGGTCGGTTCGATATTACTGGCGGCGGGTCAAGGCGCACGCATCGGCTCGCGTCCCAAATGCCTGCTTGAGTTGGGGGGCGTCCCGCTCATTCGACGGCAACTCATCGCACTATCTGGCGCGGGGGTGGATGAGGTGGTGGTGGTCCTCGGTCACTACGCCGATGACATCGAACCCTTGTTACAAGATTTTCCTGTGACCATTGTGAGAAACGCCGAGCCTGAACGTGGGCAAGTGAGCTCGTTACGGCTGGGCCTTGGCGCGTTAACGGGTAAGCTAGATGCGGTAGTAGTGGCCTTGGCAGACCAACCGCTCATCAACGCCCAAGACATCACCGCCCTCATTGGCGCCTACAAGAAGCGGCCCGAGAATAGCCATGTCGTGCAGCCGATTGTCGGCACGCAGATCGGCAACCCGGTTATGTTCAGTGATGATGTCAAACAACAAATATTGTCGGGTGACGCCAACGTCGGCTGCAAGCAGTGGCAGGCAGAACATCCCGCGCAGGTCTACCGTTGGGCAAACGACAACAAACGGTACATCATTGATATCGACAGCGAGTCAGATATAGAAAATCTGCATGCAACCACAGGGCATCAGCTCCGTTGGCCAGCAGCCCACACACCGGCCGCATAAGGCCGCCTGAGACCGCATCCGATGACCCTGCCAACCGACCCGCTCCACCCGCTTTGGGCCACACCGATTGGCGTGCACCAATGGGCTGAGGCAGCCGACGCCAATGCGCTGCTTGCGAGGGCTTTCTCCGGCATGCGCGCGACCGATCCCAACGCCAAGGCAGGCGCTTTGTTTTACGCCAGTGCTGACAATTTATTGAATCGAATCCAAATTCCTGAATGGCTGTCATTGGTTCGGTTCATCGTTGATGGATTACGCCAGACCGTGGTGCTCGCCAACCAAGGCGCCTGGCCAACCGCGGCACCGGGTATGCGAATTGGCATTGAGGGCATTTGGTTCCAAATTGCCAACGGCGGCGTTCACCATGACGTGCACACGCATGGAAACTGTTCGTGGTCAGGCGTGTATTGCGTGCAAGTCGATGCACTGCCAGCGAGAGAAAGTCACCCTGCGTTTGGATTGCAGAATGGCATCACGCGGTTTTATGGTCCCCATTTCAATCGATTGGGTGGCGCGCATATGGACTTTGGTAATGCCTACATGCAGCAGGCCCATATTGACATTGAGCCCATACCGGGCCAGCTGGTTATATTCCCGTCGTGGTTACCCCACCAGGCGATGCCCTACGCGGGAGAACAGGACCGGATCATCGTTTCCTTCAACGCCAGTATCCACTCCGATACCGGTACGAACCAGATACAGCCCTACGCACGCAGCTAGTCCAGCCACCGCTGCATAAATCGTGCATCGCCAAGTTTTGGGTCGAGTTGATAAGCTTCGAAACCCAGACGCTGGTAGGCGCTGATCGCAGACGCATTGCCAGACAATACCTCTAGGGTTAATTTGCAGGCCCCCCGACTCCGCGCAATCGTCTCAGCATACACCAGCATGAGGCCGGCGATGCCCCGTCCCCGGTAATCAGCGATCACGGCAACATCATGGATGTTGACCAATGGCTTGCAAGCAAAGGTAGAGAAACCCTCAATCGCATTGACAATTCCTACGGGTTTATCGCCGTCAAATGCAAGCACGCTGTAAACGGTGGGACGTGCTTGGATAGCCTCGATTAGGTGCGCCTTGGCGAACGCAGATAAGCCCTCCCCGCCGCCTGCTGGATCAGATGCATAGGCATCCAACATCGCCAACCACGCCTGAGCGTGGGTGGGTTTTGATAAATCGGCGGTAACGATTGTGATGGGGGCTGTCATGGTCGTCATGCGGTCACAGCAATGCCGCGAGCTCTTCGGCCATCGCTGCAGCCTGCGCTGCGTCAGCAGCCTCCACCATGATCCGCAAAACGGGCTCGGTGCCACTTGCGCGAATCAGCACTCGGCCAGTGTCCCCCAAGCGCTGCTCTACCGCTGCAATACCGGCCTTCAGTGCGTCATTGCTCGACCACTGAGCCTGTTCAGGGGTCAACCGCACATTAAGCAATGTCTGCGGGAACAGGGTCACATCAGTCAACAGTTCAGCCAATGACTGACCGCGACGCATCATGGCTTGCAAGACCTGTAACGCGCTGATGAGACCATCCCCCGTCGTGTGCTTATCGAGTGCCAACAGATGACCCGAGCCCTCCCCACCGAGCAGCCATTGGTGGGCCTCAAGCTGCTCCAGTACGTAGCGATCGCCTACCTTGGCGCGTACCATTGGGACTCCTTTGGATTTCAGCGCCAACTCGACGGCCATGTTGGTCATCAGCGTGCCAACGACACCCGGGACTGCATCACCTTGTTGCAGTCGGTCCATAGCCATCACGTAGAGCAACTCATCACCGTTATAGAGTCGTCCAGAACGATCGACCAGTTGCAGTCGGTCCGCGTCGCCATCGAGGGCGATACCCAAATCAGCCTCGTGATTGAGCACTGCATTCACAAGCGCCTTGGGATGGGTGGCGCCCACCTCGCGATTGATATTCAGGCCGTCAGGCGCGCACCCGATGGGGATGACTTCAGCCCCAAGCTCATGAAAAACACGCGGTGCGATGTGATACGCCGCGCCATGCGCACCGTCGACTACCACTTTCAATCCTTTGAGACTGAGTGTTTTATCGAAGGTGCTCTTACAAAACTCAATGTACCGACCCGCTGCATCATCAAGACGGCGGCTCTTGCCTAAATTAGCCGCGTCCGCCCAAACGGGATCCTCGCGCAATGCAGCCTCAACCGCCAGCTCCCATGCGTCCGGAAGTTTGGTGCCCTGTGCACTAAAAAATTTGATGCCGTTGTCTTCAAAGGGGTTGTGGCTCGCACTGATTACGACGCCCAAACTTGCACGCTGGGCGCGGGTCAGGTAAGCCACCGCGGGCGTGGGAATTGGCCCAAGCAGCAACACATCGACGCCTGCTGAGTTGAAGCCCGACTCCATGGCGCTCTCAAGCATATACCCTGAAATACGGGTGTCCTTACCGATCAACACCTGTGCTGAGGGCTCAGCCGCCTTCAGGACACGTCCAACCGCATGTGCCAGTTTGAGCACGAAATCAGGGGTAATCGGCGCCTGCCCTACGCGACCGCGAATGCCATCGGTTCCAAAGTACTGTCGGCTCATGTAATCAGTGTTCGGTAATGAAAGGTGTTTATTATCACTGGCTAGCCAACCACACCCTTACAGCGTCGCGGGTGGCGGCAACATCGTGTACCCGCAACACGTTTGCCCCGTGTGTTAATGCGATAGTTGAGGCCGCGACGCTGGCACTCAGACGTTCATCGACGGCACGTCCTGTTACAGCGCCGAGCGCTGATTTCCGGGACCAGCCAGCCAATACAGGGAAGCCCAACGCGCGAAGTGCCTGCTGTCCGGGTAGCAATGCGTAGTTTTGCGCCACTGTCTTGCCAAAACCAATACCGGGGTCCACTACGATGCGCTCACCTGCTACCCCCCGCAATAACAACGCCTCCGTCCTAGCCATCAAAAAGCTGGCCACAGCCGCAGGCATCGCCGCTGGCGGCTCACTCATCGGATTGACCTGCATGGTGAGCGGCTCGCCATGCATGTGCATCAAACAAACACCGCAATTGGGGTGCGCAGACACAATGGTCTCGCCGCTCAAACCGGAGGAATCCCGCCAGCGCAGGGCCCATACGTCGTTGATGATGTCGGCACCCGCGTCTAATGCCGCTCGCATTACGCCCGGTTTGTAGGTGTCGACTGAAATCGGTACCTGCCATGCAACCGCCGCTTTAAGCACAGGTAGCAATCGAGCTAACTCGTCTGATTCACTCAGTGGTATCGCACCGGGGCGAGTGGACTCTGCGCCCAAATCGAGCATATCAGCGCCGGCCTCAAGCGCCTCGGCAGCACGCTGAATCCCAGCCCGGGCGTCCGACACGCCCCCGTCAGAAAAAGAGTCTGGGGTCAGGTTGACGATCGCCATAACCTTGGGCTCAGACAAGTCGATTTGAAACCGACTCGTTTGCCAGTGCATCGCTTCAGGAGGCGTCACTTGTGATCCTTTGTGCGGAATTAAAAAAACCGGGACAAGCCCGGTTTTTTAGAAGTTTAACCTTCACGCAGCACTTGGCTTTGGGTCAGGCGTTACGGCCGGTGTGCCACCAGTCGAACCGCTGTCGGGTCCCTGTGAGGGTTTGGTGTTGTCCTTGGGCGCGCGCGGTGGGTTACCCGCCATGATGTCATTGATCTGGTCAGCATCAATGGTTTCCCAGTCAAGCAGTGCTTTAGCCATTGCGTGCATTTGCTCGCTGTGCTTCTCGATCAGGTCACGCGCCAGTCGGTACTGCGTGTCAATGATGCGACGAACCTCTGCGTCGACAGCCTGCATCGTTTGTTCACTGATGTTGGTCGTCTTAGTAACAGACCGTCCTAAGAAAACTTCGCCCTCATTCTCGGCATAAACCATGGGGCCCAGCGCGTCCGACATGCCGTAGCGCATCACCATATCACGTGCAATTTGCGTCGCACGCTCGAAGTCATTGCTGGCACCCGTCGTCATCTGGTTCATGAAGACCTCTTCGGCAATGCGGCCACCAAACAGCATCGCAATTTGGTTCAGCATGTACTCGCGGTCGAAACTGTAGCGGTCGTTCTCGGGCAAGCTCATGGTCACGCCCAGCGCGCGACCACGGGGGATGATGGTCACCTTGTGGACGGGGTCACACTTGGGCAACAGCTTGCCGATCAACGCGTGCCCTGACTCGTGGTAAGCCGTGTTACGACGCTCGTCCTCGGGCATCACCATGCTCTTACGCTCGGGGCCCATGAAGATCTTGTCTTTCGCGCGCTCAAAATCTTCCATCTCGACCAGACGGCCATTACGTCGTGCGGCCATCAAAGCCGCTTCGTTACACAGGTTGGCCAAGTCGGCGCCGGACATGCCGGGCGTGCCGCGTGCAATCACAGAAGCGTTCACGTCCGTACCAAGCGGAATCTTGCGCATGTGCACATTGAGGATCTGCTCGCGACCACGGATATCGGGCAGGGTCACGTAAACCTGGCGGTCAAAGCGCCCGGGACGCAACAGCGCGGCATCCAAAATATCTGGGCGGTTGGTGGCTGCCACCACGATCACGCCTAGGTTGGTCTCGAAACCATCCATCTCCACCAACATCTGGTTGAGTGTTTGCTCGCGCTCGTCGTTTCCGCCACCCAAGCCAGCGCCACGCTGACGGCCAACGGCGTCAATCTCGTCCACAAAGATGATGCACGGTGCATTCTTCTTTGCATTCTCAAACATGTCGCGAACACGGGCGGCGCCCACGCCCACAAACATCTCGACGAAGTCTGAGCCGGAAATACTGAAAAATGGCACTTTAGCTTCGCCAGCGATACTCTTCGCCAGCAAGGTCTTACCGGTACCCGGAGGGCCTACCAGCAACAATCCACGCGGAATTCTGCCTCCAAGCTTTTGGAATCGCTGTGGATCACGCAAGAAGTCAACAACCTCGCGAACCTCTTCTTTCGCCTCGTCGCACCCGGCTACATCGGCAAAGGTCACTGTGTTGTTGTTCTCGTCCATCATGCGCGCTTTGCTCTTACCAAAGCTAAAGGCACCGCCTTTACCGCCACCTTGCATTTGGCGCATGAAATAAATCCAAACCCCAATCAAGAGCAACATCGGTCCCCAGCTGACCAAAAGGGTCATGAGGAAAGAGCTCTCTTCTCGGGGCTTCACATCAAACTTGACGTTATTGGCCAGCAGATCGCCAACCAACCCGCGGTCGAGGTAGGTTGCAGTGGTTCTGATGCGGCGATCGTCATTGGTGATCGCGATGATTTCTGTACCGTTGGCACCTTCTGAAATCGTCGCTGACCTGATGCGGCGGGCTTGTACCTCTTGGATGAACTCTGAATAGCCAACGTTGCCCACACCGGCTGCTGTGCGACCTTCGAACTGTTTAAAGACGGTGAAGAGCACCATGGCGATCACCATCCAGACAGCAACTTTTGAGAACCAAGAATTGTTCAAGGAGAACTCCAGATATGAGGAATAAATAATGTGTAGCCGAGAACCTAAATTTCAAGCCCACGAGCCCATTTTAGGCACATCCACCCGTGTATTCCCTAATGTACGGGGCTACCAACAGGGAAAATAGGGTTTTTATGTGACTTTTAACCCCATTCCGACCAGAAAAGTCTCAGAGGACTTATCGCGCGACGACTTGGGTTTGATTGCTTTCACGACTCTAAAATTGGCTTTGAAGAGGGCAACCAAGGCGTCGTACCCACCGCCGTGGAACGATTTAACCACCAACGCACCCTCGGCCTTGAGGTGATTAACCGCAAAATCCACCGCTAACTCGATCAGATGCGCAACGCGCGCGCTATCCGCTGAGGCAATCCCAGAGAGATTGGGAGCCATATCTGACACCACGACATCGACCTTGCGCCCGGCCTGCACCCGGTCCAAAACAGCCTGCAACTCATGGAGAACGGTGTCCTCGCGGAAATCACCCTGGATGAAGTGAACGCCCTCGATAGGCGTCATTGGTAGCAAATCAAGGGCGACAATGTGGCCGTTCAAGGTACCCGTTGCGGCACCATCTGGGGACAAACGGCGCCGCACGTATTGGCTCCAAGCCCCCGGTGTTGACCCCAGGTCGACGACCAGGTGACCCGGCTTGATGAGCTTGAAAGTCTCGTCGATCTCCTTGAGCTTGTATGCCGCCCGAGCCCGATAGCCGTCTTTTTGCGCCGCCTGCACATAGGGGTCATACACGTGGTCGTTCAGCCAGGCCTTGTTGACTTTTTTACTTTTGGTTTTAATTTTCACGGCAATCCTTTGAGCGCATCACTGATAATTGTCCCATGCCCCAAATTAAATTAACACCCGCACAGCGCAAAGCGCATCGCGCTGATGCGCACCACCTCGTCCCTGTCGTTCACATCGGCGGCGACGGTCTGAGCGCGAACGTCATCAAAGAGATTGACGCTGCGCTGACCGCACACGGCTTGATCAAGATACGCGCCATGAATGACGACCGTGTCGAGCGTGCCGCTTGGCTAGAAACCCTGGCCGAGCAGTTGAACGCGGCGCCCATTCAACACATTGGTAAGTTGCTACTGTTGTGGCGCCCGATGCCTGAAAAGGAAAAGGCACTCGATGAAGAACGCATGCGAGGACCGAGGACCGTGAAAGTGCTGAAGTTCAGCAAGCGCGGCGGGCAACGTCCAGAGGTCAAGGAAGTCAAAGTGTTAGGTAACGAGCGCTTGACCGCTGGCGGCAAAATAAAACGCGCCAAACCCCGCATCAAAAGCATCAAGAAAGCACCTGGCCTCTAATCCATGACTGACCACGCCACACCGAACACGACACCCCATTCCATCGATCAAAATCCCCTGGTCACACTGAGCCCACAGGGGTTACCACGGTTCGATGCCATCGAACCCGCGCACATTAACCCGGCCATCGCGCATCTGATCGCACAGGCTGATGCGGCACTCACACGGGTCACCGCACCCGACTTCCCGAGTGACTGGAACCAGTTAGCGCTTCATCTGGACGTCGCCGTGGAGCGGTTGGGTATGGCTTGGGGCGCGATCAGTCACCTGAAGAGTGTTGCGGAAACGCCAGCGCTTCGCGAGGCCTACAACCAGACACAACCCGAGGTGACGGCGTTCTTTACCCGCATGGGGGCCAACGAGGCGCTGTACGGCAAATACAAAGCGATCGACACCTCAACCCTGAACAGCGAACAGCAGCAAGCGCTTAAAAACAGTCTGCGCAACTTTGTCTTGGGCGGAGCCGAGCTCACCGGCGAGTCCAAAGCACGGTTCGAGACCCTGCAAACCCAACAGGCCGAATTGGCGCAACAATTCAGTGAACATGCCCTCGATGCGACAGAGGCATTCAGCTTGACCGTGACAACCGATGAGCTCGCCGGACTGCCCAAAGACGTTTTGGCGGCTACGGCTGCCGCGGCACAGGCAGCCGGTGCGGCAACTGGTTTGCACCGACTGAGTTTGAAGATGCCCGTTTACCTGCCGGTTATGCAATTCGCAAAATCGAGCGCGTTACGTGAGCAGCTTTACAAAGCGTATGTCACGCGGGCCAGCGACCAGGCCGCAGCCGGACAAGCCGCGCTCGACAACACACCCGTGATGCAAAGCATCCTCGCCCTGCGCGCCGAAGAAGCCCAACTGTTGGGATATCCACACTTTGCCGCCTTGTCATTGGCGCCCAAAATGGCCGAAAGTAGCACGCAGGTCATGACGTTTTTACGTGACTTGGCCCAGCGCGCCCGTCCATACGCTGAACGTGACCTAGCGGACATGCGCGAATTTGCCCAAAAAGAGCTGGGCATAGCAGATCCGCAAGCCTGGGATTGGCCGTTTATTGGGGAGCGACTCAAAGAAGCGCGTTACGCATTCAGTGAAGCGGACTTGAAGAATTACTTCCCGGCGCCCAAGGTTCTGACAGGGCTGTTTAAAGTAGTCCAAACGCTCTTTGGGGTTGATATCACTCGCGATGAGGCCCCGGTATGGCACCCGGCAGTCCAATTCTTCCGTATCACGAAAGACGGCGACACCGTCGGCCATTTTTACCTCGACACGCCGGCTCGAGATGGCAAACGCGGTGGCGCATGGATGGACGATGTTCGGGCGCGCTGGCGCCGTCCCGATACCGGCACGCTACAAACGCCGGTCGCTCACATGGTGTGTAACTTTGGGGCGGAGCAAGATGGTCGTCCTGCGTTACTGACGCATGACGATGTGATTACCCTGTTCCATGAGTTCGGCCACGGCCTGCACCACATGTTGACGCAAATCGACGAGCATGACGTCTCCGGTATCAGCGGCGTTGAGTGGGATGCGGTTGAGCTCCCCAGTCAATTCATGGAGAACTTCTGCTGGGAATGGGATGTCTTACAGGACATGACTGCGCACGTTGATACTGGCGCTCCCCTCCCCCGCGAGCTTTACGAGAAAATGTTGGCTGCCAAAAACTTCCAGAGCGGCATGCAAACCCTCCGGCAAGTTGAGTTTGCGCTGTTTGACCTCGCCCTGCACGAGGGCCCCCCTGACGCAAACGTGCAAGCCACGCTTGATGCGATACGTCGCGAGGTGGCGGTACTGGTGCCTCCGCCCTACAACCGCATGGCGCATACGTTTAGCCACATATTCGCGGGCGGTTATGCCGCAGGCTATTACAGCTACAAGTGGGCCGAGGTCTTATCCGCCGATGCCTACGCCGCATTTGAAGAGGCCTCGCAAACATCCGGCTCTGTGCTGGATGCGGCAACAGGCCAGCGTTACCTAGAGGAGATTTTGCAACGCGGTGGTTCACGCCCAGCGATGGACTCTTTTAAGGCGTTCAGGGGTCGAGAGCCCCAAATTGACGCCCTACTGCGCCACCAAGGGATGACCACCGAAGTGGCTTAAAACGTCATTGTTTTGATGCCTTCAGCGGTAGCCAAAAGGCAGGTCGTCGCTTTTTGGTGGGCGAAGACACCCACGGTCACCACGCCGGGCCACTGGTTCACCGCAGACTCAAAGGCCATTGGGTCGCTGATCTGAAGGCCGGTCACGTCCAAGATGTGTTGGCCGTTATCGGTGACCAACGGTTGGCCATCGCGCAAGCGGACCGCTGCGTGTCCGCCCATTTGCGAGAACGCTGCCTGGATACGCTGTGTAGCCATCGGAATGACTTCCACTGGTAGCGGGAAATGCCCTAAAACGGGAACCCACTTTGACTCATCAACAATGCAGACAAATTGCTTTGACTGAGCTGCGACAATCTTCTCGCGAGTGAGTGCGGCACCGCCACCCTTCACCATGTAACCGTGATGGTCGATTTCATCGGCGCCGTCGATGTAGACCGCCAATTCTGGCACCTCATTACTGTCAAAAACCGGAATGCCAAGCGCCTTGAGCCGAACTGTTGAGGCTTCTGAGCTCGAAACAGCGCCCTTGATTTGTGTCTTCATCGATGCCAACGCGTCAATGAATTTATTCACTGTGGACCCCGTACCAACGCCGACGATGGTGTTGGGTTGGACATAGGCCAATGCCGCTTGGCCGACCAAGGTTTTGAGTTCGTCTTGTGTCATGAAATAAGTCAGGGTGTATCTGGGACAATAGCGGAAGCTTCCAACCCCACATTATCGTATGCCCTTCCTGCCCTACTCGTTCGCTCGCGCTGCTTTATTCCGCATGGATGCTGAGGCCGCGCATGACCTCACGCTGGCTGGCCTCGCAGCAACCCAACACACGCCCTTGCGCTTGGCCTATGCACAGACGCGCATCGATGACCCCGTGACAGTTGCTGGGTTGCGTTTTCCGAACCGAGTTGGCTTGGCGGCTGGTCTTGATAAGGATGCGCGGTGCATTGATGCCTTTGCCCAGATGGGTTTTGGCTTCGTCGAAGTGGGTACCGTGACCCCAAAGGCGCAACCCGGTAACCCCAAGCCCCGGATGTTCCGCCTCCCTGCCGCTGACGCGTTGATCAACCGCTTGGGATTCAACAACCATGGGTTAGACGCGTTCGTAAAAAATGTTCAGCAAGCCCGTAACCGGAAAAGCATCGTCCTCGGCTTGAATATCGGGAAAAATGCCAGCACCCCCATTGAAAACGCCACGGACGACTATCTGTTGGCGTTAGCCGGCGTATACCCACACGCGGATTACGTCACGGTCAACATTTCGAGCCCCAACACCCAGAACCTCCGATCGCTGCAATCCGATAGCGCGCTGGACCAGTTGCTCAACGCTTTGGCTGAAGCGCGGGCCCAGTTGGTGGCCCAGCACGGCAGACAGGTCCCAATTTTTATAAAAATTGCCCCCGACCTCGATGACAAGCAAATTCAGGTCATCGCCAGCATTCTGAAGCGTTACGGCTGTGATACCAGCGGTAAGGCCACCGGTGAGTGGGGCCTGATCGCCACCAACACCACGCTGGCGCGCGATGCTGTAAAAACCCTGCCCCACGGTGATGAAGCCGGCGGACTCAGTGGTGCTCCCGTTTTTGAGGCCAGCAACCGCGTGGTCTCTGCAATGCGAGACGCGCTTGGTGTTGGCTTTCCAATCGTCGGTGTCGGCGGTGTTATGAGCGGGGCCGATGCGGTCGCGAAAATGAACGCTGGCGCCGATATGGTTCAAATCTATACCGGACTGATCTACCGAGGCCCCGGACTGGTGTTGGAGGCAGCTCGGGCGATCGCGAGACAAGCAAATAAAGGCTAGACCGGTAAAACCTAGGTCGGCTTCAGCAAGCTCACCACGTGATCAGCCAACGCCATCGAGCTGGTCAGCCCCGGGGATTCAATACCGAGCAAGTTGACCCAACCGGGCACTCCGTGTTGTGCGGGCCCATCCACCCGAAAATCAGGCGCAGGCTCGTGGGCACCATGTATTTTGGGCCTTATGCCGGTGTAAGTTGGGTGTAACGCGCCATCAGGCAAACTCGGCCAGTAGGCACGTACTGATTCTTCAAAAGCAGGCACGATGCCGGGCGTGGCATCGTAGTTGAGATCCGCCGAGTCTGTGGTGTCCAGCCAGTGAATGTCGGGGCCAAATCGGGCTTGACCCGCTAAATCAAGGGTGAGGTGTACCCCCAGCCACGCGTCTTTCGGCGCGGGATAAATCAGGTGTTTGAAAGGTGCTTTACCTGTGAGCGCACAGTAATTACCTTTTGCGAACCGCGCCACAGGAAGCCTAAAGACCGAGGACCCCTCGAACGAAGCCGCCACCGAGACCGCCGATAACGCGGCCGCGTTGACCACCACATCGAAAGTCCATTCACTGGTATCGTCGCCGCCAATGCGGACCACATGCGGCGCACCGGCTTGTCCCAGAATCCCCCCAACTACGGGCGATGCAAAGGCGACTTGACCGCCTGCCGCCTCTAAATCAGCTTGAAGCGCCAACATCAGGCTGTGGGAATCGACGATACCTGTATCGGGCGAGTGCAGCGCCGCGACGCAATTCAGGGCTGGCTCAAGGGCCTGCGCCTCCTGCGCCGTGAGCCACGCCGTGCGCACACCGTTGGCGGTTGCCTTCTCTTCAAGGGAACGCAACGCCGGTACTTGATCCTCGGCCGTAGCGACCACCAATTTGCCGCACAACGCGTACGGCACCGAACGCGCCTCGCAATAAGTCACCAATTGAGCTCGCCCTGCCACACAAACCCGCGCTTTCAAAGAACCCGGTTTGTAATACAGGCCGGCGTGTAACACCTCACTGTTGCGGGAGCTGACGCCACTGCCAATTTGCCCAGTAGCCTCTGCGACGAGCACCTGATCCCCTGCCAAAGCGAGCGCGCGGGCGACAGCCAATCCAACCACCCCAGCTCCAATTACCAAAACGTCACGCGCCATCTAAATCCCCGCAAAAGCAGCGGCACATAACCCGCTGATGGCCAGCAGGATAACGCATCAAAGCAGACCGCGCTGTCGAAACAGCAGCGTTCGTTCGTGCCACGGAGATGGGGCACAATACGGGGTTAAGTTTTTCATTAAAAAAGTATTGCATGCCAAAGTCTTCAGCGCCCAAGCAACCCAAATTTTCACTCCTCCAAATCATGAGCACCCTGGCAATTCTGGGGGTTCTTGCATGGGCATTCATCCAGTTCGTGTTGATTGAAGCGCAACCCAAACCCATGATTGTTAAGGTGACCCTTGACAACCGGTGCGGCATCGTCGAAAGCGCTTTTATTGCCGTTGCCGATAATGGCGTTAGCGTTCCCTTTGACGGCGGTGTTGCTGTATTGCCGACTTATTCGAACGCGCGAATCGCTGTGAAGAATAGCAGCAAGTTCAGTGGCTTCTCTTACGAGACAGCCACGGTGCCGGCTGCCCCCAATGTGACGATCACCGCTGAGTGTCAACCAGCTGGTACAGCGGAAAAAAGCTTGAAACTGTTCAATGAACAGTTCAAGAGTAACGTTCGGTAATCAACCTCTTTGCAGCGGCACCGCTTGTAATTCTTTCGCCGCTTTGCGCAGGATTTTGTAGATATCCGGATCGAATTGCGGTCTCGCCGTCTCGAGCAAGTCGGCGCACTCGCCCTCTTGCGTGGCGGTTCCCAAGTAACACCAACGATCCACGACGTGGATTGCTGTCTGCGTTTTATCCTTAGACCGCTCAACGAAACCAACGGGGCCAGCGAAAGGCCAAGTGGCCACCTTGCGGTCAACCATGGCAGCGAGCAGCCGCAAGTCGTGTAGGTTGGGAGCCTCCTCACCGACGCAAACCCCTTTGCATTGTCGCAATTGACGACCAAAGCATGGCTGTTTTGGTTTGACCTTCTCTAGGCCCAATCGCCCTTTGCACAATTGATGAGTCTCGGCTAACGTCGTGAGCCAAGTTTGGGCATGACGCTGGCTGGTAAACAAGCCATACAAATCGTCTTGCGCTCCAGCGTCTAAATCCTGCGTCCAAACCAAGCTCGGTGGCGCATTGGTTTCGGTCGAAAAACGCCAAGCGCACAGCGACTTGTTTCGCCGTAAACGCACATTGTGGCTCGGAGCGAGTTGTTTAACCAGTGACGCCTCCAAGAGCAAGGCGCCGATTTCGCCGGGTGTTTCGTGCCACTCGATCTGGCGCACCTGCATGGACAAACTCAGCTCTTTGCCGTGCGCATGGTCACCAGAAAAGTGTGACAGGACACGTTGGCGCAGATGCTTGCTCTTACCCACGTACAACGTAAAGCGCTTCTCGCCATAGAAAATGTAGACACCCGGCGTGTCCGGCATTTCATCTAAAGCATCGGCGTCGAGGTGCGAGGGCCAACTGGACTGGCTGATTAAAGACTTGGCGGCATCCAATACCTTTTGTGGGCCGAATCGCTGCTGCAAGTCCAACCAAAACTGATAAATCAAGTCAGCATCAGTCAAGGCACGGTGACGACTGTCTGCTTGCAACTGGTGACGCGCCATCACCGCATCCAAGTTGTGTCGCTTCTCCGCTGGAAAAAATAACCGCGATAACTTCACCGAACATAACACTGGCGCGCGCACGCTTTGCCCGATACGTTTGAACTCGTTTTTGATAAAACCGTAGTCAAAGCGCGCGTTGTGTGCCACAAAAACAGCCCCGTCCATCGCGGCGGCTAAGCGTGGCGCGATGGCAGAAAAACGAGGGGCATCGGCCACCATGTCATCGGTGATGCCGGTTAACTGCTGAATGAACGCCGGAATGCGTGCGTCGGGATTCACCAGATGGCTCTCTTTGGTGACCTGACCGGTCTCACCGTCGAGTAGGACCCAAGCGACCTCGGTTACCCGGTCACGGGTGGCCGTCGACCCTGTGGTTTCGACGTCTAAAAACAGCCAGCGTTGTCCCATTAGCGGTCACTTCAACACGATGGGCTCGATGGTCACCATGCCTTGCGCACTGTTAAGGGTTAACGCACCCTCTTGTATGGTCGCCTGTAACTGCATCGAACGAGCTGCCAACGCCATCAGGGCTTGCGACGCATCGGTAGGAATACGCCACACGCGCAATTTATCCATGCGAGTCAGCTTATTCTGGATACCGGCCCACCAAATATCTGCGGCATGATTAAACGCATAGACCGCAACCGCGTCTGCCTTGCTGCACGCTTTGGACAGTGGCTTGTCTTCCGGTTGACCGACCTCGATCCATAGGCGCTTGCGACCCGTGAAGTCGGTCAGCGAAACATCGGGGTCCTCTGGATCTGACAATCCGGCACCGAACTTTAGATGGGCATCACCGTTGCAAACGTCATCCAGATCATGGGCGTGCAACGCCAGGGCGACCAGACGAATCATCATTCGTTCATCGGTCTCGCTGGGGTGGCGGGCCAAGGTCAACGCATGGTCAGCGTAATAACCATGATCGATGTCTGCAATTTGCAGATTCGCCTTAAATATCGTGGACTTGATGGCCATAAATGCTTTCTGAAGTAACCCTCGATTATGCGCATGTTCAGGGCGACTTATCTCCCTAGAATACGGGGATGAACGCACCACTACAGCCTTGGCTTACACAACTGTTGCCGCTCGTCGCACGCGCGAGCGATGCGGTTATGGCGGTTTACAACACCGAATTCAAGGTGACACAAAAAGCGGATGCCTCGCCTGTTACCGAGGCAGATGTGATGGCCGAAGCCATCATCACCGAAGGACTTCGATCACTGACACCCAACATCCCCGTTATCGGTGAGGAGGCGACTGCCAACGGGTCACAGGCAGTGGCAGCCGACACGTTTTGGCTGATCGATCCCGTGGATGGGACCCGCGAATTTCTCGATCGAAACGGTGAGTTCACCGTCAACATTGCGCTGGTCCACCAAGGCAAACCGTGCTTGGGTATCGTGGCCGCGCCCGCTCTGGGAGAAGTTTTTTGGGGTCTGAACACGCCAATGGAACGCGCTGCCTATTGGCAGGCAACGCCGCAGACTAGCCCCGCGCGCATTTTGTGCACGCAGCCACCAGCAGCCGGGCTGCGGGTCCTACGCAGCCGCAACCATGGCGACTCCGAGGCCTTGGATGCATTCTTGACTGATTTTTCGGTATCCGAGGCGTTAGCGGTGGGCTCATCGCTTAAATTCTGCCGGATGGCGCAGGGGCTTGCCGATCTATACCCGCGCTTCGGTCCCACCATGGCGTGGGATACGGCCGCCGCGCACGCGGTTTTGGCTGCTGCCGGTGGGCGCATTTGCACGCTCAGTGGTGAAGACCTGCGATACGACCCCCTGCGCTTGAAGAACCCCCATTTCATTGCCTGGGGGCAGCTAGAACCCTCAGCGCGCCGCTAACTCCCGTTGAATCGCTTTCTCGACTTCGCCGCCGAGGGGCTTACGCAGCGACACAAAAGACTCCACGCGCTTACCATCAGCGCTGATCAGGTACTTGTGGAAATTCCACATAGGCTTTGCACCCGATGCGGCTATGAGGTCTTTGTAAAACGGATTCGCATCTTGGCCGGACACCACCGTTTTCGCCAACATAGGAAATTTGATGCCATAGGTGTTGAAGCAAAAATCAGCGATCGCTTTCGAGTCTCCTGGCTCTTGTTTGCCAAAGTCGTTTGAAGGGAAGCCCAAAATGACCAAACCCTTGTCGCTGTACTTGGCATAGAGCGCTTCAAGACCTTCGTACTGGCCCGTAAACCCACAGTAGCTCGCGGTATTTACAACCAGAATCACCTTGCCAGCGTATTGGCAAAGCGACTGAGGCGCGCCGTCTTGCAGGCGCTCAAACTGGTGGTTGAGGATGGGCGGGCAGGCAGAGGCGGCCTGTGCGGGTGCAACTGTTGACATGAGGATCCCCAATGTAAAAATCAATCGAAAAAGCATCGTTTCGTTCCTACCGGTTTGCGAACGTTTACTGTACGATGAAGCGCGAATTAACAACGTCACCGCCTCTGAAAGCCCTCACATGCTCGATCCTGATGCCCGCGCTCTCCTTGACTTGATGCTGGAAAAGCAGATTCCCCCAGTTCATACCGTCAACCCGGTTGAGGCACGTGCAGCCTATGTGGCGCGTCGGTACGCCACGCAACGTGATCCTACCCCCGTAGCGTCGGTGCGTAACGAGACGCTGTCTTATACCGAGCGATCGGGCGCGCGGGTCGATGTCCCGCTCCGCGTCTACCGGCCCGCGCAGGCCGATGCAACCCGGGCGGCGGCGTTGGTTTACTTCCACGGTGGTGGCTGGGTCATTGGTGACCTCGACACACACGACGGCGTGTGCCGTGACTTGGCTGACCAAAGCGGGTGCGTGGTGATCGCAGTCGACTACCGCCTCGCCCCTGAGGCCCCCTTTCCTGCCGCGCTGAATGACTGCATTGCAGCCTTTGATTGGGCCGCAGATCAGGCGAGCACCCTGGGCATAGACCCCAAAAAAATCGCTGTCGGTGGCGACAGTGCTGGCGGCTGTCTGGCTGCAGTCGTGTCGCTGCATCAACGTGAGGCCCGTCGGGCATCGGCGACCGCTCCTGTACCCTGCTTCCAGTTGCTCATTTATCCCGTAACCGACAAGCGCGCTCTGGCGCCATCTCATCAAACCAACGGACAGGGTTACCTGCTCACCACGGAGAGCATGCACTACTTCAGAGGACACTACTTGCCAAACCCCGCTGATTGGCTCGATTGGCGGGCCTCACCGCTGCTCGCCAGCGACCACGGCGACCTGCCGCCAGCCTTGGTGCTAACGGCGGGCTATGACCCCCTGCGGGATGAAGGTCGCCAATATGCCGATGCCTTGTCTGCCGCAGGCACACGCTGCCAGTATGTGTGTTTTGAGCGGCAGATCCACGGGTTCCTACCGATGAACAAGGCGATCGGCGAGGCCGACACGGCGCTCGCACTGTGCGCGCGCGCCCTCAAATCAGCTGTGCTCTAGAGCTGGTCTTTGATGCGCTCGTTGGCAGGAAACATGTAGCGCTTGGCTGCGTCGTCCATCTCCGCTTTGAAAGCGTGTCGGGTTTTCAGCGCCTCGGCGCGCACTGCTGCGGGGCGGGCACTGACCGTATCCAAGAACCGCTTCACCGCGGGATATTTGTCCCACGTGTCGGTGCCACCTAACACGTAGGGCAGCATGCGTGCCCACCCCCACAGGGCGATGTCCACGATGCTGTAGTCGTCGCCGAGCATGAACCGCTGATTGTGCAGACGATGCTCGATGATGCGCCAATGGCGATTCGCCTCAAAGTCATAGCGATTGAGGGCATACAACTTGGGCTCGGGTGCGACATGACGAAAGTGCACAGACTGGCCAGAAAAGGGACCCAGCCCAGTCGCAATAAACATCAACCACGACAACATCTCGCCACGCTTGACTGCATCAGCCGGTCCGGGCACCAGCTTCTGTGCGCGATCGGCGAGGTACAACAAAATCGCGTTGCTGTCGAAGACGGTCACGTCGCCATCGACGATTGCAGGCAGCTTCGCATTGGGGTTCACGGCCAAAAATGACAGCGCAAACTGCTCGCCCTTGCGAGTGTCCACAGGAATAGGCTCGTAGGGTAATTCCAACTCTTCGAGTAGCAGCGCAATCTTCATTGGATTGGGCGCGGCGTTGTAATAGAACTTGAGCATGGTGATCTTTCAGTGCGAGTGATGGGAGGTGACTAAATTAGACTCAAAGCAAGCCGATTGAGTGGGCTACCGGTGTTGACGAGCTCATCCAAAATGGAGAAGTGGTTCGCGCCAGGAATACTGATCGCTGATGGTACCGCCTTAGCGCCCCAACGCTGCTGAAGCAGCTGGTTTTGCCTTATGAATTCATCACTTTCGTCACCACCCACGACGCAGTGGAGTTTCGGGGCACCATCGCCACGTTTCGGCGCTGCGAAGTTCACGGGACTCGCGCGTAAAACCTGCGTCGCGTCCAAGCGCAAATCCCCTTGCAAGATCGGCGCTTGCTGCAACGGTGCTAAATCGTATAGACCCGATATCGCCAAAGCCGACTTAACCAGGTCTTTGGGAAGCTTGGCATCGACCGCTGACCAATCACAACGGGCCAACATGGCCGTCAGGTGTCCACCGGCAGAATGCCCCACCAACGTGATGCGAGAAGGGTCGCCGCCCCAATCGGAGATATGGCTATGCACCCACTGCAGTGCTCGGGTCAAAGTTTGGGCAATTGCCGGTATCGTGGTGCTCGGACACAACGGGTAGTTGGGAATCACCACACAGGCGTTCGCCGCGAGGAATGGTGCCGCGACAAAACTGTGCTCACTTTTGCTTAAGCTGCGCCAATAGCCACCGTGGATGTAGACGACCACGGGACGCCCCCGAGCAGATCCCCTGCCAGCGTTATCAGGCGTTTGCGGCGCGAAGACATCCAGTGTTTCGCGTTCGCCACGGCCATAAGGCAGGCTGACCGCGCAGCCGGGTTGCTCGCGCAACGCAACCGAGGCAATGGTCCACCTGGCAAAGTAGTCGGCATAGTCGGGCACCAGTGCGCGGTTGTTGTACTGGGCGCTCAAATAGTCATTGTCTGCGGTCACCATGGCAATCCCCTTTGCGCTTAACGCATCCCAATTCGAACATCACCAAAAATATGCCGCGCATGAGAAGGCAACGATCGGATGAACTGCGGGCTCCCCCGTAACGTACCACCTAGCTGTGCGGCGACTTCCCACAACCAGCGCGGGTTGTACAACACCGCGCGCGCCACAGCGACGACATCGACTAAACCGTCGGCAACCGCTGACTCCGCCATCTTGGCCTCGGTGATCAGGCCAACACCGATGGTGGGCATACCAGTGGCCGCCTTGACCATCTGCGCGAACGGCAACTGGAAGCCCGGCGCCGCCGGTATTTTTTGCAGAGGCGAAACGCCAGCGGTTGAGATGTGCGCAAAATCGGCTCCTGCAGCCTGAGCCCGCTTGCAAAAATCCACCGTTTCCTCGGGCGTCCAACCACCCTCGACCCAATCCGTCGCTGAGATTCGGAAACCGACCGGACCATCAAAGACTGCCCGAACGGCCGCGATCGCTTCTAGCGGGAACCGAATACGGCCCTCAAAATCACCCCCATAGGCGTCCGTGCGCTGATTCGACAATGGCGACAAGAATTGATGCAACAGATAGCCGTGGGCCGCATGCAGCTCAATGGCGTCGATCCCAATGGCTTTTGCGCGTTTAGCCGCATCGGCAAAGGCCTTTACAAGCGCCGCTATCTCGTCGAGCGACAAGGCCTTTGGTGGACGCTCACCATCGCTATGCGGCAACGCAGAGGGCGCGCGCGTCTCCCATCCGCCATTGTCTAGATCAAGCAATGCACCACCCTGCCAAGGCGCCGCGCTGCTGCCCTTGCGGCCGGCGTGGGCCAGCTGAATACAAATGGGTGTGTGGGGGGCCTGTGCCCGGGCACGCGCCAAGTTAGCACCCAGCGCCTGCGCTCGGGTGTCATCCCAAATGCCCAAACAGCCGGGGCTGATGCGGCCATCCGCTGTGACCGCGGTCGCCTCAAGAAATACCATTGCCGTACCCCCATTCAACAGGCCAGCCCAGTGGGTGAGGTGCCAGTCATTTGCCAGCCCGTCGGTGCAGGCGTACTGACACATAGGGGCCACAACGACGCGGTTTTCAAGGGTCAGGCCACCATTGGGCGAAGGAATGTGAAGGGCAGTAAACAAAGGGCTCATGACGATTTTTTGAGGGCAAATTGGTTGCGGGGCGACTGTGCGCGAGGATTGAATGGTAATGAACTTTGTACCATGCCGCTGGCGCTTGGGAGATAGCCCGCCAGCGACATCGATTCGAATCATTTTTGCGTAAACTTGGGCGTTAGCGCGGTCGCATATGACCACGGCGGTGTTCTTAAAGGAAAACAGCATGTTAGAGACGAAATTTGGCAGCGGTAAAGCGGTTCAACGTGTCGAGGATGATCGCTTGCTCAGAGGTCAAGGCCTGTACGTTGACGACGCCACAGCTGCTGGCACCAAGCATGTCTGCTTTGTTCGATCTCCCTATGCCAGCGCTGACATCGTGTCGGTCGACACATCGACAGCGCAGCAAGCGGCAGGTGTTCACCTGGTGCTGACCGGGGCCGACCTGTTGGCTGCCGGCGTACCCGCGATGGCGAAGCCGATTAATTTCAAACGGCCCGACGGATCCCCCCTTCAAACGCCCGAGCGACACCTCCTGGCCACGACCCGAGTGCGCTTTGTCGGCGAGCCTGTCGCCGTCGTCGTTGCAGATAGCGTTGCCCAGGCCCAAGCGGCCGCTGAGCTGGTCGAGGTTTCCTACGAACCAAGGCCTCTGGCGGCTGACATGGCACAAGCACTCGCATCGGACGCCCCCTTATTGGCTGATGGCCCCGATAACATTTGTGCGCAAACGCATTTCGGCGATACCGCCGCCGTCAACGAAGCGTTTGCCAAAGCCGCGCATGTCACCTCTCTAGACATCCAGCACCAACGTCTCGCG
>Ga0181555_1000843_pt1 | contig 29220 bp, 9 predicted proteins | sample 011ome_15_FD_145601 | JGI IMG/M metagenome (GOLD analysis project Ga0181555, IMG submission 145601) | Coastal salt marsh microbial communities from the Groves Creek Marsh, Skidaway Island, Georgia - 011504AT metaG (spades assembly) | ecosystem: Environmental > Aquatic > Marine > Intertidal zone >...
GCTCGCACGACGCGCGTCGATCGCACCGAGCGCGAGCGCACGCACCACGCGACGTGAACGAACGGCATGTATGTGCGCGTCGCAAACTGACGCCGAACGACGTCTGACGGCATTCACAGCCTCCGCGCGTGACGATCCGCGCGAGCGCGACCGAACGCGCATTCGCGTACGCACACAGAGATACTCGTGCGTTCGATCGCGACGCCGCGCGCGCGAACGACGGGCGCGGCGACGGACGGACGGGACACGGACGGACACCGCGGTTGGCGTGGCGGCGGCGGCGCGATTGGTCTCGTTGACGCGCCGAAATGAAGATTAAAACCATCTCACGCATCGAAGAAGACTACACGCGCGAGTGCACGAGCGATGCGATCAAAGTGCATCGTAATCTCGACCCGGAGCTGCGGCCGATGCACCGCGCGGTGGAGTATAAACGCGCGTTGAATGCGGTGAAGCTTGATAAAATGTTTGCGAAACCGCTCGTCGGGCAAATGGGTGGGCACGCGGATGCGGTGATGTCGATGGCGAAGTCTCCCGTGTCGTTGACGGAGCTCGTGAGTGGTGCCGCGGATGGGGAGATTCGCGTCTGGGACGTGCCGTCGTTGAAGACGATGAGGATACTCAAGGGACATCGGGGCGCGGTGCGCGGGGTGTGCGTGTCGCACGACGGCGCCAACGTGGTGAGTTGTAGCGACGACGCAACGGTACGCGTGTGGACGTTACCTCGCGCAGGGATGGGTGAGATGAATGATCCAAACAGGGCGATTCCTGTGGACGTAACGCATAACATTAGCTCGCAAGATAACGGGTTTCGCGATTGCGACGCGCACTGGGGCAAGCCCGAGTTTGCCACCGCCGGAACGACGGTGCAAGTGTGGAACATGACGAGGCAAGTACCGTTGCATACGTTCGATTGGGGCATAGACACGGTGCTATCTGTGCGTTATAATCCTGTGGAGGTGGACATTTTCGCGTCGTGTGGGTCTGATCGTTCCATCGCGTTGTACGACGTGCGTCAGCAAACGCCGTTGAAAAAGCTCTTCATGCAAAATAAGTGCACAAAGCTGTGCTGGAATCCCATGGAAGCGTTCAATTTTACCGTTGCTAATGAAGATTGCAACCTGTATTCGTATGACATGCGAAAGTTGGACATTGCAACGTGCGTGCACAAGGATTTCGTGAGCGCGGTGATGGATATCGACTACTCGCCGACGGGTCGCGAATTCGTCGCGGGTTCGTACGACCGCACCGTTCGCTTGTTCGATTACAACGCCGGGCACTCCAAGGATGTGTATCACACCAAGCGTATGCAGCGCGTGTTCTGCACGCGATTCTCTATGGACGGCTCTTACGTCTTCAGTGCCTCTGATGACATGAACATTCGATGCTGGAAATCCAAGGCGAGCGCGCAAGGCGGCACACTCCTCGCTCGCGAGAAGCGCAAGCAGGCGTACAACGCGTCGTTGATGGATCGATTCAAGCACATGCCAGAAATTAGACGCATTGCCAACCATCACCACGTACCAAAGGCTATTCACAAGCAAACCAAGTTGCGTCGTACAATGATCGATGCGGAGACTCGCAAGGCGAAGCGTCGCGTCGCGCACGCCGCCCCTGGAGCGGAAAAGGTCGAATTCAAGCCTGCAAGAAAGAAGAAGATCGTGACGCAAATGGATTGAGTCGTATATCTAAAACCTTGGGACGTAGAAATAGAAATTATAGTAGCATTACAATGTACAACGACGACACTTTTGACTCCACATCAGTTGGAACCTCTCAACTTATCCAAGCGTGCTTGTAAATCGTCGTCAATAGCCGAGGCGCCACCAGCAGATGGTGCACTCGGCGTTTCTCCCCCTACGCTTCCTTCTAAAACGGCTGTCGCCTTGACGTGTTCTTGCTCTAATGGTGCCGAGATCTTCACAGCCGGGGCATCGATTAATTCTTCTCCGACGTTACATCCGAGTTCATCAAGCACTGCGTTTACGAGCTCCTCAGTCTCCTCCTCTTCATCCTCCCCAGCGAATGCATCATCAATAGCATCGCCCATGACTTCCGTAGTCATATCCATCTTTTCATTTTGCTTCTCAAATTCCTTCAAAATGTTATTTAACGATGGTAAATTTAACTGCGTATTCATGGACTTCATGGCTCGAGTCACTCCGCGCATTGCGTCGCCCATCGCCTGCGTGCTCTTCAACGTTTGCATTCGAAGCGAAACCCCTTGCAGTTGCGACTTGAGCGCATAAAATTTCGTTATCGAATGTCGCGTGCGCACTAAATCTTTCGCCATCACCTATGTATGCGAATAAAGCGACGCGTCAGAGCGCGATTCATCAATTTCTCTCTCAAAATCTTCTCAATATAATCTCACTCTTTACAACCCTCAACGCCAGGAAGCAACGTATCATCGAACGGGATCTCGCACACGCACCTTGACCGCGCCCATTTGATTTGCTTTGGCCATCTTTTTTATTTCCACGATGAGTTTCTTCTCCTGAGACATCATGCCCGTGCGCTCTCGATCGAGCTCGCGAATCGACTTGTCGAGCATACGCTTATTCTCGCGCAGCAATTCGCTCGGCGTCTTCTTCTTCGCGAATAACCACATGGTGAGTGTATGCGTTCGTCGTTTTTTCGAATACGGCGACGGCGACGACGACGACGACGACGACGACGCGCGCGTCCAAACAATGACGATTCTCGCAGCGCCAGGTGGAGCTTTATTATATTAACTGTTCTTCGTTGACAACGGAGTGGTCTAAATGTTGTCGAGCTACTGCGGCGATTCTCAAAGCTTCCCACCGTTCATGAACACGCGCGCGGCGATGGCGATGGCACAAGTGATGCCAAACGCGACGGGGCCGTAACGGGTTAAGAGTTGGTCCGTTGAGAGCGCCGGGCGGCTATCGACATGACGCTCGATGACCTCCTTCAACGCCATGTACGCCTTGTCCACGTCGTCGTTGACGATGACAGCGTCGTAGAAACCCGCGACATCTTTGGACTTCATCTCGGTGCGTGCGTTCTCTAATCGCTTCAACACCGCGTCTTCGGCCTCAGTGCCTCGACCGCGTAAGCGTCGTTCGAGTTCTTCCATCGACGGCGGCGCGATAAACACGTAGGCCGCATCCATGCCGCTCTTCTTCACCAGTTCTGCCCCTTGGACGTCAATGTCTAACAAGCAAATCTTCCCTGCCTTGGTCACGCTCTTTACTGCCGCGAAAGATGTTCCGTAGATGTTTTGATGCACGTGCGCGTGTTCGAGAAACTTGCCATTCGCTATGTCTCGCTCCATCGCTTGCTTGTCCACGAAATTGTAGTGCACGCCATTCACCTCCCCTGGTCGCGGTCCTCGCGTCGTGTGTGACACAGAAAACCCAAACTTATCGGGGAACTCTCGCTGAAGCATAGCAATCAACGTGCCTTTGCCGACGCCCGAAGGACCGACGATGACTAGCGGACGCATCCTGTCTCTTCTTTTACTGCGGTGGTGGTTGTAACGACCGGTTTAATCCGAGTCGACGCGCACGTTCGTGTTCGCGGGCGAGTCTGGCGCGATCGGCGGTGTCTTGTGGCGTCGTGGGCGCGCCGAGTTCGCGTGTCGCCAAGTAATCTCGGCGAAGGAGTTCAAACTGAGCGTCGTCGGTACGAAAAGTAACCGTCAGTACGACGATATTGCGCGCGAGAGATACAGAGAGAGCGAAAGAGACGCGAATGAAAATTCACACGATGACGAACCTCTTCTTTGTCTTCGCTTTTGAGTTCGATGCGACTCGGAGGACGACGTAACATGTGCGAAAGTGAGGACACCCGGGTTTGGAACACGAGGCAAACGCGCGCAAATGTGACTGAAGTAATGAATTTTTAGGAGACAATCTCTCAACTACAGTGGTTCTACTAAGGTATAAATACTCAACCGCGATCCAACACTTGGATGGGCACACATACGCAAACAAAAACGCACAACACTAAAAAGCAATTCGCGGTGGCGGCGACAGACAAATTTATCTGCCTTGAGCCAACAACGTGCGCGTTTGTTCAAGGTTACCTTCGACAAGCTCAAGACGAGCCTTCGGGAGCGGAGCTAAGCCGTTGAAAGAGAAGTGACCAGCCAATTGGTTGAGGGCGTTGTAGAACGCGCGACCCGAGGCAGTCTTGGATGAACCGCCCGGCGCGTACTTGGACGACCACACGTTGGACGTCTTTTGGAACGCCGCGATGGCCTTCTCACGCGTCGGGTCATACACATCCATAGCCAACAATCGTTCAACCTCAGACACAAATGCGAGCGTGTCGCTTTGATATGTCGTAAGGTTCGGATTCGTCGATGCATTCGCCGCCTTGAACTCCCGGCGAGGCGCGTTGTATGAATCCGCCCCGAGTCCATCTTCGGCGAGAATTCTCGCGCGGCAGTCCGCACCATCCTCCGTCGGATCGCACACCTCCTTATACTTACGGTTCGGGTCCATCGTTTGCGCGCGCGCCGGCGCGCTCACGAGCATCACTGCGTGCGAAAATACATACAAATGTCAGTTCTTCAGCGTTGGTGCCTCGCGCGCGCCTTTTTATCAATCAACCACACCACCGCTCCATCGGTCGTCGGCGTCCCATCACAGCCACCACCACCGTGGTCGTCACACCCACGCGTCATCATCGCGCATCTCTCTCGCCGCTTTCGCGCGCACACGTACCCGCAGATGCAGCCGCGAACAACGCATCGCGTCGGGACGTCGTCGTAAACTGTTCCTTGCCCATCGACGCCTTGGCGGTCGTCGTCGTCGCCGCGCGGCGGTGGTGGCGGCGCGGCGCCGGCGTCGTCGTCATCGTCGTCGTCGTCGTCGTCGTCGTCATCGTCATCGTCATCGTCGTCATCATCGGCAGGCGCGGACGCGAGAGGCGTCGAAATGTGCGGCACAGCGAGGACGCGCGCGCGAGGCTGGGGGCGTGACGTCACTCGATTGGCACGGTGCGCGACTATGACTATGACTCGATGGACAATGTTCTAGGATGTTTATACCCACGCCGCCCAGCCTGGATACATGGATGCGAGCCTGTACGGGTCTTGTGCGTCGTGGAGTAACTGTTGGACTTGACCTTGGATGGAACGTAATTCGCCGTCTTCGTAGCCGTCGAGTTTTTGCTTGACGCGCATCAACGCGCGCTCGGCGTCCAAATTACCCTCCTCGGTGGCTTGGGCTTGGTCGAGATACGCTTGGATTGAGTTGGGGTGCGTGTGTGAGATGCGGTCCTGACGCTTGCCACCGACGGCCCATTTTAAAATTGGATCGTGTACGAGAACGGCGATGATGGTGGTCAGCGCGTCGCGGTTGGAGCGGAGCACCTTCATCGTTTCTTCGCAGCAACGACGCATGACGCCTTCGACGCCGCACGCGCCCATGCCGTCGACGATGTCGCGAGTTAAGCGAAACGGCACGCGTTCTGGAGTTTTTAACGTTAAGCCTTGTTCGAACGTAACGCCAAAATCGATGTGCACGAACTCTGCGGTGGCTTTATCAATCAAGATGTTGCTGCTGTGTCGGTCGCCGAGGCCTATGACGTAGCCGACGATGGAGTTCACTGCGCACGATCTTGTGTACGCCACGCGTCGCTCGAACCACTGTACGGGCTGAGGATAATGTTCGAGGAAAAAGTTGTGCATCACAGGTTTGAAACCTTCGCACACTTCTTTGTAGCGCTGATGAATTTCGCTTGGTTTAGCGTTCATCATCAATTCTCGAATATCCTTCGACTTCATGTCGCTTGGACGATACCTTTCGTGCGCGCCTCGAGTACTGCTGACGAGATACGTCGAAAGAAGCGTGGTGTTGTCAACCCATTGGAGTAAACCAGCTTCGGGAGAAAATGGAATCACCTTGTACGTGCGGATTCTCATACTTCGCTCATTTGTACTTGGACATTGCTTCAACAGCGTATTCACCAGGCCAAACAATTGTTGAATGACGGCGTCTTGGCGTAAATCATCATTGCCGCTCTTTGCGAGCTGGCGATAGATTCGTCCATCGGAACCATGACATTCTAAAAGCTTGGGTTGGTTAATACCACCAACTAATTTCGTACATTCCCCAAAGTGTGCAAAATACGGAAAGCTACCATCGCGGTACTCGCACGTCGGATCGACGAGTAGAGGTGCAGTGAGCACCGGAATAAGTTTCAAGTTGTTCAATGAGCGTTTCTTCACCTCGGTCGGTAAGCTGTGAATGTAAATGGGTTCATTCGATTCTGGTAACTTCAACGCAGCTACATGGATGTAAGCTTCGATGATGCGATCCATTTGCACAAGAAGTTGTTTACATGCATTTGAACCAGCGCCGTAATTTTCAAGTAAACGTTTTGCCGCCGCAATCTTTTCAGACGACGTGCGAAAATCTCCCGCACGTTCAACCCTATCACCGCGCGTAAGAGCTTGAATCTGATACAAAACGTGATGCGGATGGTCTTTCATCAAACGCTGGATCAAAGTCTCGAGAATTTTGATAAAGTCATTCTCAGCGGGACACGGCGTACCAAGGCGACTCACAATTTGGTGTGAAAGCTCAAGAAATACAGCACTTGGTATCGTTAAGCGAGTGACGAGCTTGTTCATTTCCGCATTCACTGAGTTAATCACCCTAGTCGTTTCTGAACCACGAAATGTGCGATCATTGCCCTTGCCGCAAAATTCAAACCATAACGCAATCATTCTAAAAACGCTCGCCTGACTGTTCCATTTGCCTGCCTCGAGAGACCGACGATAACCCTGCAGAGCAGTAATCAAAGAATTCGAATACTCCTTGTACACCTGCATAGCTTCATCGCGATCGTTTGCGATTTGAACTTCAAGAGGGCTGATTCGCATGGAAAGGCTCGTTGCTTCTTCTGCAAGTTTTACGAACGCTGGTGTCCCCTTTTTCCTTCGTTGCAATTCATTGCGCTTGACTTCTCGTTCACCTCTTAAGCGGGTCAATTCGTTCTCATTACGTTCTCTCAGGCGCTCTGAACGCTTCCATTCTGGAGAATTCACTCGCTCCTCAGACTGACGGTAGAGTAAATCCGTGTACTGCGCGAGACGATAGTGGCACCGACTGAGCAAACGCAAATGCGTGACGTGATGATACCCGTCCTTCGTATATAAGACACTGTCGGGATACTTGCACGTTTTAGACTTTTGCTTCGCCACGGTGAGATCAGCGCCATATGTACTGGTCACCCCGTTGACGCAGTCCAAAAATCTGCTCAAGATAACTTTACTTGATTCAGTGCGGGCGTTTGCTTGCCACTTTGACAGTAGGCAAAGCAGTTCATAATATTGAGCGGTCGACTTTGGATCTACTAGAGGACTTTTTGTCGTGTCTAATTGTTGCGTCAACGAGTTAGGTTTCATTTGACGCACGATTGAGTTCACGATAGCTATTGCTGATTCAGATTTGCCTTGCGCCCAAAGCAACTTTGCCTCTTCAACGCGCCATGGAGACGTCTTGGAAATTATCAAATCTGGACGTTGCGTGTCATGCGCTGTCGATCCTCTTTGAGCCATCATGCGAATTGTTCGAATTGCTTGTACACCCTCCGTAGTGTGGCCGTCTTTTCGCGCTAAAATAGACGTGCGTGTCAACAGTTGTGTATGTTGCTGCTCGAGTCCAGCCATGTTGAGTATGATGCCCTGTAAAGCAAGCGATGGTTCGATGAGTCGAAACGGCGCATTTTCAACGTTGCGTGATGACCAAAGATCGCGCAGACTTTGCATAGCAGCCTCCAAATTCGCCAATCCATCGGCACAAAAGTATCGCCATAGTTTTGCGGCATCTGAAACATCATCTAGCATCCGCATCCGCATAATCGTGATATTCATAGCATCTGACGACTCTGCTCCTCCACGGATGGCATTTCGAAGTAAGTGTGCACGAGAACGATTGGTTTCTTGAACTGCGCAGCCCACATCGTTTCTATCGAGCGCAGAAAGTGCGGAGTGCAAGCTCTGGTTAAATGCAGCTGCACTAGATGTACCTTGCGCGCGTGTCAGTGCAGTCGGCAAATTCCATTGGCCTGCTCGCCAAGCTGCTTCAAACTGCACCTCTTTGAGCTCTGGTGAAGCGAACTCTTCTTCGCCAAATGCTTTAGAATATGATTTAAGTAAATGAAGACATCCAAGCTGGCGCAACGCCTTTACCAATGGAACACGTGATGCGGCATCGGCGACGCCAAAATCTTCGGCGTCGCCACGCAGCAAGTCGTACCCAGCAAGCGCACGATCCCATTGTCCCTCATGCTCATTTAAGTGCAGTTGTAACTCTAGGGCATTCGAGCGAAGTAAACCATAAACGCCATCAGGTTCAGACAAACTCGATTGAGCCTTGAGTAGAAGAGCAAGATACAGTGGCACTTCATCAGACATGTCTGCCTGAGAGCCAACCGCGTTGAGCGCAATAGTCCCACTTTGAGATTCGACCCAGTGTTCGACAAATAAGATGGCAGTCAATGGCGCATGCGTCTCGATTGCGGCTTGTGCGACTTCAAGATAGTCCACGTTGACCCAATATACTTTATTCCACTTATGTGCAGCTGGAATGTTTCTCTGAGCAGGTCTCGACAATGGTAGTCGTCGAAAAGCCTCTGTACGTTTAGAGCGTAGAGCATCTAAAGCTCGAAGTAACGTTTTTGCTGGCTTTTTACCTCCTGGTTGACTTGCGCGAAGTAGACACATTGAAATACCTCTGCTAACACATGCGTGCACGTCTCCTGCAGTCGGCGACGGTGATTCGGGATAATTCAAAGCCAAGTCGATAAGCACTGAGGGTAAGAGTAAATCCGCTAAAGCGGCATCACTCGCCGCCATCGATCGTAAAATCAACAAAACTTGATCTTTGCACTCTCCAATCAATCTATGGACGAGCGTACACAACCATGATTCATACTGCACAGTCAAATCCACAGAACGCTCTCCCGAATCAGCGAGCCAAATGCGCGGATCATCAAGCACATATGATTCACTAGGTATAGAAGGAAGTGTCTGCACTGGGGATATAAAACATTCAAATTTCGTCGATCGCGCGAACGGTTCGAGATAGAGTTGCTCAATGTCGCTCATTTCCGGATACGCCTTCAAGACTTTCTTGATAAGAAACATTTCTCGCAACGCCGTCACAGTAGATCGTACAGTTGAACTTGATGACGAGCAAAGCAAACTGCACAAGTGCTGCAGGACATCGCGCATGATTCGAGAACCATCACGGTCCGGTAAAACCTTTCCTCCTGAAGTTGTACCGGGTGGAGCAAACGCTATTGTATTTGGACGTAGCGGCCCGAGCAATGAAAGAAGTTCCGCAGCGATTGCCAAAAGTCTTGCGTCGTCAAGTGGTGTCACGAGCTCAGCGAATCTCCAAACGTTCTCTGGAATTGGCGAAGATGAGTCGCTCTTGCACAATGTTAAAAGTTCGCTCTTGTGCTTCAAAGCCTCTGTGCCACTTGCGCGAAGAACAACTCTTCGTAAAGTCGGCGGTAGAGCAGACGCGCTATCAATCACAGAAGCAAATCTATCTGCAAATGTTGGCTTGTCCGGAATATTATCGAGTATCAACTGTAGACTGCTTAAATTTGGAACATCCGGCATAGGTGGCAGCATACTCAACGGTCGCTGCATTGATTCCGGCGCACCACACACCGTGGTGTTTATCAAGCCTTCCGCTTTCTCGCGCTGCCAAGTCGATATCGCGGTACTTTCCGATGCAGCGACTGTGGCAAGAGAGAAGACAAGCGGCAATACGACATGCTCCATCGTCGACGTAAGATGTTTGGACGCTGAACTCTTGCAACCATGCTCATCCAACTCGTCGTAAGTTTGCTTGACTAATGACTCCAATATTTCACAGCACGTTGTACCGACAGTTGAATCGACAACGTATGGAAAAAGCATGAAGTGAGCGTATCGAAGTATGGCATGGGTTTTCATCTTTTCTTCACCGAAACATTCGAACAAAACCTTGAGAGCTGATAAAACTTTCAATCGATGACGAGATGAAACCGCAGCATCGAGCGCTTCGTGAACATGGAGCATCGCTTGAAACATAATGCCCTGTTCCCATTCAATTTTGGAATTCGATTCGCTCAAAAGTCTCTGTACAACCTGCACGACGTCATCCGACTTTTGGTATGGCGGTGGAATGTCACACATGCTCGCGCCGTGGACTGGATCTCTCGCTAAAAGTAACAATTCGAATAAAACGCTCAGTCGATTTGAAACGGAGTTCGCATCCCAAGCAGTGCCGCCGCGCGCCATCTTTTTTGCGCGAAGAAGCGTTTGTGATGCTCGTTCGTCGTGCGCCGCAGTAATATACAATTGTGCGTGCACGGCATCCCAATCAGCTTGAATTAATTTGTCGATGTGTTCTACTGCGCCACACGTGGAAGCCAAGATTTTCAGATTGCTGTCGTCCTTGTCGTACAGTAAAGCAGGCAAAAGATTGCGTTTAAGGCTGTTTGCAACATCACGCTTCGTCGCGTCAGCTGATAATCCAAGAAGTTCAGGAATGTCAAACAGCAGTGAAACACACATTCCCGAATTGGCCCAGAGCTTGCAAATTGTACGGCTGTGATATTTCACGAATGAATGAATTGATTGATGACCTGCAGCGGTGGCTAGATACCTCAAAGCGTTCATGGCTGGGACATGAATATGCTTGCTACGCCGTGCGCGGTGGTAAATTATCATGTACGCGCACCACGGCTCAAGAACTCGAGAAACGGTACCAACTGCTGCGAGAGTGTGCAAACTCGAAGACTCAACTTCGATATCAACCCCATCTTCCATGCTGACCACGTTTATGTCACCGTCGTGCGAAAATTTACATTTAATGGCCAAACCAGAAACAATGTTGTTTTGAAATATGCTGATGTGATCGGCGTCTTCAAAAAAGTCAAGAATGCAAGCCATCGCCACGCCCGAGTGAATACGAACAAGATAACTATCATCACCCAACATCCATGCCAAACAAGCGCCAAACTGTGGTTGGAAGTAATCCAGATTCAGTTTGAAGAGGGAAAACAGACAATCGGCTAACGCGGCGCGAGCAGAACAGTGTCGCAAACCACACGGTTCTTCAGAGTTGACAATTCCAGATGCCCTAGATACTAACGTTGAAATAGACTCATAAGTAGTGATCGGTATTGTGTCGTCTTTACTATCTTTCTTCAGGCGATAAAGACCGTTTGCTAGTATAGAAACTTGGCTGAGCAACCACAAACGAGACGAGGATGTCAATCCTGCATTGTCATCCAAATTTACCTGCCCGCGAGACACAGCTTCAACCACGGGAAGAATGTGCTCTAAGAGATACTCAGAATCAGCTGCGCCTAATAATTTGATCACTAATTCTACAATTTCTTGCGATATGCCGATACCACAAGACCCACGAGGTGGGGCACCATCTGGTGGCACTGAAAAACGCAACAATGTTGACACAGAACCTGCGACTGCATCTGGAACCACCATGGCTAACGACTCGAAACACCGCAATATTTGACGAATGATACGTTCACTAACGATGACGTTATTTTCGGAATCCTGAGTAGCAGCCGCGCTGGCTGCGAGCATCTGTGAGGCGTTCGAATGTTGAGTATCAGAGAAATCGGTCCCGGCCATTTCAAAATCTAAATCATCATCAAACATTGAAGCTTCCTGTGTCGACGCCCGAGAACTCAAAGGAGTGATACTTGCCTGGAGACCATCACTTATGATTTTGAGCAAACTTCTCGCCATAGCGTGCAGCGCGTTCACTAAAGCATGTAACGTATGCTCCAGGCTAGGTACCAAACCACCGACGTCTTGAATCTCCTTGAACGCCGTCATGAGAATTGGAACGTAATCAAGCAAGGTGTTCTTCGCGGTAAGTAACGAAGTAGCATCGAACTCTAAAGATGCCGTGATACGGATTATTATCAATGCCATCAAATCACCAGTGACTCCCCAATCTTTATTTTGAACTGATTTAGAAGCTTGCCCGGCGGCGAACACAGCACTGATGGTTCCTAAAGCGACTGTGCATACTCGAATAACATCTTCGGTTTGACTTGAAATAGCTTCAATCATGCACTTCGCACTTTCAATATGTTTATTTGGATCCATACTTATCTCTGAAGCATCTAAAACACCCAGCGACGCGTTCGCAAGGGACACAGTCTTTGAGTCCCGGAAATCTAGTTTCAGCAAAGAAAATGGCGCCGCAACGAGATGAAGCTTTTGAACCTCACTGTGAAATTCGTTGTACGCCTCATCATGTAACTCAAGCCAAATGCGACTATCTGGGTCACTAATCCATGGTTTATGCGAGCCAGCAATCAGAGAGTTACGGAAGGCTGATTGCACGCGAAGCAAAGCTAAGTTTCTGGATGAAACCACGTGTGCGCGCCGGCCGTAAAGCGATAGGCGTTCGTCATTCTTCAGCGACAGCCCAAGTAACAGCCAATTGAAATAATCTGTGACTGCACGCCCAGCTACAATGAGGTCACCCATACCTACGGATGCCACTGCTCCCACGAGCTCTAGCGTCGCCAGCGTTGGTGCCTCAGAAAATTCAAAGATGCCTAATTGCCAAAACTTCTGCTTCAAGGATGATGGATGAATGAGCTTGGAGCTAATCATCGTTGCTAACAATAATAATGCTTCATTTGCAATGCGCACGTCCGATAGATGAGCCGGTAACCAATACAATAAGCACTCTGTGACATCTGTCCACGATGTAGACGCCTCATTTTGTGACGCCCACGCAAGTTCTTGTAAACATCTCATCACCCAGAGCAGACGGGCTTGAAACTTCATATCAGACATCCCACCTTGAGCAAATGATTCGCCCAAAGCGGTCGTTAATACAGATGCGCATTTTCCGAGATCTTCTGAAGACAAGGAGGAAGAATGTCGCTTCAAAAAAACACTAAACGTGGCACCCCAACATCCACTCTCATTCATTAAATTTGACATGACGCGGTCGAGATGCTCCGCCTCGGGACGCGCACGCTTCGCCACTCTCTCGAGCTCACAAGCGATCGTCCTTGGTTTGTTCTTGGAAATCATCAACAGGTCGCCATAAAGTTCAAACAAAAGTCTTTGTGGCAACTTCACCTCAAACCTATCGGCGTTGTCTCCGGAGACTGACCGGTCTGACCCAATCTCATCGATCTGACGCTCCAATAAATCAAGCATATCGTTTACCTTGTCATCGCTTACTAAATCTAAATTCACCTGGATATACAAATATTTGATCAACTCTTCCTTCAATCGCCGATCGCGAACGTTGCCTTTAAGCGCCCATGCTAAAAATGGCTCTACACTTTCATGCAACGCACTCGTGCGCGAACTCACATTTAAGCTCGTTTTTAGAAGGAAACTATTCATGGCTGAAATTATTGCCGCCGGAGTACGTCCATCTTCTCGCATATTTCGAAACAACTCCTTGAACGAATCTAACAATCCGAAGACGGCATCGATAGAGAAATCAAATGGACAGTTGTGCACCAGTAGATTAAAAGCCGAAGCGCCGCGGTATCTCTCCTCTTTGTTCTCACCCGTCGCGTGATTATCATCAGTTGACAGTAATCCGGACGCAAAGAATTTAATTAATCCTTCGAATACACCTTGCTTTGCTCGTGCACAGTACTCTGGTGTGGACAACATGTGTGCGCGCAAAATGTGCACGTAATCGACGACAAAATTCCCATCGCCCGTCTCTAGTACCCAAAGTATGTGCGCAAAAATCTTTCCCGCGCGGCGAATTAATGGTGCTGCTAATCCATTCGTACGTTTTCTACCTTCGGCGACGCCAATACACTTTCGCAGCAACGAAGGTACGTTTCTATCGATCATGCGCTTGTCATCCTCCAACTCGCTCGTCGCGCACACCATCACCGAACTCACCAATCCCGCCCATGTGTGTTGCACGTCCCCACGACCCGTGGCGTCGAAAGACTTGCTCCCTACATCTAAATGTGTGATGAAATCATTCGATTGCAATAACGCCAATAACTCTTTTACGCCATCCTGTGTGTGAATCAAAACCAAAACGCGCGCGCGCGTTAGTCCACAACGTTACATGGTCAATCGCCAAGCGCCGCGCAGGGCTTTGCTCTGGCGTCATCAGAGCGACACGCACGAGTATTTGCCGTGTGCAATCTAACGTACCCGTCGTTTTCGTAACTTATCGCTCCGTAAACTCTCGTGTACGGCGACAATTTCTTCCATCGTGAATCACGACAGGCAGCCAAAGTAACAACCGACGACAGTTATGCACGACGACGACGCCCACGCAAGAGCCGCCTAAAATACGTTATTGATGAATGCTATCCATTAACCAAATCTTTGCGATGGTTGATCTCGCGTATGCGCGAAGGACGACGTAAAGTGATGTGTTGTTTTTGAATGGCGAACGCGTCTGTCTCGAAAGTCGTGCGCGTCGAATGGACAAAGAAATAAAACGAATGTGCCTAGCGCGCTATTATTATCAATGATTACTAATGCAGTGGAGATGTGCACTAGAGCCATGGTCTCCAGCCAGTCCAAGCCACGGCTAAAATCTCCGGGTTGGTTGCTAAATCTATGAGCGCGCGTACTTGTTCTTCGACATCGCGACATTTCGCGCGCGGCGGTGTCTTTGCGTTGCTTGTGATTAATGCGGTCAAATCATTCCAATGCGTGCGATTCGCGTGCTTAATTGAGCATTGCTCACATAAAGTGTGTACCGGGTTGTCCAGCTCAAGTTTTCCGCACGCTCGAGCGACTTTCGCTTGAATATGTCCGCCTTGTTCATTTGCGCCCGTCTTCGCACGCGCACTCAGCGCCTCACGTTGCCAATCAAACAATGGGTCCCGAAGGAATATATCCATTACGCCCTTCAAAAGCGTCGAACCTTGTTGTAGCGAGCGCATAGTTCGAGTCATATCCGTCTCTAACCACGTGCGCGCGTTTAGCGGCGCAAGAACATCTAGCAGTACGGGAGTAGCGCGGAATGGCGCGAGCTCTGGTATGGGTAGGTGCGTCGTCGCCGTTCCGAAAGCGTACCCAAAATCTATATGAATCAGAGAGCCGGTGGATATATCAAGTAGGATATTGTCCAAGTGTCGATCTCCAACACCAGCGATGTATCCACAGATACTCGATGCTGCCAAAGACGAAGCAAACGCTTGGCGCATCATGACGAAAGATTCGGCACTTCCAGCCGATGCAAATATCACATTTCGCAACGCATATTTCGCACCTGAAGCGTTCCTCAATTCACCTAAGATTGCGATTGAATCCTCTTTCGATGGTTTCCCAAAAGCTTTGAGATAATCTGCGTGCTCTGTTGGCCCAACTTCGTCTTGTTCTGCGCGCTTGCGCTTGCCCAATCCGAGGGCAAATTCTTTGATGAATTGTTGATGGCGCTCAAACGCACTTTCTTTGAGATGCGCTTCTCTGTTCACAAGACCCAACAGAGGGAATGAGTTTCCAAGAAATTCAATCAAACCAGAACGCTCTGATAGCGGCGAGACGTGAAAAGTGCGCATTTGTAGTCCTCGCCCTCGGGACTCTGGATTCTGCGCCAGTAATCGATCCATGCTCCGAAAGAGGCGTTGTACACGCTCATCTTGACGAAGGTCCTCAGACCCCTTTGCGATAAATTGATAATCTCTCCCATCGCTTCCACGGAAACTTATTTTCTTCGGTCTTTGTTTACTTGCAAACACTTGTGCCTCAGGAGCAAAGCCAGTGATGTACACGTGCTTTTGAATGTCTGGTGGCGCATTGATGTTATCATATTGGCCGGGAATTTCAAGGATTGCGGCACAATCGTGAGGTTCGAAAGCATTGAACCATGTAGAAAAATCAATCAAACGGATCCTAGAAGAGGACTCCAACGCCGCGTATTTACTATTCCACACCGAGCCGATCCTTTGCTCAGCTTGCTTCAAAGTGTCGTGCATGCGAGAGCCGTTACTGTGACACGCTATGGCTTGTTTCAAGATTGGCCCGGCTACCTCAGCGAAACGAGCATTTATTGCACCAAAAGAATTGCTTTCGGTAGGCGCTAAATCTTCAAGCAATCGCTGCACGAGCCTTTGAACGTCTGAGACATTTCCTTCGTACTCACGAAGCTGTATTTGTTGCCGGAACCATGCGAGACGATTCATTGGGAAATCAAGAAGCTCGATTGCTCGATTGAAACCATCGTGCATGGAAGACTTCAGTGCGAAACTAATCCTCTCACTAATATTTTGATCCAAATTGTACTTTATCAAATCGAAATGAGGTCTCACTGCGGATGGGTACTTTGAAATCAGCCTCTGCAGCAACGGCGCGATCACGTCTTGCACAGACGCTTCCTCTGCCAACATTGATAAAAGTTGCGGAATCCAATCAAGAAAAAGCCAAGACGGCACGCGTAAAATAGCTGAGCCGAAATCTTTCAGCGCACCCGGTGAAAATTCAGTTCGTAATAACACGAGCAAACGAGGTATGAGATGTCGAGCTGACATTTCACCCGAACCAGAGATCTCCAAGGCCTTGAGAGCATGTTTAATGAAAATTTCTGTCATGTTTGACGACGATTCATCTAAGCTCGACTCGAGCCATTTATTCACAGCGTTTGCGTTCTCCGACGTTATGTTTGATTCCGTTTCACCGTAGAGATTCTCGAGCATAGTGTCGCAGAAATGCGCAAGTCGCAAGGACGCCTCGGACATCTTCGCCACGTCGCCAGTCGATTCTGATTCACGCGCGGCATCCATGTAACGATCAACCGCAGCGATTGCAAGATCGGGCACATCTTCTGAATCGTGCGCTTTTGCTAGCTGTTCGCACATTCTCGCCTCCAAGATTGCTGCGCTTATTCTCTCATTCGGTTTCCAGGCGCCTTCATCAAGTCTAGCTCTGCACATTTCTAGTGTTTTACGAAGCGCTTGACCACTGCCGCTCAAAATTTTCAATTTGAACAGTGCGTCATGTACTTTCCAATCACTTTGCGCGGCGGTCTGCTGGGTCTGTTGGATTGCTTCGATATATTTGCGAAGAAATTTCTGTGATAACACAACCTGGCCGACTTCGCGTAACCCATCCGCCGCTTGCAAGCACATGTCTGTCCGTAGCGTCACAATTGAACTTGTTTGAATTTCTGGCACAATGTTTACCAAGGCACCCATAAGCCTCGAGCGAAATGTCACAACTCGCTCCCATACTTCTGATGGATCATAAAGTGGAGAAGGCCAGCGTTTACGCCATCTCTTTTCGAGCTTATCTACCACGAGATTCGCTTTGCTGTTGTCGAATCGTTGACGGCTTTCTCTGATGGTCTCTATGCATTTGATTGTCTTCAACATTTCATCGATTTCGACTGCGGGCTGCAGGGATTGAATCAGCTTTCGCCGAATAGCGATTGCAGACGAAGGTGTTGAACTCCATGTTTCAGCAAAAGTCTTATATACTTGGGACAAAAATTCCTCAGTCGCGTCCTTTCTATCCTTGGATAAAGCGTGCAACGCAAACTCAACACCGAGATTCTTCAGTATCTTCTGATTGCGTTCACTATCACTCACGAGGTTTTCCATGAATGAATCATCCGTTAGTGGCTGTCGAAGAGCAACGCGGACTGCCGTGCAAAGCGACGAACCTCCCGAAGCCTCGCCTGGAATGTTAAATTCAGCACTTTCAGACGCTGGCGCGTCTGGCGAAGCTCCGGTGAGCTCTTCGGAGAGATCTTCCCAATCTCCCAGACGTTCGGCACAACGGAAGTATTCGCGATTCCATAGATCCTTTTCGCGCTCATTTCGATCGAGACTACTTTTCAAAAGAGATCTATAGCGTTTGGATGCGTCTTGCAAGTTACCCATGATTTCTTGACGAATCGCCTCCACTGTGTCTGATTCAGAAAATGCATTGACAAAGGCAAGGAGCGCCGAATCATCATGACCAAGAGACTTACTGAGCTGTGCCAGAGCTTCCCATAACTGAGATGACTGATGGCCTGCTTTTATTAACGCTTCCAAAGCGATGACGCCGCTTGCAAGACAATTACCATTGACTGCGAGTCTGACAATGTGTTGCGCCGGCGCTTCTGCCTCTGGTATAGCTTCACACAGTGAGAGAATAAATTGAACCAGAGAAGAATTTTTTCCGGCAACTGTCGAAGTGAATTCTATCAGCGGCTGCGTGACAATTGCCAGCGCGTGCGCTTGTGATCCGCTACTCATATCTTCGATGATAAATTGACTCTCGTCGCGAGCCGCCTGCGACAACTCTTGGAGAAGCGAACAAGCAAGCGTTGTGTCGCGCTCAGCTGTCACTAAAAACGGAGCCAGTAATTCTCGACAAGATATCTTCACATCCGGCAAATCACCAGTTCTATACTCTCGTGTCAGTTTCACACCATGCTTAGCTTGCTCAATCATAAAATCTTCAACCTTCTTCTGCTTGGCCGCTTGAACCGCCCGACCAATCTTCAGAGTTGAAGCTTCAGGCTGCCAAGGCTGACGAATTTTGTCAGGTCGCGCGCGCGCGAATGATGGCAATCGCTTGTCTGGGTTGAAATCTTCTGCAAGTGTAGCCGCGAAAATAGGATCTTCGTCTTCTGCTTTAACACCGATCGGAATTTTAAGAAGAGACAGCGCCTGTTTTTGAGTCTCCTGTAAACTCACGTCGTCCACGCCTTCATGTGCTTGTGTCGTAAATAAGGGCATCATCGTTCGAGTCACCCCTGGCCTCCATGTTACGTTGAAAGACACAGGAGTGAATTTACACTGCGATAAGTCGTTTTCAATCAACGGCCTCATGAATGCGGGATTCATCTCTTGCACAGCAAGCATTAAATGACACGCCGCCGCGAGCCACAAGCCTTCGGAATTCGCAGATGGAATCAGACAAAGAACATCACGGAGACGTCCAACTAAATTTTCATTAGCCAAGCGCAGGTTCCAAAAGTTCAAAACGGTACGCTGGTTGTCAGTAGCGTTGTCAGCGAGCGCTCGTATTAGTGGATCTCGAACAGCGGCTTCATTTGCAAGTTCAGGATATACCTGAGCGATAGCGACGCATAATCTTGTGTGCGCTTCACGAACTTCAATAATGGACTCCATGTCAACCGCGGAATCTATAGCGCACATGGCGGATCTCCATAGCATAAGACTTTTACTCTCGCTTTTCAATCCCATGTTCAGGCCTCGACTCAGCGTACCGAGCAGCATTGTCAAAATTTTACTCTCCTTTTGCTTGACCAGAGAAGGAATGAATGGTAAAAGTTCGTCACACGTTGCACAGGTCGATTCTACAGAATCATCTGCTGTCAGTAGCCTCATCGCTATGACTTTTGGTTCACTGAAAATCTTGTCTAATAATGCTCGCACCTTCGACGCAAATCCTGACTTGTGTGGATATTGAGGACAACTGAACGCTATACGATCCAGCGTGTCAAGAAACGCATCGTACGAACCTTTTGCATAATAAGCTGTTAGTTTGTCATTCAAGTCCATGTACCATTTGTGTTGCTTATCGCCAGAACTTTTCATGATTTTGCCGAGGAGTGCTGCCGCGACAGAGTTAAGTTTGCGTCCGGTGTTAGATCCAGGACGCATCAAGCATGCGAGAGTGGCATTCGCAAAATTGATTCGTACGCCATCGCCCAACCTCTCGCCTTTGGATGACACAAGGAATGCAAAATTGTCATGCTGTAAATCAATCACGTTGTTGATCAATAGTGAACCGATAATCTGCATAGCAGTCAATCTGTTGCCCGCTTCTTTTTTCTCGTCCTTCCATTCCAAGTGTTCTTGTAACGTATACAGTGCGGCTTGAAAGTAACGCTCAGGCGACACAGTAGCAACTTCAACTGCATCTCTCAACCGTAGCATTAGTCGAGTGACCAGTTTGACGTTCTCTTTCATGATGTATGAAATTTCAGCTGGTGAATTTTTCATAATCAGCTCGATAATGGCAAGCAACGTTGATTTGTTCTCCTCAAAGCTTAAAGTCCACAAAGCATCGCATTCCAGCGCTATGGCTGACATTTCCCGTAAAGGCGCGGATACGAATTTCGTTGCCGATGCCTTGGTAATTTCGTGTAAAGCCGCCAGCGAATCGATAATTAAATGTGGATGTGCCACCAGAAAAGACGGCGACACGTTCAACGTCGTCATTGTTAAATCGGACGATTGATTTTCAGCCTTTGAGAGCTCCATGAAATACATATTTGTGCGACATAAAGCTTTGACGATCAATAATTTGATTCTGCCGTCGAGCTCAGGTGAGTTTAGTAACGCAGATATCTCCTCGACGACCTTAGTTGCCGCCGCTGAGTCACTATTTTCACCAGTCAATCCATTTGTCACTACGTGCTTGAGGAGTATGTGAAGCCCATTTGCTACGGGATGAGCTTCGAAATCATCCATCGGCACATCAAGCTGAACGTTTGAGTCATTCTCTTTTGGCGAAGCAGATATCTCAGCATCAGTCTTCAGCGTTGAATCCATAGCAGCTAACGTCGAGGAAAGCGTAAAACTGGCAACTGTCTTTGATGAAATTTGATCAGCACCGATGATTTCTTTTCTCGCCGCACTCCACTTCGCTTCCATCTCCAACGTCGAAGTACGGTCTACGAGCCTACTCCAATAGAAAGACGCATTCTCAAACAGCTTCATGTAAAATTTGACGTTTGACTGCGTAAGCACGAGTAATGAGATGAACAACATGTAAGCCATCTGAAATCGGAGCAGAGAATAGCTCTCATTGCCCAAATTGGGCTCAGCCGCTTTCCCGGAAAGCTCAGTTAATACAGCTTTGGACACAATCGCATTGAGCTTAGGTACTTGAACACATGGACCAGCCGCAAGTGAGGCCTTATCACATTTTGTATACATTTCGATCAGTACGGCGTAGCTTTGTAACGAGTGAATCAAGCCTTCATCGCCTGCACAAGTCGGGATAGATGACATTATGGACTCGGAGTTGGCCTCAAAAAAACTCAGAATTTCAGAATCGTTTGATGAAAAAAGAAGCGCTGGTAAGATACGACTCGAGCCAAGTAAACGCACTTGGACGGATTGACCTTTGAATTGCAGCGCATTCCATAAGTGCTGCGTGAGTTCGAAATTCCAAGTAAACTCAGGACTTTGCATTGCTTGCAAAAGCACTTCCTCTTTTGAATCCCGGCAGAAAGGAAGAAGGGCCACTAGCAACGACGGCAAACGACAAATTAAAAATGCCTCTTTGAATGCTTGCACTATCCCTGGATGACGATTCATAAAGATTTCAGAACTAGTGCAGCGTTCTTTTGTCATCATTTCTTGCAAAGAGTTCGTAAGAGCATCTTGTAGCTTGACTTGCAAAGGCTGCGGAAGTTTGCATCTCTCAAGCATTTCTGCAATCATGACTACCGCATCGATGAACGAATTCCAAAGCATGGATTCAATGTTAATGCAGCTCAAAACACCGTTAACGATCGCATCGCAACTTTCTGAAGACGCGAACAAATTGCTTTGTGATTCGCAACTTGAATGCAGCAAAACAGCTTGGCGTACGATAGCTAAAAAACGTTGATGACAGGCGTTTCGCACATCTGAGCTCTCGTCTCGATGACCGTCATACAAATGATGAATGTGATGAATACTTTTCTGAAGTGTTGCTAATAGTGATCCAGTATCCATATTTGCAATAGTGACTGTATTTTGACCTTTAGCCGTCATTTTGCGTTGCGAGCGCTCTAACACGCGCAAGATGATGTCGGTTGCAACAACACCACTGGTTGAATCTACATCCGTACTTGCAACTTGCAGCAATTCATCCGCGTAGTTTTCGAATTGATACCTGCATACACGAATAATATCATCCTGATAATTCCTGTAAAAGCTCTCTCCTAGCTTCGTCTGTTCAACGCGTGATGCGCGATCAAAGAGCAAATTCATAAGAATCTCTGGTGACATGTGGAGATGAAAGCATATGCGTAGGAGCAAAAGACCGACTGCGCGTTGAGGTGGGCTCGTGTGTTGTCCCAACTCGTACAACTTTATCGCAGTCCGCTGAGCTAAGTCATTTCTTGTCACATTACCTTCTCGGGGAACAACTTCATGTAAAAGCATTGTGCTCGCCAATTCCCAATAAGCATTAGCGAGACGCTTAGCATCCATACAACCTTGAGTTGACTCTAAACGCACCGCACCGAGATCAAACGCTTCATTCGAAATTGTCACTCGCATAACATTCAATATCGAACTCATCAATTGTCTCGAAATCGTTGATTGTTGATTAGCTGAGAGTGTCTTGATCAGCCGTGTGCCAGAACGTGCAAGCGCTCGACGACCTTTATCATCAGAAAGATCCACGCCAAGATTTTGAGGTGCAAATATAGCAGTCGATATGAACTTGGACATCGTCACTTGCGCGCCGTCACTTGTGCCTATTAAGTGTAACAATATTGATTCTTTATCAATATCGCTGAATGAAGATTTGAGAACGATTTCAAAAAGTTTGAGAATTTCTTGCGACAAACGCCCATGCGCCTGCTTCACATTCTGCGTTGCAAGAGCTTCGTCATCGGTACTGAACGCCGGCTCAACTCGATTTGAAATGGTTGAAATATACTGTCCCACTGCTTGAAACTGCGTGATTCTCGAAACTTTAAAAAACTCAGCATCGACGTAGCGCATCTCAATCATCCAAGATGACCATTGAAGCACCGCAATGAACTTCATCAACTGCTTCTCATTGAGCTCAGTAGAGCGCATGCTGGGAACAGCTGTGTCGACATAAGAAGATGCTATATCACTTTTACTCTTCAGCCAGGTCTTGACCTCGATAGACAAGAACCCTGCGACCGTTTGGAATGATCGTTGTGCTTCATGTCGCAAGAATTCATCGGCGCTCACGCTGGCCTCCAACAACGTCCGCGAGACGAACGTTTCAAACGATTTAGCTACTTTGGAGTCACTATTGAGCATCCAAGACATGTTCAACTTCATGACTCTCAAACATTCGCGGATGAGAATAGCCATCGCTGCGTCAGCGCCACGCGAAGATGGTTCACTGTTCACTTCGCGCTCACTCGATCTCGACAAACTACGCAATGTAACTTCAAGCATTTCCAATATGTGTTCATCCAGGAGCGCGCGATGAGTAGCCAGTTCCACTAGGCACCTTCTGAGGGCTGCAACTGCACCTAAGCGGTACGCAACAGCGGCGTGATCCATTAATCCATACAAAGTACGAAGAATATACTTGCAGCTCACCGTCTCGGATGTCGAACTGCCTGGTACGTACTTGATGCTCCACTTCATCAACTCTGCAGTAAGAGAAGCACATAAGTCTCGTACATCACCGCCTTTGGCCACGTTTGATAATCCCTCTACAATCGCATCGAATAAGCAAAGCGTGAGGTCCAATTCTCTAGCTTGGCTCTTAGCGTACCATCTCGTCATTTGGAAAACCAATGAATGAAACATTTGACGAGCGACAGGCTCAGGGTCGACACCTAAATCAAATATGACTGGAAACAATTTACTAAATATTGAACGATACCGAGATTCTGTGCGTGTATAGTCGCTGGCATCGCATACGGGAGCTTGAGCATTCTTACCAACCAAGTACACCGTTACGCCGTACAGAGCTTCACACGCCGCAATCTTAGTCGCTCGATCTTGCGATGAGAGCGCTAGTTGAGACGTGCGCGGCAACAAACTGTCGAGCTTGAGTTTAGCTGAAGAACGAACGAGTCCCATGGGTACCGAAACTTTGGATTCAAAATCCCATGGTGCGTTGAGCTCACGGCTTGAAATCATGGAGCTCGCGGAAAACAAACCATGCGCGTCGCCTCCCATCATACCCAAAATCTTCACGATACGCAGACATGTCGCTTGTGTTTGCAATTTATCATCAGCAACAGTATCCTTCGTGTCTTGTTGACGGCGACGTGTAGACTTGGTCTTTACATCATTCGTCAAGCTTTCCAAGTCGCGCTCAGAGAAGATAACATTCAAACGAGCCACTGAATCTAGATTCGCGCAAAGTTGCGACGATATTTTCGATAAATGTGGTAAAACTTCATCGTGGTGATCATTTAGCCAATTCTCTATAGTATCAAGAGCCACGTCAGTGACTTTCGGATGCTGTAGTCCAAGCTCCAGAGCCCGCAAAAGAGGCTCGATTAATTCCTCCACCGCAAGTATCACACCAGGTAAGGTCAGCAATAATCTTAGTACCGCGGCAAGCAATTCGCCAGAAAATTGCTTTGTGCCATGTAACACGTCTCTCAAAAAGTATCTAAATAAAGAAATAACTTGTTCCACATCAGGAGAAGAATTTTGGAAATATCCGCCTTGGTCCGCCACTTGAATCACCACACTAATGAGCTTGTAGAAGCCAGAGATAGAACTGTGTTTGCCAGCGATATTCATGAGTTCGGTGCTCAAATGATAAATCCAAGGTAAGAATGATGCCCGGGGTGATCGCTCAATAACCTCTTGCGCAAACTGCACCAACTGCAGAAATGTTTGCATATCACCTGGATTTGACGCCGCGGCTTTATCACCCAAACTCACGGCGACAGCTATTGTATCTACACCATCGATTTCGGGTTTTTCATCATTATCTTCTTGTTCACCTATGGCGACGATACCTAAGTCTAACGTTTCGCAGAAATACAAGAGTTCTTTCACGAACGAAGTCGTCGTACTGGCTATGGCTGATTGAACGTTGTGTGCCTGAAATCTTCCTCGATCCGTTGCGATTTCCAAATCATCCCCTAGTAGAGCGATCCAAAGATCAATGTACCGAGGCCACATTGGCTCGGGTGGTGCTAAGTAGAGCGCTTTGTCGATTGGATCTGGCGACGAAACTCGCAAAGTTAATGCGAGAAGACGAGATCCAATTTTCGTGAGTAAAGTCTGAAGTGCGCACCCTTTCGATGAGAGAGCGATGAACAAACTTACCAACGCATCGCGAACGAATGGCCGTCGCTTGCCTATCTCAAAAGCGTAATGTTCCCAAGTCCAATCAATTAAAGCTGCCAGAGTTTGAAGGAGCGTGTCTTCTGTCACTACTTCTTCTACACGTAACAAGTCGGCGTACGCTGAAATCAGACTCACTTGTCTCTCCATACTTTCAAAACGTTCAACGTATTCGTTTCCACCTTGTTTAAATTTCATATACATCGTCAGCTTACCCAGTCGACTCATGTAACTGTTTACTTCTGCGAATTCACCCTCTAACAACAAGAATGCGGGTTCTGCTAATTTTCCTAAGGCGCGAATGCAACCAGTTTTCAGTCTATGCGTCGGCGCCGGATCGCTGTCTAAGCTATCGCCCGATTTCGAACCGAGTTCTTCGAAAACCGGTGTATCTAAAGTTTCGAAAACTGTTTCTAAGATCTGTTTCAGCAAATGACCGCGCGTTGGGCGATCACAAAATGTTTCATCTTTGAAGGCTGAGGACATCGCGGGTAAAAACTTTTCATACGCCTCTATCGCGCACTGACTTAAGTCCTTGTTGTTCCCAAGACGCAGATGCAATAAAATGTTGAATAGCTGAGCTGACTTTTTCATGAGCTCGTTTTGAAGAGTGTCTGCATGCGAAGCAATCAATTTCAACGCTGCCTTATGAAGATCTTTGCGCTGCCTTGCCTCGACTTGTGTCGACAACACCGATAGCAGAATGCGCACGATGCGGGCGTGATTTGTTCGATCATCCGAGGACGATACTTCTAAAGACGCCGACAACGCTTCTAACGCGCTCGCCATCAAAACTATTTCTTTCTTAGCATCCTCTTCGTCATCAAGTGTAGCATCGATAATTCGAGTTGCGGCGGTCAACAACCATGAAGGCGTCGGCACGTCTGTTACATCCATGTCGCCCTCTGCAACGAGCTGAAAACCTTGTAAAGCCAAACCAGTGTGTATAGCACCAACTACACGCAAAATAAGCCCCTTGATTGTTTTCGTATTCTTCATCGTACGTTCGTAATCACGTCGCAACATTCGGGCCTGACTCTTCATCGAAGCAACGTCCAACGCGCGTGAGCCACTTCCGGCAAGTATAACCATAGGTTTCAGTGCTGCCGCCTTAGTGCCATTCGACGTCTCTCGACGAAATGCGCTTGAACACGTCATAAAAACATCTTTCGCGCGCTCTTCAATCGCCTCAACTCCCGTGCGCGCTAAACATTCCTCTAAAACTTCAAACGCTTTTGAGCGTCCGGCTGAGTAATCTCTCCCACGTCGCCCCTCTGTGGCATGTATATACCCCACGATCCCGGTCGTTGGATCGATGAGCCACGGCATGACGTGTATTAAATCATCGCGCGGTATGCTCTCGCACGTGTGCTGCATCACGCGCGCGTATCATCGTCAGTAAACATTTTCAAAGGCGCGCGTCGTCCGAGGTGGTTGCTCGAATCACGCTTCGCCGCGCCCAAGACGCACCTTAATCTCCGTCAGCGTCCCTGATGCGTGTAAGACCGTCGCATCGCTCGTGCTTTCATGCGCTAAGCGCGCGAGCAGTGGTTTCAACGCATAGCGATCGGTTGTCGTCATCGCATCACGCCTCAAAGTAAGCACCTCCTTCCTCCTTCGCGCGACGGCACTCGTGCGCGCGCGACATGGCGAACGCGGCGAGTGCGCCAAGCGCTGGCGTCAATCCATCGTCATGGTTGATGAAATTCACGCGCGGCCTGGCGAAGGCGCCCGTCGACGATGGCGAGAAGAGTTCAAGTCGACAGCCGAGTTTAAATCAACAAGAGGTGGACGTGTCGAGTGATGCTTCGCCGACGATGACGACGTACACGACAACAAGGGAAGATTTGGGCCGAGCGACGTGGACGTTCTTACACACGTTCGCTGCGCAGTATCCTGATGAACCGACGAGACGTCAGGAGAAGGATGCTCGGGAGCTCATTGGTTTGATGACGCGCGCGTATCCTTGCGCTGAGTGCGCGGCGCACTTCGAAGAGATTGTCCGAGCAAATCCTCCAGATTGTTCATCTGGTTTAGCGTTGCAGCAATGGATGTGTGCTGCGCATAACGAAGTGAATGCGTCGCTTGGAAAGCCGAGGTTCAATTGCGATGAAGTGGGAAAACGTTGGAGCGCATTGGACTGCGGCGACGGGCCAGGCAACTCGGGTTGCTCTCTCGAAGGGCGACGAAAGAAAGTCATGAGCATGCGCCCTCGGTAGACATGTGTTGTGAGTGTGTGTTTAATATTACTAGTTAATAGCTAAAAAGTTCGAAAAGGAAAACTTTCACATCATCATTCCTTCGCCTTGGCACGCTTTGCGCGCGCGCGTATTTCAGGCAGAAACGCGGCTAACGGCTTGCCTTGCAAGTCAAGCTTTACCGATGGATTTTTACCACCAGAAGCAGATTTGCATCCAAGCTGACGAGTGTAAGACTGCAGCTCTTTACTATCGATGTTCAGCTGCGCCTCCATAATATCAAGTTTTAACGTCCAGCCGTACGCGCGAAGCGCGATGAGAAGAATTTGCAACCGCAAAAGATCTCTTGCAGCCTTGGAGAGCACAAATGCCCGCGAAGCACCGGAGTTATCTTCTTCCATAAACTCTTGGATGATTGCGCGTTGCAAATTAGGGTCCACCTCACTCTCACTTGCGTACAAAAATGGATGTTTGGGCTTGATTTCAGTTTCGCCATCTTCGCCTTTTCTTGGCCTCGCCTCCATGATGCGACCTTTACGAAGCTTTTCCAACTTACACAGCGCATCAGAGAACATAATCAACTTTGCTTGTTCGGTGAGCGCCTTGGAGTTCCCACCCATGAGTAACATTGACATGGCTTTCGTGAGTGGCTCGTACGTTTCTGAAGAAAGAGCGGTATCCGCCTTGACGGCATCCAAAAGCTCCTTCCACGCAAGCTTGGAGAACAATGCGTAGCATGGAGTGGTTTCTACTGGGTACGCCATACTCACTTCCGTCGCTTCGAGGTTGTGTGCCGGGATGTTTCGCTTCTTTCCAGCCTCGATGACGAGGTCGTTGCGACTCTTCATATTTGCCGTCGCGGCTGAAATGTGTGTCTCCATTTGTTGGGGCGAAGCGATTGAATCTTGGTCCAAACGCCGAGCGGCGTTGATTCTATTTACCTGTCGTTTGCGCTTATCAGAAGCAAACGCCTCGAGCTGCTTGGCGTTGATTGCGGCACGCACCGCCGGATCCTCCAAGTTGGCGTACTCGCTCACGCCGTGCTTTGTGTAATTGTACTTGTGCAATCGAGCCTCCAAATCAATCACTCGTCCACCGGCGATTGGAATGAGCTCCATGACGTACGCGCCATCCCCTTCACCCGGAGCAGGCTTCAATCGCCCCAACATCTGCCGAGCATTATTTGGAAACTCGCGCTCAAACGCTCGCCCGATGCCGCTCATCGCGTGCGTAAAATTCTTCCCTACGTAATCCACACCATCACCCCGTGCACACATCACCACGTTATTCGCCCTAAAAGGATCATCAAACGCTGCTTCATACACTTCTCTATACGTCTCTCGCATCTCCTCGCGATCCAAACCACGTCTCGGCCGCCACGCCTCAAACGTCACGTCTCGCTCCAACCCCCCAGCCCCGACCGCGGCGCACCGCAACACATACGGCCCATCGAACGCCCCGCAATCATCATCGCTATCATCATCACTCTCATCATCGCTCCCATCCCCTTTCGTCGCGCGCCGCTCGTTCACCTCAAACCGCACCGTGCGCACCCCGAGCGCGCGCAGGTGCTCCAGCGCCGTCGCCGTCAGCGTCGTCGCCGCATCCCGGGACGCCATCGCCATCGCGCGTCGTCAGTCACGCCGCGTCCACGCGACCGAAATCGCGAAATCCCGCACGACGCACACACCCGCGCGCGCGCGACTCGCGATTCGCGACTCGCGACTCGCGACGACCAGGGCGCGCGCGCGCGCGCCGCCGGGAGACCCGACGCGGGCGCGTGTGCATTAATGTTCACGTGTTCAAAACGGGCCCGTGATGCCGAATGTCCGAACAGTGACGCCGAATGTCCGAACCATCGATCGCACCCTCGAGAATATCTTGTGTTTGTGTTCGTCTGTGTGTCGTGCGTCGCGCTCGACAGACCGCGACGACGGGCGACGACGGGCGACGACGACGACGCGGGGTGGTATTTATTATCACCCGTATATATATACACGCACACGCGTGATTTCGCGTTCGCGTCGCGCGCGGTGACGGATGGATGCGATGGCGCGGTGCTGCGGTGCTGGCG
>Ga0181555_1000865_pt1 | contig 28872 bp, 34 predicted proteins | sample 011ome_15_FD_145601 | JGI IMG/M metagenome (GOLD analysis project Ga0181555, IMG submission 145601) | Coastal salt marsh microbial communities from the Groves Creek Marsh, Skidaway Island, Georgia - 011504AT metaG (spades assembly) | ecosystem: Environmental > Aquatic > Marine > Intertidal zone...
TTTTGCATTTATTTAAATTTTGTATCCAAGTGTATGGAGGTCAAATGATTGACCGGACCATGACCTTTTCCATAATGGGGATTAGATCTGATCGCATTATTAACATATCTAATTGCAAGTTCACAGGATTTGTCGATAGGTTTTCCACAGCCTAAAAAAGTTGTAATTGCTGAAGATAATGTACATCCCGTTCCGTGCGTATTTTTTGTCTTTAGTTTTTTATTTTTGTACATAAATATTTTCTTTGGAGTAACTAAAATATCCTGGACATAATTTCCTTTTAGGTGCCCACCTTTCAGCAAAACATTTTTTGCTCCCCAGTGCATCAAGGTATAAGCAGCTAAAATCATGCCATCGGTATTGGTAATTTTTTTTCCCGTTAAAATTTCAGCTTCTGGAATATTAGGAGTAACAAGAAGAGCTTTGCTCATTAATTTATTTTTTAATACTTGAATGGCAGGATCATTAATTAGTCGAGCCCCTCCCTTGGCTACCATGACTGGATCTAAAACTATTTTTGCAATTTTTATTTGATTTAATGCTGACAGCACTTGATGAATCACATCTGGAGAATGGAGCATGCCAATTTTAATTGCATCTGGTTTTATATCCTTTGCGGTGAAAGTAATTTGCTTTGCAATTTCTTTCGCAGGAATAGGGATAACTGAAGTCACTCCTGTCGTATTTTGTACCGTAATTGCTGTCACTGCTGTCATGGCATAGCCACCTAAACTTGTTACTGTTTTAATATCTGCTTGAATACCTGCTCCACCAGAAGAGTCTGATCCTGCAATAATGAGTATTTTGCTTCTCGGTTTCACTTAATTGATTTTGATACGATTTGAATTGCTTGTTGTAATAGTTTTTTGTTATGACTTTCTCCCATAATTCTTATTTTGGGCTCGGTTCCAGATTTTCTCACCAACATCCTTCCTTGGTCTCCCAATAACTGTTCTGCTTTTTTGATTGCTTGGACACATGCTTTGCTGGTTATGACCGACTTGTCTTTAACAACTATATTCTCCAAAATTTGTGGAACTGGAGTAAAAACTTTTAAAAGTTTGCTAGCTTTTTTTCCTTTGCGCATCGAAAACAAAACTTCTAAAGCAACTAATAAACCATCTCCTGTAGTCGTAAAATCTCCGAGAATAATATGACCAGACTGTTCACCCCCTAAATTAAACCTCTTATCCCTCATTGTTTCCTTCACATATCGGTCACCTACATCAGATCTTACAAAAGGAATATGATTAGCTTTAAAATATTTTTCCAACCCCAAATTGCTCATTAAAGTTCCAACAACTCCACCTTCTAAAATATTTTTTAATTTCCATCGAGTTGCAATCATTCCAATAATTTGATCGCCGTCAATGATAGTTCCTTTTTCATCACATAAAATAACTCGGTCTGCATCTCCATCTAAAGCAATCCCTAAATCTGCTTTATTTTGTTTCACAGCTTTCTGTAAAGTTTTTGGATAAGTTGATCCACAATTATCATTAATATTGTAGCCATTCGGTTCTACGCCTAAGGCTATAACGGTTGCGCCTAACTCTTCTAACATCTTGGGTGCTGCTTTATATCCAGCTCCATTGGCAGCATCGACTACTACTTTCATTCCTTTTAAATCAAAATCAGCTGGGAAATTACTTTTTAAAATTTCTATATATCTTGAATTACCATCCTCTAAACGCTTTACACGACCAAGTTCTTTAACAGGGACAAGTAATTTGTTTTTAGGAGCATCAATTAATTTTTCTATTTTTTTTTCAACTTCATCCGATAATTTTAAACCATCAGGACCAAATAATTTTAGACCATTGTCATGATACGGATTATGGGATGCAGTGATCATAATGCCAATATCTGCCTTCATTGATCTTGTTAGCATAGCAAGTGCATTGGTAGGAATAGGACCAAATGTAATAATGTCCATACCTGCGGAAGTTAAACCAGATACTATTGCAGGTTCCAACATGTAACCTGAAATTCTTGTATCTTTAGCAATAATAGCAAGGTGTTTTTTTTTATCCTTAATTTTAAAAAAACTTCCCGCTGCTAAAGCAAATTTGTAAAAATCTTCTCCAGTAACATGGCCTTGATTTACAGTTCCACGAATACCATCTGTACCAAAATATTTTTTCATTAAATTGTATGTAGCGCTTGATTAATTGTTAATGCCTCGTTGATTTCTTTTATATCATGCACCCTAAAAAACTGAACACCTTGGTTCGCACCAATTATTACAGCAGATATCGTTCCACCAATTCTAGAAATGCTATCTTTTTTACCCATAATTTTTCCAATAAAACTTTTTCTTGATGGACCAAGCATTAAGGGACAACCTAAAGAGTGAAAAAAAGAAACATGTCTCATTAGTGTTAGATTATGCTGAACATTTTTACCAAAACCAATGCCTGGATCTACAATGATATGTTTTCTTGGTATTCCTTTTTTTTCTAATTGTTTAATTTTATTTTCAAAATAGTCATAAATTTCAATCAAAACATTTTGATATGTTGGATTTTTTTGCATCGTTTCTGGTGTGCCTTGCGAATGATTAAGAATAATTGGCTTTCTCAAATCTAGAACTACTTGTTCTGATTGAGGATCAAAATCTAAAGCAGAAACATCATTGATAATAGTTGCACCAGCTTTTGCAGCCTGTTTCATAACTTGTGATTTTCTTGTATCGATAGAAATAATGCATGATTTAATTTTTTTAATCTTTTGAATGACTTTAATCACTCGGTTACATTCTTCCTTAACAGATATTAGTTTTGCACCAGGTCTCGTAGACTCTCCACCTACATCAATAACGTGAGCTCCATCTTGAATCATTTGTTTTGTATGTTGCAAAGCTTTATTTAGCTTATTAAACTTTCCTCCATCGGAAAAACTATCAGGAGTTACATTTAATACTCCCATTAAGATAGGCTTATCCATGTTTAATTTACTAATGGAAGTTCGTTTTTTCTGAATTTGTTTTAAGTCTAACTGAACTTGTTTTTGATGTTGCTTAGATAAGTTGTTAACTTGGGAAATAGTAATAATTTGTCTTTTATTTTTTTTTGTAATGATTTCTACGTGAGTAAAAGCAATCGATCTATTTCCACAAATAGTTAATGCTTGTTTTTTTTGAATAAGAAAAGTTGCATGCTTGCCATGAACAAAATTACATGGCCTTACGTAAACAGACCTCATGAAAAAATTAATTTTGTAATTTTGGTTTTAGACCAATAGAACCTAGGGCGCTGTCTGATTTAGAATTAGTATCTTCTCCTGCTTTTATTCCACGATTAGGATAGATGTTTTTAAAAATTAAATCTCTAATTTCATCACCATTCAATGTTTCATATTCTAACAAAGCCTTGGAAAGCTTATGAAGGTCATCTAATTTTTCTGTAAGAATTTTTTTTGCTCTTCCATAACCAGTATCAACAATTTTTCTCACTTCAGCATCAATTTTTTTTGCCGTTTCTTCAGAAACATTTTGGGTTCTAGCTACAGATCGTCCTAAAAATACCTCTTCTTCATTTTCTTGATACGCAATAGGACCCATGGCTTCACTCATGCCCCATCTAGTAACCATATTTTTTGCCATTTTTGTTACCATTTCAATATCAGAAGAAGCTCCTGAAGTAACTTTGTCATGACCAAAAATAATTTCTTCTGCAATTCGTCCGCCCATTGCTACTGAAATGTCAGCATACATCTTTTCTCTACTCATCGATAATTGATCTCTTTCTGGTAGTCGCATCACCATACCAAGCGCTCTTCCTCTTGGAATAATAGTAGCTTTATGAATAGGATCGGATGCACTTTCGTATAATGCAACAATAGCGTGACCACCTTCGTGATATGCAGTTAATTTTTTCTCATCTTCTGACATCACCATACTTCTTCTCTCAGCACCCATCATGACTTTATCTTTTGCTTCTTCTAAGTCAGACATCGTGACAATTCTTTTGTTTTTTCTTGCAGCTAGTAAAGCTGCCTCATTACAAATATTTGCTAAATCCGCACCAGAAAAACCTGGCGTCCCTCTTGCAATCGTTCTTGCAGCAACATCAGGTCCTGTTGTGATTTTTTTCAAATGAACTTTCAAAATAGCTTCTCTACCAATAATATCTGGATTAGGAACTACCACTTGTCGGTCAAATCTACCTGGTCTTAATAATGCAGGATCTAATACATCTGGTCTATTAGTTGCGGCTATTAAAATGACTCCTTCATTGGTCTCAAATCCATCCATTTCAACAAGTAATTGGTTAAGCGTTTGCTCACGCTCATCATTTCCACCGCCTAAGCCAGCGCCTCTGCTTCTTCCAACTGCATCAATCTCATCGATAAAAATAATACAAGGTGCATTTTTTTTGCCTTGTTCAAACATATCTCTAACTCTGGATGCTCCTACACCAACAAACATTTCAACAAAGTCAGATCCTGAAATACTAAAGAAAGGAACATTTGCTTCTCCTGCAACAGCTCTTGCAATTAATGTTTTTCCAGTTCCTGGAGGTCCTACAAGCAAAGCACCTTTAGGAATTTTTCCACCAAGCTTTTGATATTTTCTTGGATCTTTTAAAAATTCTACAACTTCTTCTAATTCTTCTTTTGCTTCATCTACACCTGCAACATCTTGAAAGGTAACTCGACCTTGCGCTTCCGTTAAAAGTTTTGCTTTTGATTTACCAAAGCCCATGGCACCACCTTTTCCTCCTTGCATCTGTCGCATGAAGAAAATCCAAACACCGATTAATAAAATCATTGGGAACCAAGATAATAAGACACCAAATAATGAAGGCATTTTATCCTCTACTGGTCCTGCGGTAATAGAAACTCCTTTGCCGTTTAGTTTTTCAACTAAGTTTGGATAGTTTGGCGAATACGTTCTGAATTTTGTTCCATTTGCAAACGTCCCTTGAATTTCATTTCCTCTTATATCGACAGAGGTAATATTACCTTTGTCGATCTCACTCATAAAAGTTGAGAAGGGTAAATCTTTGGATCCTGACATAGTAGATGGATTTTGAAATAAATTAAAAAGACCTAGTACTAGAAGTACTATAATGCCCCACATGGTCAGATTTTTAAGATTCATACGTTATAAAATAGGTATTAAAATGAAAGTTACAAGATGCAATATAACACATGAATGTAAATAAATTGACTAAATTCTAATTTTTTTCCTTATTTCTTTGCTCATTATTACCTTGTTCAAGTGATTAGAAAAGACAAACCCACCTAAGGTAACTGATTTAAAATTTTTTCTTTGAATAGCAGTAATTAAATTTTCAATACCTTTAGATCGAGGTGGGTATTCCTTTCTAGATTTTTTTTTTATTAACTCTGTAATTGTGCGGTAAATAATTTCAAAAGGTTCTTTTGTAAATAGCTGCTTACTAATTTCCGTTTTGGAACGAAGAAAACGAATATTTTTTTTAAAAGCATGATCAACATAAAAATCTAACGCTTCTTTTGCAGAATTTAAATTTGCAATAGTTTTTGTCAACCTGTCTTGGTCTAAACCTTCTTTACTAAGTTGTTTTTTTAATTTTCTAATTCTAACACGTAAAAATTGATCGTTATTATTTGATGGATCTTTAACATATTGTGAAAAATTTTTTTTAGCTAAGTATTCAAGATCTTTTTTTTTACAATTTAATAAAGGTCTAACTAGTGAGATATTTTCCTGATTTTTTTCTATAGTTTTCATAGAAGATAAGCCATTTAAGCCGCTACCCCTGCTTAAGCGAATGTAAAAGTTTTCAACTTGATCGTCTAAGTGATGGGCTGTTAAGAGATAATTTGTTTTTCTTTTTTTGCAAAAAGCATTCATCAATTTATATCGTTCATCTCTTGCTTGCTTTTGAATATTAGTCAGAATTTTTTTTTTAACTTTTAAAATAGTACTTTTTACTTCAATCCTCGAAAGATTTTTTGCAGTTAATCTACATTCTGCAGCGCTTGATTTTCGAATTGCATGATCAATAATGATGGCTTCTAATTGTGAATTTGTCTGAGCTACATAGATTCTGGCTAGATAAGCCAAAGCTAAACTATCTGGACCGCCTGATACTGCTAGAATAAATTTTTTTTTTTTAATTTCTGTTTTAACTACTTTGGCAAAATGTGAATAAAGAGAATTAATTGTAGGATCGTCTAAGCAAAAATTATGTTTTTTTACATTTGTATTTACTTGTTTCATATTTTGCTTTCTGAATAATAGACTTTTCTGCTTTTGGATATTGTTTTTCCAAACCTGTTAACATTAAACATCCTTGTTCTTTTTCGCCAAGTTCAGCCAAAGTTATTCCGAGCTTTAAAAGATTTTGTGGAGCCTTGTTGCTCTTTGGATATTTCTGATAACCGTCTAAGTAAGCTGCTGCTGCATCATGATACAACTGTCTTATATAATATGTTTCAGCAAACCAATATTGGGCATTTCCTGTAAGGTTATGATTAGGATTTGTTTCAATAAATTCTTTTAAAGCTATTTCTGCTTTTTCATAATCTCCAACTTTTATAAAGCTAGTTGCAAACTTGTATTGATTTTCCGGAGATCCTTTTGGCAATAATTTAGGCTTTTCTACTTCTGCTGTCTTTACAACCGCGGCAGGACTAATGGTTTGAATTTTTTGTTTTTCAGCCACAACCGGCTTGCTACTATTTAATGTGCTTGCAAAATCTTGTGGTTTATCTGTACCAGGAAATTTTTTATCAGCTTTTACATTTTTTGTTTTTTCAGCTGTTACTACTTTATTTGTTGCTGGCATGTTAGTGGTTGCAGAAGCTTGATTTCCAATTTCGCTAAATCGTAATTCTGTATCTTTTTGAATTTTGTCTACACGTTCAGAAATTTTTTGTAATTTAAATAATGTTTCCTCATAACCAGCTGTGATTTTTTGAATTTGCTCTTCAAGATCTGAAAGCTTCACAAGTTGTCTTGTTAAAGCTCCTTCCAAGGCACTAGGAATTCCAGTATTTGTTCCAGATGCATTAGCTGTGAAGCTTTTGCTATATACTGCCTTCTCTAGAGTTTTTAAATCTTTGTTTAAAGTTTGAAGTTCAATTAAAATCTTATCTAATTTTTCATCTGCACTGGCAATAGAAACAAAACTTATAAATAAAATGCTTAATAAAAATTTTTTCATATTATTTTTCATTTCTATTACTACAGTTAATTTTGTCAAAAAAAAGACCTCGAGCAAGTTTATGTTGCGCGAGGTCTTTTATTAAAATTTTTATAATTCTTATTTATTTTTAACAGTAACAGATCTACGATTTTGTGACCAAGCTAATTTAGAAGACTCAGAATTCACAGGTCTTTCTTTTCCATAGGAAATTACAGAAACATCACCCGCTTTTACTCCCAAGCTCATTAAATAATCTCTAACTGCATTCGCTCTTCTTTCGCCTAATGCTAAGTTATATTCTCTTGTTCCTCTTTCGTCGGCATGACCTTCAATTAAAACAGCTATCTTGCTAGACTTTATATATCCTGCTTGCTTAGACAAAGTTTGTTTAGCTGCAGTTGTTAAAGTTGATTTGTTTGTTGCAAAGAAAACTCTATCAGCAACTCCTGTTGCTAAAAATTTTACAGTGTCAGAACCTGAATACGCATCACCTGCGCCATCCCCTTTGATTGCTACTTTTTTTGCACTAGTTGAACAAGCTGTAATTAATAAACCTATTGATAAAACTAAAAAAATATTTTTTAAACTTCTTAATAACATTATTTACCTCTCAAAATAAAATTGAACTGTTGAATTGTGTTCTATCTAATACGCTATTTTTTATCAAGGATAAAGTACTAATTTTTTTACTAAATACAGTGTTTTTTTAGCTACTTGGATAAAAGTCCAGACCATGCAGGATCAGATGCGTCGGTTGGAGTATTAATTTTTTTTTCATTATATCCGGTTAAATCAATCGACCAAAGAGCTGAACTTGCTCCCGCACCTCCTTTTCCACCTGCTGTTTCTCTATAAAAAATTAATACACGTCCATTAGGTGACCAAGAGGGTGCTTCTTGATAAAAATTTTCTGTTAACAACCTTTCACCTGATCCATCACTTCGCATTACACCAATATAAAATTTTCCTTTAAAAATTTTAGTAAAAGCAATTAAATCTCCTCTTGGTGACCAAACAGGCGTTCCATACAGTCCTTCGCCAAAAGAAATTCTTTTAACTTGGGAACCGTCGCTTTTCATAACGTAAATTTGTTGGGCGCCACTTCTATCAGAGTTAAAAGTTATAAACTTTCCATCTGCCGAGTAAGATGGGGAAGTATCAATGGAAGGATGAGAGGTTAATTGTTCAACTATTCTTGATTTAATATCCATGGAGTAAATGTCAGAATTACCATCTTTGGCAAAAGACATAATAATTTTACTTCCATCGGGTGAAAATCTTGGAGCAAAGGTCATACCAGGAAAGTCTCCGACTACTTCTTGAATTCCGGTTTCAATATTCAACATATAAACTCGTGGTAAATTTTTAAAATAAGACATGTAAGTTATAATCTGAGCTGTTGGATTAAATCTTGGCGTTAGCACAAGTTCATTTCCCAGTGTAAGATACTTATTGTTTGATCCATCTTGATCCATAATAGCCAGTCGTTTAACTCTTTGTTCCTTTGAGCCAGTTTCAGCTACATAAATAATACGTGTATCAAAATAACCAGATTCACCTGTTAATCTTTCATAAATTTTATCTGAAATTATATGAGCAATTCTTCTCCAGCTTTCAGGTGTGGCAAACAAAGCGAGGCCTTCTATTTCTTTTGCTGCAACTACATCCCACAATCTAAATTCTACTCTTAATCTCTTCTTGCTGTCTATAAGCAATTTACCTGAAACCATAACCTGTGATTTAATCAAAGCCCAGTCCTCAAATCTTGGTTTTAAGTGGGCAATTTTTGGTGATTGAATATAAGATTTAGGATCAATGATATTAAAAAGACCAGATCTTGTTAAATTATTTTTTATTACTGCAGAAATTTTTTCATCTAATTTTAATTTTTTTAATTCAGGCGAAAATTGAGCAGGATTATCTAAATAAAAATTAGATACTGCGATAGGAAGGGGTTCTAAATTTCCTCTAGTAATATCAATTTTGACAACTGCAAAACTTTGTTGGATCAAAAAAAAGAATAATGAAACTGTTATAAAAATTATTTTTTTCATTCTTGTAATACCTATCCTCTTAACATTTCTTTTGCATCAAAATTTAATTGCAGATCTTTCCATTTATCATAACCTGTAATTGGCATTTTTAAAGGATTGCATAATTTAACAGCTCGTAAAGCACTCTCAGCTAAAACTTTATAAAATCCTTGCCCTGGTCTATTCATTCTAGCGTGATCCAATATCTCGGATGATAAGATGGTTCCATCTTGATTTAACTTTAATCTAATACGAACTAATAAATTTTGATCATAAGGAAGACCCAAAGGTATATTCCAACATTTGTAGATTTGTGCTTTCACCGCATCCTCTTGGCTCAAGGTTAATCCTTTATCTAAATTCACCCTACTATCTTGATCTTGCGTGAGCTCTAACGATTGTTTTTTTTGTATTTCAGCTGTTTCTTCTTTTGACTTATCTATCAAGGCAGCAATTTTATTTGGATCAAATAATTCTTTCTTTTCAAATTCTGAAGACTGTCTGACTAGTTCTTTTATTTCCTCAGGATTTTGTTTTTTTTTCTCTTCCTTCTTTTGTTCTGTTTTTAATTTATCTGGCAAAGGTACTGCTTTTGGTTTTTCTTTTGGAGTAATTTTTGGTGGAGCTTGTTTAGTCACCACTCTTTTTTCTTTTTCTTCTTTTATTTTTTCAATTATTTCTCTCGCTTTTGGGGCAAATGGGAGTTGAGTTTTTTCTGATATTTGAATTAAATCGATAGCAATTACTGGAGGAACGTTAATTGGATCTTTTCTCATAAAAGGTAAAGATAAGGCGGTTATTATAATTAGAACGCTATGAAAAAGGATCGACAACGATACACTTTTATACATAGTTTACCTTTTGGTTTCAGAGAGCAACGCTACTTTTGAAAAACCTGATCCAGATAATTTACCCATAATTTCCATTACTCTTCCGTAATTAATATTTCGGTCTCCTCTTATATAAATTCTTGTGTCCGTTCTATTTTTTGAAATAGCTAATAACTTTGGTACCAATTCGTTAAAAGAAACTTTCGTGTCTTGAATAAAAGTTTCTCCTTTGGAGTTAATGCTCAAAGTTAAAGGCTCTTGATCATCTGGAAGTGAATCTGCTTCACTATTCGGTAGATTAACAGGTACACCAACGGTTAGCATGGGTGCTGTTACCATAAATACTATCAGCAAAACTAACATCACATCGACAAATGGTGTTACGTTAATTTCGCTCATCAAAGACCTCGAGCGTGAACTAGATTTTGAAAATTGGAAAGCCATTTAAATGATAGTTAAAAAACTCTGGGTAAAATTTTCTAATTTTTGGGTATATTTTCTAGAGCTGCTCGTAAATTTATTATAAGCAACAACTGCAGGAATGGCAGCCAATAAACCTAAGGCTGTGGCAAACAATGCTTCGGCAATACCAGGCGCAACAATTGCTAAACTTGTATTTCTTGAAATTGCAATAGATTGGAAAGAATTCATAATTCCCCAGACTGTTCCGAACAAACCTATAAAAGGAGCGACTGATCCTACAGTAGCTAAGAAGGTTAAATTTTTTTCATATTTTTCCACTTCTTTATCGATTGCAACATCCATTACTCTTTTAGTTCTCTCTACTAATTGATTTTTTCCTTTATGGTCTTGAACACACTCCATGCCGGCACGAAAAACATTAGTCATAGGATCATCCGAATCTTTATCGGTTCGTTTATAAAAATCCAAAGCAGACTTAGACGACCAGAATTGATCCTCAAAAATTTCCGTAGATCGAAAAATTTTTCGAAAAATTTTAATTTTATCAAAAATAAGTGCCCAAGAAAAAATAGAAGCAGCAATTAACATGATTATCACAGACTTCACGACAAAGTCTGCTCTCATAAAAAGGGTTAGAATTGAAAAATCAGTAGTACCTAGACTTGTTGCAGCTGTTGTGACTGGATCCATATTAATTATAACTTTTAGAACTGAATATTGTCATTAATTTGTCCTTAACAATTACAAAGGTTCGCTTTTAAAGACAACTCTTGAATAAAGTCAGCGCCTCTTTTGGCATTTTGCTAGGCCTACTCTCTTTATTAATACAGGCTAATTTCACTTTTGCTTCAATTAACAAATGTTCTTTATTATCTTTGTTAATTGTTTCTAATTTATAAATATTTTGCTTCATAATAATTTTTACAACTGACAACTGTTCAATAGATGTCTTAACTACCAAAAGGTCCTCGAATGATGCAGGTTTTTTAAATGCGATATCGCAGTGTGAAACCACAATTTGAAAACCAAAATCCTCCATCAATTTCTGATGATTTAATCCAAGATCATAAATCAGTTCCGTTCTAGCTCTTTCTAGAAATTTTAAATAGTTCGCATAATAAACAATACCTCCCGCATCAGTATCTTCGTAATAAACTTTCGTCTTAAAATTAAAAATTTTAGCCATGAAAACTCTCGTTGGTAAAGTGATCCACAAAATATTTACCAATTAGTATAGCGTCTGATTTATTAGAATCTTTTTTTTTAGTCAATTGCGGAGAAAGATCTGGAAACATTTCTATTACTTTTGTTCTGCTAGCATCTTTTGTAGTACCAATTAAATTAAAATGTTTTTTCCATTTCGCTGGTCTAATAAAATAAATAGAAATTCCAAGTGCTGAACAAATTCCCTTTATGACACCAAATGATTGACCAAAATTAAACATACTAGTAACCCCTTGACCAGGCATGGCACTTACCTGTTCTATAATGACTGCAGTTTTTTCTCGATCCACTACTCTCGATTTTATTTCATGTGCAAGCTGCGCAGCGTTGACTTGTCTTTTATTTTTTTTACCATCAATCATAGTTGGCATATCAAAAAAATTTATAATTTTTTTATTGTCAAAGACGCTAATGGCACCACTAACACCTGGATCAATTCCAAAAACAATCATGCCTCTAACTCCTGCAAAATTGTTTCATCAATATCAAAATTTGTATAAACATTTTGTACATCCTCATCATCTTCCAACAAATCAATAAAATGAATAATTTTTTCAAATGTAGGTTTGTCTATAGAAATAGTATTTTTTGCTTTCCAAATAATTCCCGAAAAACTTAAATCTTTTATTTTTTTTTCAATTGAATTTCTAACCTCATTGAAATTTTCTTTCTTGCAAAAGATTTCATGATATTCACCTTCGTGTATGCAATCATCTGCACCAGCATCTATTGCTTGAGCAAATATCTCTTCCTCTGATATTAATTCTTTTTTAATTTTAATTTGCCCCACTTCCTCAAATTGATAAGATACCGATCCTTCTACACCCAAAGATGATCCATTTTTTTCAAATATCGATCGTAAATTAGTTACCGTTCTATTTTTATTATCCGTTAAAGCCTCTATAATAAAAGCAACTCCACCTGGACCAAATCCCTCGTATTGGCTTTTCTCATAATTTGAATCTTCGCTTGGACCTTGCGCCTTTTTAATGGCTCGTAAAATGTTATCTTTTGGCATATTGGCCTCTCTTGCAGCTTGTACAGCTGACCGTAAACGAGGATTAAAATCAACTTCTGGTAAACCCAACTTAGCTGAGACCGTTATTTCTCTACTTAGTTTGGAAAACAATTTAGAACGTTGCTTATCCGCTTTACCTTTTTTATGCTTAATACCTGCCCAATGGGAATGACCTGCCATGGATATCTTAAGTAAATTGTTTTGTTAAATTTGCACCAATAATAATAGGTTCTATTGCTTTGGCTAGTCCAGTCTTTATATCTCCAACAATTTTAACGCCTGAAATAGTCCCCTCACCTGTACCTGGCTGCAATCGTTCACCTCTCACACCTGTAAAAAAACGTTTTAATGCAGTATCTCGATCCATGCCAATGATTGTTTTGTAATCTCCACACATTCCTGCATCAGTTTGGTAAGCAGTACCGCCCTCCAAAACTCTAAAATCTAATGTGGGAGTGTGTGTATGAGTTCCTACAACTAGAGTTGCTTTTCCATCAAGAAAATAACCCATTGCTTGTTTTTCACTGGTAATTTCTGCATGAATATCCACCAGTAAAAAATCAACTTCTTGCTTTAATCTTATTTGTTTTATTTTTTCTTCAATAAAAGGAAATACAGCATCTGTTTTTTTCATATAAACATTTCCCATCAAATTCATTACACCAATTTTAAGGTTGTTTTTCTCAAAAATTTCAAACCCTGATCCCGGGGTACCTTCTCCCCAATTCCACGGACGCAAGAGTCTTTTTTCTTCTCTGATAAAATCCATGGTTTCTTTTTGATCCCAAATATGATTTCCTGAAGTAATCACATCCACTCCGACTTCGAATAGTTCATTACATATAGCTTGTGTAATTCCAAAGCCTCCCGCAGAATTTTCTCCATTTGCCACAACAAAATCAATCTGATGTTTTTTGATTAAATCAGGGAGTTTGCTAACGACAATATTCCTTCCTGACCTGCCCATGATGTCTCCCAAAAATAAAAAGTTCATTAGATAGTTTGCAGTCCTTTTTCTGTGATCATTCCCTTTAATGGAACATCTAGATTATTGTTAGGAATGAATTTGCAATGTTGAAAAGAAAATGCAACTCCATAGCTTAAATATTTTTTATTTTTTGCAAGATAGTGATCATAATACCCTCTACCATAACCTAACCGGTTGAATTGATCATCGTAGGCCAATAAAGGTGTTAAAAATAAATGAGGAATAATTTTTTTTGCTGACGAAGATGGTTCAACTATTCCAAAACGATTTACATAGAGCGGATCATGCTTATCCCAAATCCTAAACTCCATAGAATTTTTTTTAAGTATTCTTGGCAAGGCTATTTTAACTTTTTGTTTTAATCGTTCTAATACAGGGCTTAGATCTAATTCATTATTAATAGAATAATAAGCCCCAATAATTTTTATTTTTTTTTGTTTAATAACCTTTAATAAATCTGAGTAAATTTGCTGAACTTGATTTGGCTTTAGAGAAAAATAACGTTTATTTCTTATAGCGAGAAACTTTTTTCTTAGTTTATTTTTCATTCATATTAGCTAGCTTTAGAAAGAAAATTATCAATAGAGCTGCTAACTTTATTTAAAACCTCAGAATAACTAGATTCATTTTGCTCAATCATGATTTTTAACTTGGCCAACTCTTCATTTAAATTTCTCACTTCTCTATCGCGATCGTCTTTATACTGAATAGAAAGATCTTTAATTTCTTTAAATTTTTCCTCTAATTCTTTATTATGTTTTTTTAATTTTTGCATCGTTTCTTTAATTGAAAACATCTCATCCATGGTTTGAATAGCAGTAATCAACAATAGTTTTCCCTCGCCTAAATTACCTAAGTCACTTTTTAACTTTTCAAATTTTTTATTTAATTCAATGGTGAGTTTTTCTAATTCTTTTTCTTGGCCATCTTCACAAGCTAATAAATAATCTCTTGAATTAAATTTAACGTTTACATTTACCATTCTTGACCATCCTCAAAAGAATCTGCTTCTCTCGTAAGCTCATCAATTTTTTTTGTTACTTCTGATTTTTTTTCTTCTGCTTTTATTAATTTGTACCTTGAAATCTCTAACTCTTTTTCCATTTCCTGTATTTCATATTTTAATTTTTGATTTTCTGTTTCAATGGTTTCAATCTTACTTTTTAGATCATTATTCGATCGATCTTCCAAATTTACTTTATTCTCTAAATTTTTTAAATTTTCTTTTAACAGCAAATTATCACTCTCCAGTGTGGATAACTTTGATTGAAGAGACAGTTTTTCTGTCTCCAAATTAAGTCTTACTTGCTCTAAATCTATGATTTTTTTTTTTGAATTTACAACTAAATCAGTAATTGAGTCTAATTTAGATAAAGATTGGAAAAGATTTTGTTCTTTTTCTTTATATTTATTCATTACATTTAAATTAAATTATTTGTAATTATAATACAAAGTAATATTAATTTCGAGATCCAAAGTCTAAAAGGTTTTTAAATGAAAAAAATTACACATCATGATTTAGCAAATGCTGTTCGTTTTTTATCAATAGATGCAGTACAAAAAGCTAATTCGGGACACCCTGGCATGCCAATGGGTATGGCTGATGTGTGTACTGTCCTTTTTAAGTATTTTTTAAAATTCAATCCACAAAATCCAAATTGGATTAATCGAGATCGATTCGTTTTATCAGCGGGACATGGTTCGATGTTACTATACTCACTTCTATATCTTACTGGGTACAAGAGTGTTTCGCTTCAAGATATTAAAAATTTTAGACAAATGGATTCTATTTGTGCAGGCCATCCAGAATATGAAAAAGGAACGGGTATTGAAACAACTACCGGACCACTGGGCCAAGGAATAGCCAATGCAGTAGGTTTTGCAATCTCAGAAGAAATTTTAAAAGCAAAAAAAGGAAAAAATATATTTGATCACAAAACTTATGTCGTGGCTGGTGATGGTTGTTTAATGGAAGGAATTAGTCATGAAGCTTTTAGTTTAGCTGGTCATTTGCAGTTGAAAAATTTAATTGTTTTTTTTGATAACAATTCTATTTCAATTGATGGGCCAACAAGTTTAGCAGTCTCAGATAACTATAAAAAAAGAATAGAATCTTATGGTTGGGATTACATTAATATTGACGGACATAATGAAAAGGAAATTTTTAATGCTATTAAAAAAGCTCAACATGCAAAAAAACCAACTGTGATTGCATGTAAAACAATTATTGGATTTGGCTCTCCTAATAAATCTGGAAAATCTTCAGTTCATGGAAGTCCTTTAGGAGAAGAAGAAATACAATTAGTAAGAAAAAAACTTAATTGGGGCCATCAACCTTTTTCGATACCTTCTTCAATCTTGGAAGCTTGGAGAAATATTGGAAAAAAAGGTTTGCAAGAGGAGGAAAGATGGAAAAAGAAAAATAAATTAAAAAATAATTCTTTAAGTAATCTAAAAAAATTAAGTTCTATTATTACTAAAGCAAAAAAAAATGCTGCACAAAATGACAAACCAATAGCTACAAGAAAATCATCAGAAGATATTCTAACGTTATTAACTAATGGCATACCAGAATTAATTGGTGGCTCTGCAGATTTAGCTGGATCCAATAATACAAAAACAAAAAATCAACTAGCTATTCAATCGGGAAATTTTAAAGGAAGCTATATTCACTATGGCGTTAGAGAACATGCGATGGCAGCCATTATGAATGGGATAGCTTTGCATGATAATTTAATACCCTACGGCGGTACATTTTTAATTTTTAGTGATTATTGTAAGCCAGCTATAAGATTATCTGCTTTGATGAAGCAAAGAGTGATTTATGTAATGACACATGATTCAATTGGTCTTGGAGAGGATGGTCCTACTCATCAACCTATTGAACAACTTGCAGGACTTAGAGCTATACCAAATTTAAATGTATTTAGACCAGCAGACACGACGGAAACTATAGAGTGTTGGCAACTAGCTATTGAACAAAAGAATACGCCAAGCGTTCTTTCGCTTACTAGACAAAATTTAACTCCTATTCGAAAAAAATATATTAAAGAAAATAAATGTTCCTATGGAGCATACGAGGTTTTTAGGACAAATAACAAAATTCATTTAACTATTTTGGCAAGCGGTTCTGAAGTTGAAATTGCAATTGAAGCCAGTAAAAAACTTCAACAAGAAAAAATATACTCAAAAGTCATTTCAGTTCCTTGCCAAGAACTATTTGAATTGCAAAATAAAAAATATAAGCAAAAAATTCTAGGAGAAACAAAAATAAAAATCTCACTTGAAGCAGCATCTACTTTGGGATGGAAAAAACTAACAGGAAATGAAGGAATGGAAATAGGTATTAATTCTTTTGGAAAAAGCGCACCATACAAAAAAATATATGAACATTTTCAAATTACGAGTAATAATGTAATACAACAGGCAAAAAAATTAATTAAAAAATAATGATTAAAGTTGCAATTAATGGATTTGGCAGAATTGGAAGAATGGTTCTAAGATCCATAATTGAAAATAAAATTAAAAATATCAAAGTAATAGCAATCAATAATAGAGCCAATACTGGAACTAGCGCTTTTTTATTAGAAAAAGACACTATTCATGGCAATCTCAATCATGAAATAAAATTTGATAAAAAATCTATTAAAATTGCTGGACACAATATTCTATGCTTTCATGAAAGTGACCCTGAAAACTTACCATGGAAAAAGCTTGGTATTGATATTGTATTTGAATGCACAGGAAAATTTAACTCTAAAGAACAATCTAGTAAGCACCTAATGGCTGGTGCAAAAAGAGTACTCGTGTCAGCGCCATGTAAAAACGCCGACCAGACAGTCGTCTATGGAATTAACCATAAAAATATTTCTAAAAAAGATAAAATTATTTCTGTAGCTTCTTGTACTACTAATTGTCTAGCTCCACTTGCTTATGTTATGGATAAAAACTTTACGATCCAAAATGGTTACATGACCACAATCCACTCTTACACAACTGATCAACGTTTATTAGACAATTCTCACAAAGACTTACGAAGAGCTAGAAGTGGTCCAAACAATATGGTGCCAACCAGCACAGGTGCAGCAAAAGCTTTGGAGCTTATTCTACCAAAATTAAAGAATAAAATTGATGGTATTTCCATTAGAGTACCTACTCCAAATGTTTCTTTGGTTCAGTTATCTTTTGTTGCTAAAAAAACAATTAATGAAAAACTGATTAACAATGCTCTAACTAAAGCAAGCAATACATATCTTAAAAATATATTAGGAGTTACAGACCAACCGCTAGTCTCATCTGACTTTAACCATGATAAAAGGTCTTCTGTTATTGATACTTTACTAACCAAGGTAATTGATAAAAAATTTGCAACTGTATTTGCCTGGTACGATAATGAATGGGGATTTTCTAACAGAATGGTAGACCTTGCTCTATTTCTGAAAAAATAAATTCCAGCATGCAACCTTTAAGACTGTTAGATGCAAATAGAAATATTCAAAATCTAAAAATTTTACTAAGAGTAGATTTTAATGTTCCTTTGCAAAACCAACAGGTTAGCGATGCAACTAAAATTATAAAAGTAAAACCAATTATTCATTCTTTATTGCAGAGAGGGGCAAAAGTTATTTTATGCTCTCATTTAGGTAGGCCTCAAACAAAGGGAAAGGCTGGTTTTTCTTTAGCTCCCATCAAACAAGAAGCAGAGAAGATAATTGGAAATGAAATAGAATTTATTACTGATAATTTTAAAACAACAATTGATCAAAAAATCAAGGATGGTAAAAAACTTTTTTTATTAGAAAATCTTCGATTTGATCCAGGTGAAGAAAAAGATTCCGAAATATTTTCCAAGTTATTAGCTGAAACTTCTGACTTATATATCAATGAAGCATTCTCCTGCTCACATAGGGCTCACGCATCTATTCATGGGATAACAAAATTTATTGAATCTTATGCTGGAGAAACCATAGTTGCAGAATTAAAAGCTCTAAATGCAATTATGCTTGATTCAAAAAAACCAGTTACTTGTATTATTGGTGGGTCAAAAATTTCAACTAAAATTGATTTAATTATCAATTTGCTTCCCAAAATAGATTACATGGTCATCGGCGGAGCAATGGCAAATAATTTTTTCCAACATGATGGCTATAATGTTGGAAAGTCTAAAGTTGAGGATAACATCGAAGATACAATCAAAAGCATTATCAATGAGTCAAAGAGAAATAAATGTAAATTAATTTTACCTATGGATGTAATAACCGCAACAACATTTGAGGATCCGGGGTCAGATAAACCATTAGATAAAGTAAATGATAAAGATATGATTTTAGATATTGGTCAGCAGACTGTACTCCAAATTCAAGATATACTAGCACAAAGTAAAACTGTTTTATGGAATGGTCCTTTAGGTTTCTTTGAAAAAGATCAATTTGCAAATGGAACTAATGCTGTTGCTAGAGCAATAGGTGAATTAACAGAAAAACAAAAAATTATTTCTATAGCTGGTGGTGGGGATACTTTTGCAGCAATTAAAAAATCAAACCAAGAAAATAAATTTACATACATATCCACAGCTGGTGGTGCATTCCTTGAATGGCTCGAGGGCAAAATACTTCCTGGCTTAAAAGTTCTTGAAAAATAAAATAAAATTACTATAGCTTCTTTCATTATGGAAATTGAAAAAATTGCAAAGCTTATGCTCGCTCCTGGAAAAGGAATTTTAGCAGCAGATGAAAGTACTGGAACAATGACAAAACGATTAGATTCTGTTGGTCTACCATCTACTCCAGAAAACAGACTGAATTTTAGAGAAACTTTATTTACATCTAACAAAGCAAAAGATTATATTAGTGGTGTTATTTTGTACGATGAAACATTAAGACAAACCACGAGTCAGGGAATATCTATTCCTGCATTACTCGAAAAACAAAATATTATTCCAGGAATTAAGGTAGATACTGGTGTTAAACCTTTAGCTGGCTCTGCAGAAGAAACAATTACTGAAGGACTCAATGGATTAAGAGAGAGGCTTCAAGAATATTATCAATTGGGAGCGAGATTTGCCAAATGGAGAGGTGTTTATAAAATTTCAAATATTTACCCAAGTGAAGCAGCAATTGTCGCTAACGCACATTCGCTTGCAAGATATGCGGCCCTGGTGCAAGAAGCAAATATGGTACCAATCGTAGAGCCAGAAGTATTAATGGACGGCAAACATGATATGCAAAAGTGTTTTGATGTAACTGCAAGAGTTTTACATGAATGCTTTCATCAGCTAAAAATTGCAAAGGTGAAATTAGAGGGAATTGTATTAAAACCTAATATGATTTTGAATGGATCTGAATCTGGTATTAAAAATGAAAATGAGATGGTAGCTAAAAAAACTTTAGAATGTATAAAAAGTAATGTTCCTGAAGAAGTTCCGGGAATCGCCTTCTTATCAGGTGGTCAAACAGAATTAGAGGCTACTAGAAATTTAAATGCAATTAATAAAATTAATAATACTGAATTTGTATTTACTTTTTCTTATGGTAGAGCCCTGCAACAAAGTGCTTTAAAAAAATGGGCTGAAGATATTACTAATGCATCTGACACTCAAAATGAATTTATTGTTCGAGCTTTAATGAACAGTTTAGCATCCAAAGGTGAGTGGAACGAAGCAAAAGAAATAGCTGCCTAGGTTGAATAAAAAAAATATTTATTTAATAACACCAAATACATTAAATAATAATTTTTTTACTTACTTACCAAAATTAATCAAAACAAAACGAATTGCATTTTTGCAAATTAGATTAAAATCTTTATCTAAAAAAAAATTAATACAATCCATTACAAAGATAAAAAAAATAGTTAATAATAAAGTAAAATTAATCATTAATGATTTCCCTGAGATAGCTGCAAAACTAAATTGTGATGGCTGTCATATTGGTCAAAAAGATTTATCAATCCAGCAAACAAAACAAATAATGAAATCAAATAAGATTATTGGCGTAACTTGTCATAATTCGAAAGAACTTGCGCTGTCTGCAGAAAAATATGGGGCTTCTTATTTAGCTTTTGGATCTTTTTTCAAAACGAAAACAAAAAAAACAAAGTTCAAAGCTAATCCAAAATTACTTCAATGGGCACATAAAAACCTTAAAACTCCTGTGGTGGCAATAGGCGGAATTAATGAGGAGAATTATAAACTTTTATTACAAAATGGAGCCAAATATATTGCCTGCTCGAGCTATATTTGGAGAAATAGTAAATACAACCCGCTGAAAGCTCTAAACCAATTAAAGTAATTTATTTCAAATCAAAAAAGGTGTATTACCCTTGGCGTTATGAAAATTTCTGCAATCGAAATCAAACCTGGAACGATCATTGAATATAAGAATGATTTATGGCTTTGTTTAAAAGCACAGCATGTAAAGCCGGGAAAAGGTGGAGCCTTTAATCAAGTAGAACTTAAAAGTATTACAAAAAGTACAAAGTTAAACGAGAGATTTAGATCAGATGAAACAATTGAAAAAGCATCACTAGACGAAAGAAACTATCAATACTTATACAGTGACGACCAAAATTTATATTTTATGGATCAAAAAGATTATGAACAAATTACCATCACAAAAAATCTGGTTGGTGATGATGAAAAATTATTAACAGAAAATCTTGATGTAGTGATTGAATTTTATGAAGATAAGCCATTGAAAGTAACTTTGCCAAAGCATTTAGAATTTGAAATATTAGAAACAGATGCGGTTGTAAAAGGTCAAACAGCTTCTAGCTCTTATAAACCAGCTACTATTCAAAATGGAATTAAAATACAAGTTCCACCCTTTATTAATCAAGGAGACAGAATTTTAATAGATTCTGTGACAAGAGAATACACAAAGAAGGCTAACTAAATGCCTTTGCTGTCATCTGAAATTAATGTTTTAGAAAAAGTTTGTAACAAAGCATCAAAAATAATAATCCGTGATTTTGGAGAAATTGAAAAACTTCAAGTCTCCAAAAAAGGTCCTGGAGATTTTGTTACTAAAACAGATAAAAAAGTTGAGCAAATTATTATTGAAGAATTAGAAAAAGCAAGACCAGGATTTAATATATTGGCTGAAGAAGGTGGTACAGCAGAAAACAAAAGTGAATATACTTGGATTATTGATCCGATTGATGGAACAACAAATTTCATGCACGGCATTCCACATTTTGCAATATCAATTGGACTAGAAAAAAATGGAGAGGTCATAGCAGGAATAATATTTGACCCTATTAAAAATGAAATGTTTTATGCAGAAAAAGGAAGGGGGGCTTATTTAAATAACTCAAGAATTCGAGTTTCATCAAGAAATAATATTGCTGATTCCATCGCCTTAACAGGCGGTCCTGCTTTTGCAGAGAATAATAAGCAAATCTTTTATGAAGAATATATTGCTATGAGTAACCAATTTCATCAAGTAAGAAAATTAGGCAGTGCAGCATTAGACCTTGCGTATGTTGCCGCTGGAAGAGCTGAAGTTTTTTGGCATAAAAATTTAAAGTATTGGGATATTGCAGCTGGAATAATTATAGTGAAAGAAGCGGGCGGAACTATCAGCGATTTCAAAGGAAAAACTTTTGACCTTTCAAAAAATCAACTATTAGCAACAAATTCAAGAATTGACCAAGAAACGACAAAAATTTTATCATCTATTGCATGATAAAATTTGTTTTTTTTCTTTTTCTAGATGTTGTTGCATTTAGTGGTATTCTTATTTCAACACTACCTTTCCTTATTAACAATTATGGTGGTGATATTTTTATTATCACTTTAGCATTTGGATCCTTTTCTTTCTTCCAATTTTTTGTATCTCCCTTCTGGGGAGGACTATCTGATAAATTAGGAAGAAAACCTTTATTACTAATGAATTGTATTGCAGAATTTGTAGCTAACTTAATATTAGCAATTAGTGGAAGTTTAATAGTAATTTTTTTAGCAAGAGTAATAGCGGGTCTTTTTAAAACAAATGTTTCCGTGGGAACAGCTTATATAGCCGACATAACAGATAAAAATAATAGAGCCAAAGGAATGGGAATGTTTGGTGTTGCATTTGGACTTGGTTTTACAATCGGTCCTCTTATAGGAGGATTAATTGCTGGATCTAATTTTAGCTACCAGTCTTTGAGTAATGTTGCATGGTTTGCATGCGCTATTAATCTAATTAATTTTTTTTATGTTTTATTTTTTTTAGAAGAAAGTTTAAAAGATAAAAAAGAATATCATATTAAATATTCTTTTGAAAAATTTAGCTCACAATTTAAAACAATAGCTAATCAATCTATATATCCTTTTTTTATTTTAATATTTTGCATTCATTTTACTTTTTCTGGAATGGAAGGAACGATAGCGATATGGGGAAAGGATACATTTGATTGGGGTCCAAAAGAAATTGGATTTGTTATGCTTCTAGCTGGGTTAACGCAAATTGCTGTTCAAGGTGGCTTGTTAAGAGTTTTATTAAAATACTTTAATGAAAAGCAACTTATCAGAAGTGGCTACGTTAGTTTAATAATTGGTTTTTTTATTATACCATTCTCAAGCTTATATTCTTTACCGCTTGCAGTTGTGCTTTTATGTTATGGAATTGGAGTTTCTAATCCATGTCTTAATAGTCAAATTTCAAAAAATGCACCACCGGAATTAAAAGGATTGGCCTTGGGTTCTGCTTATTCATCCCAGGCTGCAGCCAGATTCTTGGGTCAGCCAATCGCAGGATTAATATTTTTACATCTTGGTAAAAACTCTCATTTTCACTTTGATGTCATTTTATTAAGTATTTTGGCATTATTTTATTTTTTATTGAATCTGAATAAAGAAAAAACCTTATAATTAAGAATTGTTATAGTTTCTTGTTTATTTCATCTTATTTGCTATAAAAGCCCTCTTATTATTATGAAAAAAAACATACACCCAGATTTACATCCTATTAAAGTACAAATGACTGATGGTTCTGAATTTGAAACTATGTCAACTTGGGGCAAGAGTGGTGATACAATGAAATTGGATATTGATCCAAAATCACATCCAGCATGGACTGGGGTAACGCAAAAACTTCAAGATAAAGGTCGAGTTAGTAAATTTAATAAACGTTTTGCGAATTTAAAAAAGGCTTAAATTTTTTATGAATCAACCATTGATGCCAAAAGCTACAGCTGTTTGGTTAATAGACAATACTACTTTAACTTTTAAACAAATTGCAGATTTTTGTGGCTTGCACGAATTAGAAGTAAAAGGAATTGCAGATGGAGATGTTGCTGTAGGAATTAAAGCTTATAATCCAATCTTATCAAACCAATTAACAAGAGAAGAAATAGAACTTTGCTCTCAAGATCCATCAAGACCTTTGCAAATTAAGCAAAAAAATATGGACATTGAAGTTAAAAAAATGGTTGGAACTAAATATACTCCTATTGCCAAAAGAGAAGATAGACCAAATGCTATTGCTTGGCTTACAAAAAACTATCCGCAATTAGCTGATAGTCAAATTTGCAAACTAGTAGGAACTACTAAAAATACTGTTGCAGCGATACGAACTAGAAAACACTGGAATATGTCAAATATTTCACCGAAAGATCCTGTTGCAGCAAATTTATGTACTCAAACAGATCTAATGAAAGCTGTTGAAAGAGCTAAAAGAAAATTAGAGAGAATTGAAAAAGAAAAGAAAAAAGAAAAAGCAAAGCTAGCAGATCCTGCTGAATAATAATAAAATTGCTTGTGGTTAAAAAAAATAAAATAATAAATAAAATTGCTATTGTAATGGGTAGTAAATCAGATTGGCCAACAATGAAATATTGTGCCGATACTCTAAAAAAACTAAAAGTACAATTTGATGCCAAAATAGTTTCTGCTCATCGAACTCCTGATAGAATGTACGATTTTGCAAAAAACGCTGAAAAAAATTATTGTGTAATAATTGCTGGAGCTGGTGGATCAGCACATTTGCCAGGTATGATTGCATCTATGACCAACCTTCCAGTGATAGGAGTTCCTATAGAGAGTAAAAAATTAAAAGGTTTGGATAGTTTATTATCCATTGTTCAAATGCCAAAAGGTATACCAGTAGGAACCGTTGCTATTGGGGAGGATGGAGCAATCAATGCTGCAATTTTGTCAGCTTCTATCGTTGCTATATCTGATAATAAAGTTCGTTCTAATCTTGCATTGTGGAAAAAAAGACAAACAAGTTCTGTTAAAAAAAAACCTAATTAATGAATAAGCAAAAGCCTATACTTGGAATTATAGGTGGCGGCCAATTAGGGAGCATGCTGGCACAGGCTGCAAAAAAAATAGGGATTCAAACTATCATACTCTCTGACGATGAGTTTGCTCCAGCCATAAACTATGCTGATCATTTTATTTATACAAAGTATGAAAAGGAAGAAAATATTCAGGCATTTATAAACAAAGTAGATATTGTAACCTTTGAGTTTGAAAATATTCCATATTCTATTTTAAGCACCATTAATAAAAGTAAACCAGTCCTACCCTTGCCTGAAATTAATCAAGTTGTCCAAGATAGACAAAAAGAAAAGTCTTTTGTTAACGGCCTAGGAATTAAGACAACAGAATGGTCTATGGTGAAATCAAAAGAAGATATTATTAATAATGCAAATCTTCTTCCGGGTATTTTAAAAACGTGCACCCTTGGTTACGATGGCAAAGGGCAATATGTCATTAATTCGATCGATGATATTCCAAATAATTTATTTACTACTAATAATTTTATTTTAGAAAAACTAGTTTCTTTAAAAAAAGAAATTTCTGTAGTCATTACGAGATATCACAATGGTGAATGCTCTATTTATGAACCCATAGAAAACAAACATGAAAATCAAATTTTGAAATATTCAAAAATTCCAGCAGATATCAATTCTGACATTTTTAATCAAGCGCAAGATAAAGCAAAATTACTATCTGAAAAACTAAACTATGTTGGAACCATGTGTGTTGAATACTTTATTACAAATGACAATGAATTATTGGTAAATGAAATTGCTCCACGAGTTCATAATTCTGGTCATTTAACCATCGATGCTTTCAATGTAAGTCAATTTGAAAATCATGTAAGAGCTGTATGTGATTTAGAAAAAATCACTCTTAGTAAAAATTCTAATGCTGAAATGATTAATATTATTGGTAAAGAAATTAATAACTACCGAGGAAAGACTTTTGAACCTAATGAGTTTTTCTATGACTATCTAAAAAAAGATATTAAAGAAAAACGAAAAATGGGTCATTTTACAAGACTATTAAAATCTTAGATAAATTGATAAGATTTTGTAGTGAGATTCTTTCAGCATATTATCTTTGTTATTATTTTTATTTCTAGTGCAGCTTCATTTGCCTTAGCAAACTATAACCTTCAGTGCTCATCTAATAATTTTGACTACAAAATTAAAAATGAAATGACAATTAATAATATTTTTGTAGATATTCCAGAAAACAAAAATGTAGTTACTTTTGATGGAAAAAATTATGTAACTAGCTTTGATGAAACATTTACACTTGTTGCTAATCGAAATAATAGAAGAATTATTCTAGACAAACTAGAAGGCACCATTTTTCTTGAAGAAAAATTTAATGATAAATTTACTATTTTAGAAATATATTATTGCCAAGGTTTTGTTCAGGACAAAACTTAAAAGCCTCTCCCTTCTTTTTTATTAGACGAAGGACTAAATTTTTTAAATACGGACAATATATCAGGCGATAAAATTTTAGATTTTAACTCATTAAATTTTTTTACTTTGTTTAATTCATTATGAATATCCTCTTCTATCATTGAAGCGTCATAATTATGTACAGTAATAAGTTTAATAAATATTTTGGAATAAACCGTACAAAGAATTACTCGCTTTGAATAATAATTAATATCAGTGGATGTATCGCCTGCTACACTCCACATATTGCTACTCATACTAAAAAAATAATCCAAGATGGTAGGAAAATTTTTTTCTAAAGACAAAAACATAAAAACTTTTTTAAAGAAATCTTTATGTTTCAAATCTTGATGAAGCTGATGACTTAACAAAGAATGAATTTTTAGTGTTATCCGATTAATTTTCTTAACTTTTATAGATTGTTTTTGAATGCTGGCTTTATTTTGCTCTAAGAAATATTCAATAATCATAATAGATATTTCCTTGTCATCAAAGTAGCGTAATTGCTTATCTTTTCTAACAAAATCTAAATCTTTAATTCTTGAAAAATTCAGCTGTTCAACATTAGACAATAGGTTTTTTAACAATTTGTCTTTATTCATCTTTGTCATTACTAAACCTTTCTAAGCGTAAAAAAGAATATTTTAAAATAATCCAAAATATTGGGTAAGACAAAAAAGAACCAATAAAATTTAACACAAAAGCCTGAATATCAGTTTTAACATCTGTGAAATAGAACATCGATAATACAACTACATAAACTACAAAAATGGCCAAACCAAAAGCTATCCACTCAGATATAAAAATACTTCTGACTTGTATAGTGTTTTGATAAATGGCTATTTTATAAAGTATCAAAAAAGCAATAGATGATATTCCTAAATAATTACCAATCAGACTGTCTACAATAATACCCAAAACAAATAACGAGATTGCTCTAAAATATTTAAATCTATTAAAAGAGAAAAAATAAATAATAATAAATTCAAGATTAAAATATTTGTTTAATTGAATATCACCAAAAGCTTCTAATGAAATGGATGGAGCTAGTGTAACAATTAAAACGATTAATACACTTAATAGATCATTGTAATTTTTTTTTACTTTTGCCATTTAAATTTATTGTTCGATTAATACCGAAACGTAATCTAAGTTAATAAAGTTATAATTAAATTCGACTAAATAATTATTATTTTGTTTAATTAATTTACCAATATAAATTCCTTTAGGTAAAATACTTTCTATTTCTGAAGTGTATATTTTATCTTGATCTTGAAACTCATATTCTTTTGGTAAAAACTCTAATTTTACACCGCTGGTTTCATTTAAATCTCCAACCATAATTCCGGTGTAGAGCTTTTCTCCTATCAAAACTGGTATTCTACTATTTAAATCTTTTAATAAAATAACTCTGGAACTTTTAAAATTAACTTCAGAAATTTGTCCTAACAAATTATTGTTCTTTATTACAGGATTACCTACTTTTATTCCGTCCACTGAACCTTTATCAATAAGAAAATTATTTGCGTAAATATTTTTACTATTAAATAATACTTTTGCTATAATTGATGGTCTCGAATAGTTTTTTTCTTGTTCTTGTATACTTAAATATTTTTGTAAATCTTTTTTTAAAAAATTATTTTCTAATTCTAATTTAGATATTGTGTTTTTTAACTCCTCTTGATTCTCAAATTTTTTTTGTAACAAACTAAATTCATTATAAACTGTTGGAATTTCTGTTATTAATTGAAATGGTCTTACAATCCAATAACTAACATAAGCAGCCCCATCATTAATTACTGACTTTGTTTTTTTTATATAAGCTGAATTGGAATAATCTAAATAAGTTAAAACAAAACAAATAAAGCCAAGCAATAAAAATCTAATATTTTTATCTGACGCAGGCCTTTCTGCTTTCATCAACTCTTCTTAATATTCTGTAAGCATCGCGTTAAAGATACCTTCTTGCTCTAATGCTTTTCCGGTACCTAAAGCAACACAAGAAAGAGGGTCCTCAGCGATAGAAACTGGTAAACCTGTTTCTCTTGCAATCAACTTGTCCAAGTTTTTTAAATAAGCTCCTCCACCTGCCAATACCATTCCCATATCTACTAAATCAGCAGCTAACTCGGGCGGTGTATTTTCTAAAGCTTCTCTAACAGCTGCAACAATTTGGGCTATGACGGGAGCTAGTGCTTCAGCTGTATCTTTTTCTGTTAATTTCACTTCTTTTGGCACGCCTGTTCTTACATCTCGGCCTTTCATGATGTAAGTATTTTGTGTGTTTGATGGTATTGCCGACCCAATTTCTTTTTTAATTTTTTCAGCAGTACTTTCTCCGATAAGTAAATTAAATTTCTTACGCATAAATGCAATGATAGCCTGGTCCAGTGCATCACCAGCTAGACGTAAAGATTTAGAATAAACAATTCCACCTAAAGATAAGACTGCAATTTCAGTTGTTCCTCCACCAATGTCAACAATCATTGATCCTGTAGGTTCTGAAATAGGTAAGCCTGCACCAATTGCTGCA
>Ga0181555_1000869_pt1 | contig 28720 bp, 17 predicted proteins | sample 011ome_15_FD_145601 | JGI IMG/M metagenome (GOLD analysis project Ga0181555, IMG submission 145601) | Coastal salt marsh microbial communities from the Groves Creek Marsh, Skidaway Island, Georgia - 011504AT metaG (spades assembly) | ecosystem: Environmental > Aquatic > Marine > Intertidal zone...
TGTACAATGCGCGCATCGGGGAGAGGAAAATATAGGGAGAGGAAAATATATATATTCTTCTTTCTCTTCTGTTGCGCGCTTATTGCTATTTGATATCTACGCTCCTCTTTTCTCTGTCGAGCTCGTGCTGGAATCGTCGAACAGCGTATTCTTTACGCCAACGATTACTTTGTTTGTAGCTTTCGTAGTACCGCTCAGGGCGGCGATACCGGCTCTGGGTGCATTTTTAATCAACGTCTTTGCAGCCGCCTTCGCGCCTCCGCCGTAATCTTTTGGTGTTTGGAATTTTCGAAGAGGATCTCGTACGACTGCATTTTTAGCCTTGACGACGCCGCCGATAAAATCATGCCTTGCGGAGCTTACGCCATCGGTGATCCCATCTGGCATTCTGTCGCGGTCCGTTCTCTTCTCTCTGCGAACTTCTTCGCCGTCTAACAAATTCTCAGCTGCTTCTAGTACAGCCGACGCGTTTCCCGAAACAAATTCTCCCAATTTTAAAGCCTCCAATGAGACGGCTTTACAAAAGCGTGCCGTCGAAAGCACAACTTCACCAAACATGCGCGAGGACCGCGCTGCATCTCCTTTTCTTTGCTTGTATGCCAACGGGTTTTTGTATATATCTTTAGCCGCTGATGTCATTCTGTTTGCACTTTGAACCGGAGCAAACGCCTTTACAAACTTGTGCGCTTGATCTTTCGTAACGCAATCGATAATCCGTGAGGAGACAGAATGAAGCATATTTCGTACGCCCGAAATACCGACCAAACGGAAAGTTGGAAACTCGAGAGACACCCCCCCCCAAGGAATTAAGTTCAACGCTTCTAAATAATTTCCCGCGGTGAGAGCGTAGACGTCCACGTTCTCATTCGCGCAATAATCTAGCCGCAATGACCACGGCGTAACCTCGACCAGTTGAAAGTACGTGTGATTACTAACATCACCATCATTTGATTCGTTATCAAAGCTGCCGCAAAAGCCATCGTCGTCGCCGTCTTCGTCACTGTCGGCGAATGCGCTCGTCATAAAATCGAGGAGTGTCTTTACGACGCTTTGCTCCAATCGCACTCGCGCTGGGCAAAGAGAAAATTTCAAAGCGATTTCGCACGCGCCGAGAGTAGTGTCTTCAGCATCGCATCGAACACCAGTGAGCATAATCTGAACGTCGCTGTTCGCGACTCCGGTAGGTTCTCTTTCGATGCGACGGGAATATATATTGGGCCACGCGACATTAGGCGTTAAATCTACGACATTGATCGAGTCGCCGTCACATACGAGATGGTACCCCCATCGTGAAGAAGCCCCCTCGAATATATCAAATCGGTTCGATATGTTCTTAATTTCCATACACAAACCTCTGCATGCATTTTCTACTCCGTTGTGCAACGTCACATCGATACTTTTTGCAAACGCGTGAACTGACAACGAGGACGACTCTGGCGCGTTCAAAGGAAGTGGTAGAAAGCGAACCGTCTTCCGATTACTAAAATCACCACCAAATCCGTGTACTCGCGACGAGCGGCAAAGCGAAAGAACATTGATTTTCTCGTTGGCTGTTGAATGTCGAGAAGAAGCGTTTGAGTCCTGCACGTTTCGTCGACAGTTTGCTACATCTTTCAAATCTAAATTCATTTCGAAATCAGCCTTGGATGCATCCTGCAAAGCTTTGGTGGTTGCCGCGAGCGCAATTTTCGACCTTTCTTCTTCTTTAAAATTGTCGCGGCGTTTACGAGGCTGTCGTATGAAAACGTACTCCAAGTCATTCTCGTCGCGCTCTTCTCGCTCAATAATCGCTTTTGACAAAATATCCTGTTTATCTCTCGTCGACCCCATGATACAATCGAGAACGCTTCGTATAGTAGCGATTGTATTTGATTCATACATCGAAACATCGCACGGCCGGTCGAACGAGAAGATGACAGTACTTTTACCGTCCGGCGAATACTCCGCGTCAAACGCAAAGACCAGAGATGAACAAGCGTCAAAATCGTCGCGAAATGAAAGGAAAGTGACGTCATTTACTCTCACTGTGAATGAGTCACGCACACGCACGTCGATGACGTGCGTGGCAAAAACCTTCTGATTTTTTAAAAAGTTTTCGTAAACTTTAAAAGTGTCTTCGTTTGGCGCGACGTGAATTCCTATGCGTTTTGTTTCCACGATCACGGTCGAAGTTGCGTCGCGTGCGATGGCTTGTATTCTCTGAAAGTTCACACATGCACTCACCGCAACGACGACGGAGGATGTGTTCTTTTGTTCTTCTCTATTTACCTCCTCACTTGTATCGCCGTAATCCATCCCGAACGAATAAACTAACGCCTCGAAGAGAGCACGCCCATCTCGTGAGCACTTATCTTTGGAATTAGAAGACCTCCCGAGACATATATCGCAAGTATTAACAAAAATGCGAGATGAAATTTGTGAGTACGCGCAATCTTCCAAAACAGGTAATTTTGAAAGCTGTACTGCACACGTATCGACGGCCAATATTCGCCTATTCGCATCGTCGCCGCCATAGCTCGATATGCAAGAGGACGTGAACGACAAAAAATTTGCATCTTGATCACCACATACCGCCAAGGCTGCTACAAAAGCCACTTCAGTAAAGCAAGCATGAAAACGCGTGCCTTTCCTCGATGAAAGCGACGGTAATTTCTCTGATGCGGAAGCAAACACATCGCTTTCTTCTGGTAAAATCAACGAGGCTTCCGATTTCCCGTCGATGTTAACATCGAGCGAATCAATATGAAAATCAATCGAGAAGGAGTCGACTACGTCTCCAATTTCGTTTTGCTTCAGTTTAAACGGGTGGACATCTGGTAAATTGCGAAATGAGTTCAATGATGTGTCAATTTGTCCCATGCGCGTCCTAGTAAAAAATACGTCCAAGTGGGTTGAAGTCATCGAATACTGAATCGAACTAGCTCGAGCAAGTTCGAGAATTTGCTCTGCAGAGTTGGCAATATCCATTGTTTCATCAGTAGTGCTTGCAAAAGCAGCATCTCGCGCACTATATTGATTTCGAGTGTTTCTATTCGTAAGAGTGAACACTTGATGCGCAAGCTCTGGTATTCGAATAAAAGTGTCACCGTCCAAAAATAATTCAGCGCCCACAGACGAAAGCGTCAAGGTCGTGATGCGTTCTTCTTCTGGACTGATTTTCTTGTTGATGATCGAGACAACGGGTAAAACTTCATCCGAGACTATTTCGAGCGAAAGGATAGGCGAGCTCTGGTCAACTTGCAAAGTCATCGCGATTCGCGGCGCGAATAGTTTCATCAGAGAAGACTCGCAATACACGAATCGCGACGAGCGATCGAAAGTTAAATACAGATTCGAGCCATCGTCCCACTCCATGGACATCTTCGAGTCGCTCCCAAAAGCGATGCAATACGTCGACGATGGCACTATAATAGAGTCCGCCTGCGATTGAACGCGACTCACACTTTCTTCGTAGAACGATGAAATCACCGACCGCGTAAATTTCTCTATATCCAAGTCATTCGAATGCTCAGAAGACTCGCAGTCGTAAAATTCATCGTCGCCGTCATCGTCGTCTACGACGAAGCTGTGTTCGTTGCCATTCTTGTCGCCAACTTTTCCAGTTCGATTTCTTTTCTTAACCTCCAATATACAATCCAAGAAACTTTTGTTCAAAGCGTTCATTCGCGAATCTTCCACGAAACACTTCTCTTTTTCACCTGATTCCCTCTCTTCTTCCTTTACTAAATTTTCTATGGCTTCGCTGTCTCCTGTTGCATCCCCTTTCTCATTACTTTTCTCGCAAAGTTGCGAGAATGCGTGAACTGTGCGTTCCGTCAAAGATGCGTGGATTGAATTTTCTATGGATAAAGCGTACGTCGAGTGTTCGCTTTCATCTTCACGTTTTGATAGTTGCGCATGAAAGGGACTGAGAACAACGTGCTCTCCGACTCTCAGCTCGACGCTACGCATGTTCACTACTGCTTGACCATCGTGCACGTACGCTCCACTTTCAATCAATAGCGATACGATGGATTTCTCATCCACATTGTTGTTGCAAAAAGTATCAAAATCAAAAGAAATATTTCGAACGCTTAACAGTGCACCACGTACCAATCGTTTAATCGCTTTCATAACCGCTCCAGGTTCTGTTGTCTTTTCGTCTTCCTCGCTTGCGTCTCCCTCACCAACTCCTTTTACTACATCATCATCTTCGTCCTTGTTTAATTTCTGCGCGCGTTCTATTTCCTTAACATTCTCAGAGTGCGAGTATAAATCGTTGTTATCGTAGATGTGTAAGAGAGTTTTATCTTTTCGGATTCTTTCCGGGTGTTTCTTTTTCATCTCTCCTCCTTCTGCGCTTTCGCCTCCTCTCGCGCTTCTTCGAACGACGAGCACGGCAACATCTTCGATGAGGAGTTCGCAACGATCAGAGTACAAACTATTCCAAGGAATCTTTATCTTTATTTTGCCGCACTTTGCGCTCGCAATCGATATCGAGTCGTTCTCGCTTCCGTCTTCACTGTTTATGAAAGAGGAGAACAAAGCGTCCCGAACGAATATCGTGTTCAACTCCACGTCTTTCAACTCTAAAATCCCTTCGGATAACGCAATATCTATCGATGCGAGACTTTCTCTCGCGCTTCCATCATTGTTACCGATAATCTTACTCAACGTGCGCTTCAATATGAACTTGACGAAGCGCTTCAGCGCCCATTCGCTCGCTCTTAACACCACCATGAGAGGGTGTTCGTCTCGCGCGTTTTGGTGCCTTTTCGAAAATCACAAAGCGTAACGACTTTTGACGAATAACGAGAGGGAGTTGTTTCCAAGAACAACAATCTCAACCACCACCGAGAGTTTCCTATCTCGTTTTAAGTGATTGTAACGACCAGGGCATCTGAGTGATTGTCTATTTTCTCTGCCAAAAGGAAGGAGCTTGAGTTGTGTTTGCGCGCGCGCACGCCAGCACTTTTTTTATAAAGGAGAATATAAAGCTTCACTGTTCACTCTCCCTTCTGGGAATTCGGTCGGACCGTGCGACAGTTTTTAACAGAAAAATTCAAACGAACTCTAATAATTCCCCACAGCTCTGACAGCGCGTATTCGTTTATTTTTACGTTCACTTCACGTGATAGAGAAAGAGCGAGTATTACTCTCTCTCCTGTTGGCATGGCTTCGACGGCGAAAACCACGACGCATGTTCCTTCCACGCGAGCGTTGTTTTACGCTTTAGACCAGAAAACAACTTCCCGGGAGAAAGTGCTCGAGAAACTAGATGCGGCGACGCCCTTTTTGCAACAAGGTTTGAAAGCGTACGGTCCGAATAGCGCGGCTTCAAAAGCTGCACTCGAATCGGGTTCAATTGATGTGGGAGGCAAGACGATTGCCGTCGGAGCTGACATGCAGAAATGCACCGTTATGCTTGCGCAACTTCTCAAGTTGGACGAAATTCAAACGTATGTCATGCTTCGTCGAGCGTTGGAAGAAAAAGGGATTACCGCGCGTCCGAAAGAAGTGACCGGTGAATTGATTGAGTTAGTGTGCACCTTTTACCATCGAGAACGCCTCGCTTTGTTGAAATGCGTCGCGGTTTTAGGAACGCAGAAGGCGTATGTTTTCGACGGTGAAAACGACGACGGCTTTGGGGGAAATGAAAAAGAAGGAGAAGAAGCCGAGTTTGCTTCGCGACTTTCAGAAAAGCTCGAAGAGATGATAAAGAATGGATTAGAAGATAACATCGTGAATTACTTGTGCGACTCGTTACTTGCGAATGGAGAAGGACTAGGTTTACTCGCAATTGGGAGCAGTCGTGAAGAGAGAAGTACCGCTTTGGCGGTGAAAAATCCAACATCGACTGCGCTCGCCACCGGCGTTTCAAACGAGGGAGAGAAACAAGCAAGCACACTCATTCGTACGCAAGGAGAAGAGTTTGTTCGTTTGAGTTCGTGTCTTGAATCTGTCGAAGAAATTAAAGCGTCTCTTGATGTTCTTTTTTCATTATACTACGGCGTGGTGAAAGAATGCTCGTCGACACGTTTTCTTCAGTTGGCGAAAACGTTCGATCAAAAGGTTTTTTCGAAAATCCCACACAAGTGCACAGAAGTTATAAACTTAGCTCCATCTATGGCAGAGCAAATGCAGACTGCGGTTACGTTTGATATACGAGCGAGATGTGCAATCATTTTGATTGTTGCGGTAGATTTAGAACGTATCGTGCACACTTTCACGAGTGGACAAGGTTCTGGCGAAGCCCAGCATCATTTACTCTCGTCAGTTGTTCAAGTCACGACAGTTCTATCGCAAACGACAGATACCGTTGAATCTGGAGCAGTTAAGCTCGCATGGGCTGCGTTTCTATCCTTGGCAAAGTCTATGATTACTGGTATCAGCCAAGCTGACGAGCAAGCAATGACTGCTTTTTTGAGCGCGTCAGACGTAGCCAGCGGTTTAGATTCTTTGAAAAATATAGCGATGAACACAAAGTCCAGTTTTGATGGTTCTGATCCATCTGCGGTTCCTAGAAGAAGTGTCTTGAAGAATGTATTTTCGGCAACGTTAGCTGGATTTGACATACTTCCCGTGCACGGGTTGCTACCCACTCAACTCGACTTGATTCTCGAGTGCTTTGATGAAATTATATGCGGACAGCGCGAATTATGCGAACAGTTTTGGGAAGGTGCGAGCGAAAATGGGCAGGAAGCGCCTTTACTCGCGCTCGTAGAAGGTTGTCGAGAGCGCTTTCCCGCAGAATCTGCGCCTTTGTTGCGCATCTTAAAATCTCTCTCGGAAGGACCGAAAGCTGCAGAGTGCGCGCTTTCGTACCTCACAAAACTACCCGCGGTTGCCTTGCCGTATCCAGATCGCGAGGTTGCCGAAGTTGCCATCAAGCAAGCCAGTATTAAAAGTCGATTCGATCGGAGCACTGGGAATATATTTGGACACGTAGTGTGTTCAGCACCTATTTCTAGCTCAAAAGTTCCCGGAGCGTGTATTCCTTCGAACTGTAGGGGTGTCTCTATACCGAGCTCTTCATCGTCTGGAACAAACCTAATTGTGTGGAGCGAACCGGCGGATGGGTTATACATCACTTTGTCTAGAATAGGAAACTTAAGCTCGGTTGCGAGGCGAAGGAGAGAGCATCTCACTCCAGAAGATCGTTCAGAGCTGCACGCTGCGTTATCGTTCATCGCGGTTGCGCTAGAAAACGCGCCTTCGTTTGCGGCGCCTCTGTTGAGGTGCGATTTACACGCTTCGGCATCTGAAATTGGAGGGACGCCGAGTGACGTCCTATCTGCACTCGCTCTATCTTTGCGCGTAGAAAAGTCCGATGATTATAGTATACAGGCAATGGCACTCGCAGCTTTGCGACCACTCGCCGCAGCAGCGCCGCGCCGTGCGGCGGATATCGTACTCAACACCCCTTTTTTCACAGAAGACGATAAAGCGTCTTCCACCAACGGAGTGACTGTTTCGCAATGCCTCCAGTTTGAAGAGTCTCGAGGAGTCCACGATAGTATCAAGGCGCTATGCGCGTTATCTGAAACGCTTTTACTCGCGGGTGAGTGTGGAGATGAATCGCAATTGTTGTTTCAGCGATCTGCGTTGTACGCCATGCTTCGTTTCGATAGCTGGAGATACCTAGAACGCTCGGAAAAGTGGATTGTGCATAAATACGCATCTCAAGCGTTGCAAGCGGCGTTGCTGACATCAAAGTTTGAATATTTCGAGAGAATGTGTATGATTGATGATGATATAAATCTCAAAAATGGAATGGAGCGCTCTTCTCGATCTCCGAAACAAACGTTCAGTATTCGCACTTGTGTATTCTTGATGAACGATGAGCAAACCCTCGCTGGAGCTTTTGCACCATTACGATTCGATGCGCAATTCTTGCAGCGCGCGTACGAAAGCGGTTCCGAGTGTCGCTCAAAAGAGATTGTCGCGCTTGAGGATGCAATTGCGAGTGTTTTACGTGTCATCCCGGCGTTATCTTCTGTCTTTGAACATAATTCCGAAATAACCGGAGGGACGTTTTCGAGGTCAATCGCGAAAGCTCTCTTTATTCAAGCGCCTCCTCCAGAGCGAGGACCACCGATGGTGCAAGCGATCGCTTCGTATGCTTCGTACCCGTACGCTTCTGAATGTTGTACTTTAGCGATACCTGCGTTAATACCGTTGTGCACGACGGCTCCAGCATCAGCACCGTTATCTGCGGCATTCGGTGGAGTACAGGCCGACGAGACTTGCCGTCAAATGTGCGATAGGATTAAACTCGCTTTGAAAGAATTTAATATAGACCCGGAGTCTACATCTCACGCCATTACTCTGCTTGCGAGTGCATCTGCAAATCAGCCACCGTTTGCTGATGCCATCATCTATGGACCAGACTATGCGCAGCTTATGCTTACTATCCGCGACGGGGCTTCGGGAGAAGATGACGGAGTTGAAAAAGATGACGGAACCAAGAGTACAGAAGACGGCAAGGGTAACAATGCGAATGCTCTCGCGGAGAAACAACCATCATCCGCTGCGTTAATTACACGAGCGATATTGAAATCCAGCGAGCCGCAGTATCCAACATACGATGAACTTTGGTTAGCCTTGGATAAAATACTGGATATCGAAGACGTCAGTTACGGGGCCACGTTTGCGTTTGCGCTTAATATTTTCTGGAAATCAAGGGTTGCTTTACCAAATCCAGTCGACGGCTTGGCTTCTGAGCCACGTGTGTTTCAAAAGCTCGCATCAATCGTCGAACGTGCGAATGAAGTGTGCTCACAAGCTTCAAATCATGATGATGTCGTCCACGCCAACGCGTTCTCTGCGCTCTCGTCTTCGCTAGGTATTCTCGCTAGCGAGTCTTTGGTTGCATTGACTGTTCCAGTGAACCGTTCTGAGCACTTACGCGAAGCTGTGCATCACTTTGTGTCTCGAGACGAAGGCTTGCTTCGATCGATAAAGCTCTCATTATCTTCTGTGGAAGACAAAACGAACGTGGCATGGATGAAAATGGATATATTCATATTAGGTTTGCGGGCGGTGATGCTCTCCGCAGCGGCTGAGTTAGCAACAGCTCAGGCTGGAGGCGATAGCGTCTGTTTCGCTTCAGCTACCCTTGAAGCAGGTGCGGAGCTTTTAGCGAGATCTCTTCTCGAGCAACCTGTGGCTCGAGAGGTTCTTTCGCGCGAAGGCCAAAAAGCCGCGGCGCGTCTGCTCACGGACGTTGCGCACGCAGCTACGGCGACGTTTGAGACCGTATTCGCAGACAATGATGCGTTCGTTAGAGACATCAGACACGCATCTTCACGAGTAAATGATCTATTACACCATGCAACAACGTCCAATTGTGAGAATTTCATCTTTGTAGATGCGCCAATCGGCTTAAGTGGTGGATCTGTCTACGGAGATTCATATGTTTACGATTCGGAATGGATTGAGCGTGCGTGCGGTGTCTTCAACACGGATGACGGTAGATGGGGCGCACCAGAAACGCGTCTTGCATCGCTTTCTCGCAAGGTTGCGGCGTGTTCGCGCGAAGTGTCGCTCGTTGTGAGCCTGTGTGATGCCAAGATAAGTGCGATTGAGAGTTTGAGCGCATTTTTGAAAGCATCTGGATCTTTGGAAACCTTCCAGAACATTGTGGGCCCAGAGTTGGACGCGCTGGACGCCGAGCAACTAAAAGCTCTGGAGGAACGTAAGGAACACGTGAAAAAGAAATTATTAGCTCCATTATCAAATGTAGGTATATCTGCGTTGGGATCGAGAAATGATGGGGGAAAGGTGAGAACATCTGATGGAGAGAACGACAACAACGAACAGAATGGTTGCGGCTTCTCGTTAGTTCAGCCCTCAATTCTTAAAAAGTGGTCACATCATTCGCGAAGAGATACGGTGAACACAATCGCTCTTGAACTCATCCACGCGGTCCAAAACCGTAGATCGGAAAGTCCGAGACAGGTCTCGTTGATTGTCGCGCTTTGCGAGTTGTTGGAAATCTCTGCCCGGCTATGGAGCTGTTCTCGCAAAAATTATTCTGCGAATCGAAGCGATGGCGCAAACGAAGATTACGAGGCTTTACAAAATGTTGCGCGTGCGGCGTGTGCATTTCTCTCTTCTAAAATATGTCCAATCAGTCACATTGCGTGTGCACATTCGTGTGCTGCATTCGAGAGAAGTCTATCATGTTGGTCGAAGGAAGCCAACTCGGAGGACGCAGCCAGAGCTATAGATATAGGGAACGTGGCGTCTCAGGCTATTCCACAGATTCGTGATCTGGCGGTATCGAATGCGGTACCTGCAGCGTCTTCTGTTTGCGCTTTGCGACTACTAACAAAGTTGTTCGGTAATGGTGGTGCGTTTGCATCCCCTTCGATGCTTGTCCTTGGAAGTGACGACTTTTCATCGTCAATGTTTATCCCAGACATATCTAGCGCTTTCACCTCCGTTGACTCCAACAACAACTCACTCGCAAGCTTGCGAGTAGCGATAACGAGTGGAGAACAAATACAAGTGGATTGCGATCCATCCAAATTTGACGAACTCGCCCGATTAACCTCTTCTGACGTTGTCTTCTCTGCATTGTACGCGTGCTTAGAGTTGGCAAAGACGCCCGAAGGAGCATATGTGTTGGCGCAAACGGGTGCTTACGACCGAGTGCGCGAACTTGTTGCAAAGTTGTTGAATGAGTACACTCCCATGGCAGACGAATCTTTTGAAGAACTGGATGTCTTGAAACTCGCAACGTTGAATTTATCGATTCAAATATCAACTGAACTTGCTAGGAGTTTGCGAAATTCCGATATAGATTCTTCCGTCACTTCCAAACTAGCGTCGTTTGCGTGCTTGGTGGAGCGTTATATCCTTTCGGCAATGAAACCAACGTCAATTACACTCAGCAATCTACGGAAGGCAAAAGTGTGTTGCGCTTTACTCTCTTCTATATCTAGCGATGAACGTTTGAAGTTTGGCTGGCAAGTGCAATCTCCGAACGGACAAGCGAACCTTCGCGATGAAGCCGCTCTCTTTCTCAGGTGGTTTGCGGCTCCGCCCGTTCACTCCGGCGCCACCTCGCACAATTGTTGTTTACCTCAGAATGCAGCAGAGGAGGCCCGTACACTTAAACCATCCGAGGCAGGACTATCCAGCTGTTGGTTTGGTGTTCTGAATCGTGGCTCGCGAGTGCTCACATCGCTACGAACTCAATCTTCAGCTCTTTCTCCTATGGCGTTGTCCCCGGCCGCGAATGGCGCGAGCCCGTTGATGTTAGGTTTAACACCATCGACCACGCCTCTCGGGACGAAGAACTCGGTCTTGTTTACCTCCTCGACGCCAACTAATGGCAACACTACCAATGTCTCAAAGACACCATCGACGCCGACGCTCATATCAAATCAAGGCGGGCAAGCTCTGGGGACGCCGTTGGGCAGGAAGCGTTTTAACGATGCAAAATCGCCAAAAACGCCAGACGGAGGTATTTTGAAATCCCCCTCACCGATTCATTCTTTAAATGCGGGAACTGCGAGCGAACGGACGAACTTGCACTCAGAGATTTTAGCTGCAGAACTGCACGACATTGCGATGCATTGCTCGCGTTTTTTGTCATCTTTCCAAGAGAAAAATGTCGCGCCGGATGTCGCTTCAGCGATTGTGGACCAGTGCGACGTGCTACTTGAGGAGTTAAACGTAAATAAAACGAATAAAACGAAAGCGGGAACTAGAATAGAAGAGAGCTTGGTAGGAATAAAACGCTCAATATTGAAAAGTGCGTAAATATTAGATTTGATTATGTTATGTGCTATGTGAACGCTTTGCGGCGAACTGAACCTACTATATTTTCCTCTCCCCGATGCGCGCATTGTACATCTTTCCTGCTTCTGGAACGAATGCATCTTTTACTTCAGATGCAATAAACTTCACGCCAACCGTAGGCGCTTTGCTATCCGACGTACGAAATGCGCTGAAATGCAAATGCGGCTCTGGGCAAAATCCGCTCTCACCCGAACGGCATATGATTTGGCCTCTCTCCACGACATCTCCAACTTGAACTTTGAATGAGTTTTCTTGGACATGAACGTACTCAATGTACAAAGGGCCAGCTTGTCCAACTTTGGATGATGATGGTGATGATACCGCCGCCGCCGCCGTCGCTTCAGATATACTCAAACCGGCTATTCCCGTTCGTGCGGATGCGGTTGTTGAAGCTCCGCTACTACTCCTTTGCTCCGCGCTATCCGCGTTGATTTCCTCTACCTCTCCGTCTTTTATATTCACTTCTTCAGTGACGCGAATCTGAATCGAATTCCATGAGTACAAGTTGCTCGCCGAGATGCCCGTGCTTTGATCTTGTGCATTGTTTCGTACATCCGTAACTATCCCGTTTGCCCCGGCGACAATTGGCGTGCCGACTTCACATCGAAAATCTATGGCGTGGTAATTACCGTAGAAAGTGTGCGTAAAGCTCCCTCCGATGCCTTGCGTGCACAAATAGAAACACTCGTCCTTTTCATGTTTCGTATTTTGAAAAGGAAAAGTAAGATGTAACGGATGGAAATCGTTTGGTCTCGAGTGTCCTTCGCATCTCTGGACGTCTGAATCGAGTTTCTGCATGACAAACTCTAACAGTTCGTCTCTATCTTTGATGCCTTCTCTTTCCAAGTCCACGACCAATCGACAGACGTGCAAGAACGTGTTCGCGGGAATCTTTACGATAAAAGTTGTGCACGTTGACTTACAGCCGTCTTTCGATACCGTATTACCGGCTTCCAATTCTGTACCATCTTTCCCTAAACATCGAAGACCTTTGACCGATATCGTCGCAGAAAGCGCATAATCGTGTGTATTCGTTAAAGTCAAGGTATTCGTGTCTGGATCTAATGCAACCGAAGGTATCTCGACGTCTGAGTCGTATTCGTCAGCGTAGAATTTCTCCAAGCCAATCAGAAAGTCGCTCGTTCTGTTTGGCGCCATCAAGCACACGTGACATCCTTTTGCAGCTTCTCTACAAAAATTAAACGGCCTTTCCATATCGTTGCGATATTTGTGCTTTCTTCTTTGGCTCATAATTGCTGCTTTGCGTTCCATCCTTTGCTATTCTTGTTATCTGTTATGTTATACTCTCGTAACTGTAGTGTTTGTCTCGAATGGAAGCAAAGACAAACAGAGGATAAACTATATCAGTTCCCTCTATCAAACGTAATCTGCGAAACTCTCGATGGATTTCATCACAGCAGCACCACGCGAGCACTTTCTTCAAAGCGGAACCAGAGAGAAAGATAGAGTAAGGTTGGTTCTTCTTGATGACCTTTACACCTTTTTTTGTGTTGATTTTGCTTTCTTCGCGTGAACATTTCAAAAACACACATCATAAAATAGGCGTTTCAAAGTTCCTCGTCACATCAAAGTATTTCACAGCAAGCGATAAAGAACAGCATCGATAGAGTAAGAAAGATAAAGCGAGAAGAAGCATGTCTTCTGCGAAAACTACAGAACTCAAAGTGGATATGATGTGCGAAGGCTGCGTGGGCGCGGTGAAACGCATTTTAGGTAAAATGGAAGGTGTTGAATCGTTCGACGTAACTTTAGATACGAAGAAAGTCACCGTGACTGGATCAATCGAACCTTCGGCGGTGATTGAGAAATTGAACAAAGCAGGAAAAGCTACCGCGTTGTGGTCTTGAAAAAAAGAATGAGAGAATGTTTTACTTAAGCGCATACGTTTGAAATCAGTCAACCGAAAAGTTGCACCTAACTAAAGTACACTGTTGTTGTAAATAACTTTACATATGCCATAAGCAATTTTTACTTCATGGCTTTGCCGTGAAGTTTTGGTTCTTCGACAACGTCATCGTCCAGCTCGCGCCCATCGCACACGTAAAGCGCGACAAACGTTCGACCGTAGCGGCGATTTCGAACGCGTCTCAGACGGTTACCAATCGATGCTTTGATTTCATCTCGCTGCCCGATGGCGTACTCAACCAAGACTATGGCATCGTCACTCACCAAAAGCGACGAATCTATTTCTAAAAGAAGGTCCGGATATGAAACTTTCTCGTATGGAGGACAGAACGACACGAAATTGAAAGCTCCACCGACACCAGAGGTGTTTTTGGAGTGTCTTTGTAAGAACGTTTCCACGGAAGCGCAGTGCGCCGTAGCGTTCTTCTCTTCCCCTAACGTCTTTATATTTACGCGCGTGACATTTTTAACCGTCCAGTCGTCCATCTCAACGAAATGTGCGTCTACACATCCTCTCGAAAGCGCCTCTAATCCAATCGCGCCGGTACCGGCGAACAAATCTAACCATCTGGAATTTTCTGGGAATTGCACGTTTGAACGTGACCCGACGAGACTTAGAATCATATCAAACGTCGCCCCACGGACGACGCCCATCATTGGCCGAGTGTTCAACCCAGATGGAGTAAGAACTACGCGCCTTGAGTGTCGTCCCGCCACAATCTGCAATCGTTTGTGCGTCTTTTTCTCTTCACCAAAGGAATCCAGGTTCTTTTTCTTCTTCTTATCGTTGACGGCATCGACAAGTTCTTGCTCTCGTTCAATTTGCTCCAACAATGCTTTCGGGACACCCATTTGTATTAACGCCGCATTTTTTGCCGCTAAATCGAGTCGTTTTTTCGTTTTAGTGTCGTCGTCGGCACCAAAAGCGAGATAATCCTCTTCCTCGCTCTTGGCGTCGAATTCGGAGGTTTTCGGAGCTTTGTCCTTGGAAGTGTCGCGGATGAAGACATCGTTCTTGCTCCTAGATTTTCGAGGAGACCGCGTTGCGGTATTAATAGTCGTTGTACGATTTGATTCATCGCCTTCCCCGTCGATATCTTCTTCGTAACCTGGTTTTGTCTTTACATACTCCGAGAGAAAACCAAAATCTTTATTCGTCGGGGAGTCGATGTTGTACAAATCCTCAGATTTGAATTCGATTCCGGAGCCTTTCGGTATGAACACGAAATCATCCTCTTCATCATCCTCGTCGTCATCAGCATTATCATCATCTTCATCTTCATCGCTGACGTCAAAGTTCAAGTCTTCTTCAAAATCAAAGTCGTTCTCCGAGTCTATTTTGCCATTCTTTTTTAGGAAACTGGCGATATCCATGGACTCGCCGTCCTCTCCTTCAATGAAGAGACCATCTATGTCATCATCCTCGTCGTCATAATCAGCGTCCTCTCCATCGACGTCGAGTCCGAGCATGGCGAGTTCGCGGTCTTCAATTATCAACTCCTCTGCTGAAAGTTTTCGAGTTTTCTCCAACAATTCAACTCCTTCCTCGTCTTCTTCCAGCAAATCCTCTTCGTTATAAAACAATAAATCTTCTGCAGCTTCTTCGGAAGATTCGTACGTCTTCTTCTTCGCGCGTAGAGAGCAGCTGCGATGATGGTGTTGTATTCTTCGCGATATTGAGATGCACGAGTGGTGCGTGTTCTTGTTCATCGGAAACCGCGATAAAAGCGACGAAGTGGACGAAGTCGTTGCAAATTGGGCTGATTGCGCGCGAGGCACGCACCAGCTTGCGCGCGTTGAAACCGTAGTAAAGGTCATTGCGGCTTTAAGGAATCCGATATGATGTTTCGATAATGTGGTGCCTGTTCTGTCTTATGGATGTGTTAGAAAGTTTCCAACCACCGTGCGCACGAATACAATGCAAAAGAACTGGCGTGTTTTCCGCCGCCAGCCCCTTTAAAAAAAAAAGGAGATTTAGGAGGTGGACGAGGAGGGAACAGAGCATTTGTATTAAGGTTCGTTGTAGTAAGGTTCGTTGTATAATGTTCGTTGTATTAATGTTCATTCGCTATAAATCATTCACGAGAACGTGTCTGAACGCGGATTGTTTGCTTCGGAGTTCATCTAACGCGTCATTTATTTTGCTCAACGGTGTTTTCTTCACCTTCGCGCCAAGCTTATTCTTCGCGCAAAACTCGAGCATTTCTTTCATGTCTTTGATGCTTCCGGTGTTCGAGGTCGTGCAGTTTGTCATCGTGAAACCCATGGTGAACGTATCAATCATAAACTTGGGAACCATACCTACAAAACACATAGTCCCGCGAGGTCGCAAGAGGCTGAAAAATTTTTCAAACTCCACCGTTTCTGATGTCGCGATGGTCACCAAAATAAAATCCAACGTTCCCGCCGCTTTTTCCATCTCGTCTTCCGAGGTGTGCACCAGAAAGCCAGTCGCGCCGTGTTCGAGAGCCATTTCTTTTTTCGAATCCGAAGAGCTAATGGCGACGACTTCGTTTCCAAACGCCTTTGCGAATTTGATCGCCATGTGCCCGAGACCTCCGAGGCCTAACACCCCAATCTTATCGCCCGGCTTCGTTTGTTCCTTCAACGGTGTCCACACGGTTTGCCCTCCGCATAACATCGGAGCGACTTCGCAACTATCTAACGAATCTGGAATCGGAAAAACAAACTGCGAATCTTCGCATCGCATCACGTCCGCGAACCCGCCTCGGTTGCCTTCGCAACACGTACATTTCACTTTTCCGCAAAGCTGTTCGTTATTTTTAGTGCACCACTCGCACGAGTGGCACGACGCCGATTGCCAACCGACTCCGACTCTTTGACCAACTTTTACATCTTTCACGTTTTTTCCGATTTGGCGGACCGTACCTACGACCTCGTGTCCGCAGACTTGAGGGAACACCGCGTATTCTCCATAATCACCTTTTATCAAGTGCTCGTCGCTTCCACAAAGCCCACAGCATTCCACTTTAATCTCTACTCCGTCGTCCGTTAACGGGAGCAAATCTATTTCAATCTGTTCGAGCTTTTTCGCGTTCACTTCGAGCGCCGCGTACGCTTTCGTAGTAGTATCTGACATTTGCGCTGTGGTGTTTTTTTGCCCGCGCGAATAAAATTCACGTCTGGGATGTTGTGCGGTCGGAGTGTACATCTATCATTATCTTCTACTACAACTGCTATTCTAAATACCACTAAAGCTAACATTTTTTCTAAAAAATCGACTTTAAAACCCGGGAATGCCCAGCTCGTCAGCGACCCCCAAATGTATCGCAACAAGCACGAGTACGAGTACTCCCGAGTTCCAACACGAGTGGATGAACATAGGGACGAGGAGATTTCTCGTTCGTACGTATGAAAAGCCTAACACGCACCCAAGCGCAACGAGTTCAGGAAAATCTCTCGGCGCCAGGTGCGCGAATCCAAAAATGAAACTCGAAAACACAACCGCGCCTGGAGCGGGCAGCCATTTTGTGAGCGAAGCTAATAAAAACCCTCTAAAAACAGTCTCTTCTAAAAGAGGTGCAAAAACGCTCGTCACTGCGAGCAGAGATCCGACAGCCACGGGGTCTTCTGATTTAATCAACGGTAAGACGCCGTCGATTGTTCCAGCTTCTTGAACTTTCGCCGTGGTAGCTGAAGCCGATGCCGCGGATATAGCATCGATCGTCGAGCTTGGATCGTTTGCAATTTGACTGTCTTGTATAGATTGTACAACTTCTTGCGTAGATTCGATCGCAAATCCAGTCAACGCGACGACGACAAAGGTCAGCAGATAACCGCTGATGCCGTATACCAACCAGCCGTTTTTACTCGTGTCCAGCGGATGCGAAAAATCAATCCTGAACCAATCGTTCTCTGGCTTCGAAAACATTTCGTCTTTATATTTCGCAACGCACGCGTATACTATGCCCAAAGATATCACCGTTTCAGCAACCTGGACCAGTAATAAATACTGCGCCTGTTGCTCGACATCAAACTGACTTCGGTCTAAGCCGAGCGCTTGCGAGACGAAGAGCGGAACTAAGACTGCCGCCGTGAGAACAAAGCTCGTTAACCAGCCGACAATACCTCCGAATACTGTCCATCCACCCCAGGGAACGTCCCATTTACTTCGATATTGAGCTATATCGAGCACGCTTCCGATTCCAGACGATGGTCCTTTCAACATCTTGGAACCTCCTCGAACGCGTCCTTCGAGCATATCTTGAAAGATTACATTTTTCTGTTGTTGTTGTTGTTGTTCCTTTTCTACTTCTTCTTCATCGTCGCCGTCGTTTCGCCGCGCGCGAGAAACATATGTTCTCCTTCCCCTTCCATAGAGTTGAAAAGAGAAAGACTGGTAGGAAGAGGAGCGTGAAAGTGGTTCTTCGTAACGAGACGAGCGATGATTTTGAACCACCACCACCCCTTTTGGTCTTTCTTTGCTCCTAATAACGCGTTTCCCAGAAGAAGCCAACGCCGAGATGGAAGAGGAAGAGGAGGAAGAGGAGGGGTAGGAGGGGTAGGAGGAGGAAAAGGAACACGGAAATGTGCTCCTCCTCATCATTCTTCTTCTTCTTCTTCTTCTTCTTCTTCTGTTATGAATACGAGGTGCGTATTATGTTGTGGTGATGCCCAGATTGTTGTTTGGCACTTGTTTTTCCCAAGAAATGGCTCAATCCTCGATGCTTCAACAACTGCATGCCAAAACGACGAAACAAAAGAAGAACAACTTTTGAATTTGAATTTGCCGATTCTTCATAATTATTATTGTAACAGCGCGGGTGTTCCCTATCACCACCACAACACACAACCACACGCATTAGAGAGTGGGGGCGATTCTTTATCTCTCTTTGAACGATCCTGCGCGAAGAGAAGAGAAAGGGACGAGGGAGAGAGAAAATGTCTGACCTCAAAGTATGCAAGGTGATGACTTCGTACGCGACAACTGTAGTCGTTGTCCTTCCGAATTCTTCGAATTACAAAACGCTGGCCCGTGCGATTGAGAAGAAACACTCGGAGGTCTACGGGAAGACATACGGAGAAGTGGAAGTGACCAGCATAAATGGATTCTTACGCGAGAACGACGAAGGTGCCGGCGTTGGCGTCTCGTACCCAGTCGACGACGAGTCGTTTCGATCGCTTCCGTTCACCAATTATTTAGCTCAGCTGGAGGCTAAAAAAGGAGGAGAAAAAGCGGGCAACTCGAGCGCGAAGAAATCAGGCTTCGATGCGAGAACGATTGACGTTTTATCTCCAAAATCCTTGATCGATGCGAACGTGAAAGCCGTGGCGAAAGGTTCGACACCGATTTCCACCGGCCAGTCCAGGTTTCAAGGAGACGGTTACCTTGTGGGAGGCGCAACGACAATTGCCGCCGCCCCGCCGGTTCCGAATTTGAAGAGTAGATTCGCCTCCGAAGCCGCGAACGTTGATGCGCCTTCGGCAAAGAAAAGCAAAACAGGAAACGCTACTGCGCCAAAACCAATCGCCTCTGCGCCGAAACCAGTCGCCGCTGTGGCGAAAGCCAAGACGCCGACCCCACCTTCGGCGGGACAAGCCGCCGCTGCAGCTTCAAAACCTGATACTAAGATGACGACAGAAGAGAAGATTACGAAATTGCTGGATACATCAAAGAAAACCAATGTCCGCTTTCCGATATTTGCTAAGGCCTTGATGAAGCACTCTGGCTTTAAATTGGCTTGCGAGAAATTGTCTGGAGATTCTGCTCAGAAAGCGTACGCGTCTGTAAAAGGGGTTGTGGAGGAAATGAAGAAATGCCAAGCAGATTTGGCAGATGGGAGTGAGAACATTTACGAGGAAACGCTGGCGAGTATCCAAGCGTTATCTCCAAAAATCAATTCACCTTCAACACCTCTCATTGCCGTTTGTGTGATAGTAGCGAAGGCCTATCCAGGCGGCTACAAATCAAAGAAAGGACTCCCGACGAGAGTGTGGACATCCATGATTGGTGTCATAAAAGAAAGACCTCAGACGTTCAACGAAACTTCGCGAATGTTGCTCGGTGAAGTCGCGACTCGCTTAGGGTATGATGCGAAGTTACCAGCGGTTGTAGAAGGAGTGAACAAGAGTGCAGCGGAAAAAGTCAAGACAACGAATCCTGCGGCAGCTACGAAGAAGGCTGAAGTTCCGAAACCTTCTTCCTCTTCTTCCTCTTCTTCTTCTTCTTCTTCTTCTTCTTCTTCTTCTTCTTCTTCTTCTTCCTCCTCCTCCTCCTCCTCCTCCTCCTCTTCCTCTTCGAGTAGTTCCGGTTCCGGTAGTAGCAGCAGCTCTAGCAGCAGTTCTTCGAGTAAAGGTAAAAAGAAAGCGGCGACGCCGACTGCTCAGAAGAAAAAAATGCCCGCCGCTGTCGAGAAGAAAGTGACAATGACTCCCGGAGGCTTGTCGAAAATCATGAAGACATTGAAGAATACTGACAACGGTGGCGTGCAGAAGAAGACGAGTGCAGTTGCTGAAACTCCATCTAAGAAAGATAAGAAAAAGAAGGATAATAAGAAAGACTTGCCGAAGCCAGCGCCGTCGAGCACAGTTGTCATCAAAGCTGCGCTTCTTGCACAAAAGAAAAGAAAGAAAGATCCAAGCGCTCCAAAAGGTGCTAAATCTGCATACATTTGCTTCTGTGAAAAGGAAAGAGCGAATATTGCCAAAGACAATCCAAATTTGGCGGCCACAGAAATCATGACGGAATTGGGGAAACGCTGGAAAGCGCTCTCGGACAAAGAGAAAAAGCCTTACGAAAAACAAGCCGAAACAGATAGAGCGCGGTTTAACGAAGCGATGAAGAATTACGAACCTCCAGAAACTGATGACGATGAAAAGCAAGGAAAGCGACGAAAGAAGGACCCGGACGCGCCGAAGAACGCAAAGTCTGCGTACATCATCTTCTGCGCGGCAAAGAGATCTACGATTCCCAAAGAAACTGCTCCCAAAGATGTTATGTCGAAGCTAGGCCAGATGTGGAGCGCAACGAGTGTAGCCGATAAGAAACCATACGAGGATTTGTCAAAGAAAGATAAGGTGCGGTATGAGAAGGAGATGGCGAAGTACAAAGAGAAACAAAATTGAATTGAATATATAAATTTGTCTGAATATTTATGCGTATTTTACACAATAGACGAATCTATCAAAAATGTTTCTGAGTGTACACGACTAAACGCGACACACTTTATTTTCTATCTATCTTTCTATCTATCTATCTTTCTATCTATCTATCTATTTAGGGGGGCAAATGTGAAGCAAGATAGTTGCCCTCCTCGCTATTTTATCTTTGAACATTTTCGATGACGGAAGTGTTCTCGTTTTGTCGCTGGCTGCAGCGTTGTTGTTTCTTCCGTTCGTTTCCTTCTTTTTCCGAGCGTTTAAAATCTTAAATAAAGCTTCCTCCTCCTTCTCTTTCCACGACTTTGGCGTGCTTCTACTCGGGGCTTTGTCGATCGAATTCATTCCGCTTTGGGGTGAGTTAATATCATCCTTTATTGCAACATCTTTCTTTTGCCGCGAAGAAAAAATCGGAAGAAGTTTTTTGGGAGTCCCCTCTTCTTTCTTTTCCTTCGTCGGACTCTTCGTGACGGAGCGAATATATTCCTCTCTGTGTCTTCGTCGAGATTCAGCCGCTGCGCGCCTCCTCTTTTGAAGCCACTTTGAAATATCCGAACAGCGCGTTGCGGTCCATCGTTTCCAGGTACGAAAATTTTCCACGTTGAAGTCAATTCGAAACCGAATCGATGGTATTCCATCGAAATGTATGACCCATTTATCCCCCAACAGTACATTTGTGAGCAGAGAACGCACGTTCACATCGTGCGAGATACTCTTAGTAAACGTATTAAAATGACGAAAAACGCCGCCCTTCATTTCCTCTCCTCCTCCTCCTCTTTTTCTTCTTTCATTTTCTCCTTCCATGCCGTGAGCGCGTCCCGTCTGGGATCGCTTTTCGCTTTCTTCTTGAACATCTCTCGTCGTAGTTGTCGCAGAGTCGTGCGAACCTATCCTCTCGCGCTTCTGAGAGCTTTCCAATTTATCTTCTTCTTCTTTCTCACTTTCTTTTTCTCTCGTCCGTTCCTCCTCATCCATGTTCTCACCGTTTGCGCGAACACCCTCTCTTTCTTCTTCTTCTTCTTCTTCTTCTTCTTCTTCTTCTTCTTCTTCGAGAGCGACCGCGTTTATAAAATCATCAAACTCGGTGTAGTAGTCTCTTCCTATCTTTCTATCTTCTTCTTCCTCTTCAGTTGTGTTTTCAAGTTCCTCTCCTTTGACAACAACAGCAACCGGGGCGCTTTCCTCTTCTTCTTCTCCTCCCGCTCTCAAATTTTCAATTTCAACAAAATCTTCTTCAGCGACGATGTCGTTGTCCTCCTCCTCTTCCTCCTCGTCGTCATCGAGCCGATAGTTTGAAGAGATACCATCACGTATATCATCATCATCGTGCACATATACGTATTCTATTTTGCCACCACTACCATCGCTCGTGTATTCAGCAGAGTTGTCGTTGTAATAAGAGTAATCCAGCATCGCCACCGAGGAAGAAATGTCAACATCGATAACACCGGGAGCATCATCAGCACCGTACCAAATATTATTATTCATCGAAGAATACGAGTGAGAATGCAAAGACGAATCATCTCTCCTTTGCATTCTCCGAAAGAATCGCATTATTCTTTCTTATTCTCTCTCTTTCGCGAACATATTTGTTGTTGTCATTCAAAAAATGGCGGGAGTTTTCTCTCGAGACTCCACAAATACTTCCTCTCTCTCTTCCTTCTTCTATCATCGTCATCACCATCACCATTATTCTCATCCTCTTAATAACACACAGATAGGTAGATAGAGAAAATGTCGACGCTCAAAGCTGTGTTCTTTGATTTAGACGACACGTTAGTTCCAACGTCCGTGTACGACGTGAGAGCATACGCGGACGTGAAAACCAGCGTACTCGCTTGGGTTGGAGAAGAAAAATTCCAGTCGTTAGACGTGGATAAATTAGTCGCGGACTTTAAAGAGAAATTCGTCAAAGCACCGTGGGATCCAGAGTATAAAACCGACGTGTTCACGTGGCGTTCGAGAGTCTGGGAGCACGCGTTAAAGTTGCAAAACGTGGAAAACGCGGAAGAAGTTGGAGTGAAGTGTCAAAAATGTTTCGACGACAACCGCATGGGCACTTTTCCTTTGCACGACTGCGTGAAAGAACTGAGCGAGTACATCAACTCGAAAGGCTTAGAGATGTGCATAATCACAAATGGGCATCATCGGGTGCAGAGAGATAAATTAGAAGCGTGCAGCGCGTACACGTTATTTGAGAACATAATCGTAGGTGGTGAAGAAGTGTTAGCAGGACGTAAAGAGAAACCAGACCGTGGTATTTTTATGAAAGCGTGCAAATACGTGGGATGTTTGCCGAGCGAAGCCATCCACGTCGGGGACTCTCTGGGTGCTGATATTCAAGGAGGCATCAACGCAGAGTTATTAGCGACGGTTTTTATTAACGTCAAATCGCGCGATGCGAGCACTTTTCAGCCGATGCCTACGTATACGATCAAACACATAGCCGAACTGAAAGAGATCATCGATAAATTATTAGTAGAATAAAATGAAAGAAAGCGGTTTCGTTTATGATTAGATATATTATTACATTTACTTTTGAAGAGAGAGAGACTTTTTCTTAGTTTTTAGCTTTACTACGGTCTTTACGCAACATAGTCTCGATAAAAAACTCACCAGCTTTATATGAGCTGCGCACGAGGGCCCCGCTGGCTACGTAGCGAAAACCAATTTCCTTCTCGCCAAATTCTCTCCAATATTCAAATTTCTCCGGCGTTACAAACTCTTTCACCGTCAAATGCTTCTGCGTTGGCTGTAAATACTGACCTAAAGTAAATATATCAACCCCGGCATCTCTGCAATCTTTCATGGCTTGCTTAATCTCGTCGTCCGTTTCTCCTAATCCGAGCATAATGGACGTCTTCGTTACCATGCCTTCCTTTGCTTCCTTGGCCACTTTTAAGACGGTTAAAGACTGTTCGTAGTTCGCGCGCGGATCTCGAACTCGAGGCTGTAATCGCCTCACGGTTTCAATATTATGCGCAAATACGTCTAAACCAGAGTTTGCCAAGTGTTTAACCGCGTCTAAATCACCTTGAAAATCAGGCGTCAATGCTTCTACGAGAACGCTCGATTTTAACTCTTTCAACGTGCGCACGGTTCTCGCAAAGTGCTCCGCTCCTCCGTCCGGAATATCGTCTCTGTCTACTGATGTTAACACTATATACCCAACACCCCACGCAGCAATAGCCTTGGCAGTGTTCTCGGGTTCCATATCATCCGGTGGCGCTGGTGTGCTCGCCGTATTAACCGCGCAAAAACGACATCCTCGAGTGCACGTGTCCCCTAAGAGCATAATTGTCGCCGTTCCTGTTTCTCCATTCCAGCACTCGCCTACGTTTGGGCACATGGCTTCTTCGCACACGGTAGCAATTTTATACTCCGAATTATCTAAGGTGTCTTTCAAGAACTCAAAGCGTTCTCCACTCGGCGCTCTTTGTCTCAGCCACGGCGGCTTCTTCAAACCTGGAGGTAAACCGGGAATAGTCGCGGTTGCGGTCGTTCCTCCGCTCGAAGTCGTCTCTCCGCCGAATGATCCTTCTAAAGTTGCAACTGGTCCGCACATGGCTGCAGCGGCATTAAATTTTGGTGCTGGTGCCGGTGGATCAACCCCGTTTTCTTTTGCCATTCGAATGAGTTCCTCGAAAGCGTCTACGTTTTGTAACCGCTCGAACTCTTCATCTTCCTCGCCAATATTCCCACCATCGCTCGACGTGGCACACAGACGACGCGTTGTTGTCAAGCCACACCAAGCGCGATGATATTCATTCGTTACCCTGTCTGCGCTTTCCTTTCTTGAAATACCGAACGCCGACGATGATGAGGAAGAAGAAGAAGAAGAAGAACAAGAGGAAGAAGAATGTGAATTTTGAGGACGGCGACGGCGCTTGTGCACAGACAGAGAACACAGCGCGGCGGACTTCGTGCTCATCTCGCTCCGCCGTGCGTCAGGATGCGAGAAAGCGGTTCCAACGGCAAGTTTATTGATGTTTACGCATGGATTCATTCCGTTTAATATCAAGAACTCTATTTTATCGCGGCGTGCAAACCTTTTTTTTTAATGTGGTGGTTACGAGGTATGGATAGAAGAAAGAGAACAGATGAGACTGTGGGTGCTTTTTTACGTTGTGTTTTTGCGAGTACACTTGATATAAATAACTTTACCAAAACACATGCGTGGGAATACTCTATATCTGTTACAACAAAAGTATCTAATGAATATGTTTATCCTTTAAATAGTGTACTACTTCTTTTCATTCAAATTTATAAAGACAAAGCAAGCGTCGACGTAAGTTAATACGATCTTCCAATAGAGTACAAACAGGTGCGCCCGTTTTCATTGGTGAAAATCGGGCAAATCGTGCTCCTGCGACCTTTGGTGTACGCGAAATACCTCTCGTAAAAAAGGTATGGGCGTTAATATGCTTTCAAGTATTTAGAAGATACGGAACGGCGGGCCCATCGTAGTCTTGATGTACAAGGACTTGACGTTTTGCCAGTTCTTCTTCAACAAAGAAACCAAAAAGTTCACCGCCATTTGCGTGTTGATGAACAATTCCTTCTCCGTCATTTCGACGTTACCGACGGCAACGGCCAAGCACAACACTTTCTTGAGCTGAAACTTGACTTGCGACTTGATGTCGGTTACTTTCGCTTCCAAGGACTCGCTGTGCGTGCACAACGTCGGAAACTTGCCCGCCTTGTTCAAACCCGGACCCAAAAGCCTTGGAATTTGTTTAATGACGGATTCAGAAGCGACGAAAACAGCGTATTTCTTGGCCATTTTCTTGATCAATTTCTTGTTCTTGTTAAACTTCTTCAACGCTTCGACGTCCATTTTGTCGATTCCGATACCCGCGGCTTCTTCGCAGTGCTTGGCGTCGCCAAGCATGCAAATCTTGAGCTTCGGTCTCGGCATCGCCGGTAAAACGACAGTACCGTTGAAACGCTTATCTTTTTGCGGATCGTAGTTCTTCAAACCGATTTGAAGCTCGACGGTTTCGACAAACTTTCTAGGTTTGGCTTTGGATTTCTCCAACATGAAGGTCACGCCTTCTTTCAAGGTATCCGAGTTGAGCTTACTGTGGGATTGGAGAAAACACACAAATGGAGAGAAAATGTATAAAGTCAGTTTTTTGTGTCCGCGAGGATTCATTAGCGTCCGTTATTCCGAAAAACGATTGAATTTCGCACGCAAATAGTATTTCAGCGCGTGATGATGCGTTTACCATACGAAACGAACGTTCGCACGAGCGCGAACGCGACGCGTTTTCGCAGAGGCAAAATCCTAAAAAAAGTTTGCGCCTCCATTTATTAGCATAAAGACGGAAATCGCGCGCTACAAGTGCCACGCGAAGGTGCATTTTCTCTCTCGTCCCATCCATGAGGTAGAACTGATGTGTTCGCGAGAGAATGCACCGCGCGTAGAAGAGCTGTAATACGAGACGCGACGAACGTACCTCATCTTTTTATTGTATCTTTGAGTGAAAAGTGAGGATTTTCAGGCGAGACGCGATGACAAAAAACAAGCCCATCAAAAAGTAAAACTTGTTTCTGTGTGATGAGAAAATTGTTGAAGAGAGAGTGGACGACGCGCTTCAAAAACAGCGCGCTACTTTTGGGATAAAGGAAAAGGAGAAGAAGAAGAATCAATACCGTAAAGATCACGATGACATCGGCGTCGATGTTGTTTCGGTCCACCGCTTCTTCTTCTTCATCTTCTTCTTCTTCGTCGTCGTGGTCGCGTGCGGGTTGTCGCACAAAGTCATCAACTGGATGTCATTTTTCCTCTTCTTCCAAAAACAGAGGAAAGAGAGTGAGCATTGAAAGCGGCAACACAAAAAGACGAAACGATGCGTGCACTGCGCAAAAACGAAGGACACCTAATTGCTTTCGTCGTTCTTCTACCACCATTATCACCAGAGCGATGGTAGCAGCAGTCACAGCAGCAGCAGCAGCATTTGGAGCTTCAACAGCGGGAGAAGTGGAAAACAAAAACAAGAAAACAAGAAAATCGAACAAGTTACCGACGCGAATGGTCGTCGAGACGGCCATGCTGGCTGCCATGACAGGCTTAAGTTTCCACTTATCGGCGTCGTTCAGATTGGAAACCTATTTAGGATCTCTCTTTCCTCTTCCAATCGTCGTAGCGTCCGCGCGGTGGGGCGACGTCGCCGCTTGGAGAACTTTATTGGTGGCGTTCCTTTTGTTGACATTACTTAGCGGTCCTTTACGCGCCTCAAATTACGCGTGTTTGCATGGTTTCACCGGCCTAGCCTTGGGAATGTGTTGGAAGAGAAAGTTCTCTTGGGTGCAGAGCGTGCCTATATCTGCGCTCGCTCGAACCATCGGCGTCTTTTCGTCTCTCGCGATTTCCTCTTTAATTATTCGAGAAAATGTCCTTCGCTTAATGGTTCAGCAAGTCTACGCGTTGATTGATCAAATTTGCGCGACTCTGGGAGCAACGTTCGTTCCAAACATGACGGCCATTTTGTGCGTTGCTTTTGTATTTGTGATTTTGAATTCGTTATCGTATACACTCATTCTCCACTTGGTGTATTCAATAGCCTTAGTCACTGCCACGCCTGATGGAAATTTCTCCAACGCTCCACTCAAAGTTCGCAGATCGTTAGGATTACCCTCGGCATTCATGCAGTAAATAGAATAGGCGTAGTCGTAGTAGCAGTCGCACGTGTAGTTGATAATTCTAAAAGTTTAGTTATATTATATAATATTTCATTCGACTCGAGGGCGCCCTCCAGCTTCCGGCGGCGCGTATCTATCAAAGCCTTCAGCGTCAATCCTCGCCTTGGCTTGCGCCGCTCTCCTCTCGCGCACGAGCCTTAATTTCTCCATTTCTTCCGCGAGCTGCTTCGCAGATTTTGGCGGCGGCGCCTCGTCTACTGCTTTCGCTTTCGGCTTCGCTTTCGGCTTTAAATATTCATCCTCAAAAGAGGAGGAAGACGAGGAATCGTCCTCCTCATCCGAGGACTCTTCCTCTTCTTCCTTTTGAACTCCAATCCCTGCGAATCGATCAAAATCCTTCACCTTGACAATCTTCTCACCATCGTCATCTTCTTTTTCTTCTTCTTCTTCCTCGTCTCCGGATGATGAGTCTTCTTCATCGTCATCATCGTCGCTCGTTTCCTCTTCTTCGCTCGTTTCTTCGTCTTCGCCTCTTCTTTTTCTCGCTTGTTGTGCTCTCCAATCCTCCTCTTGCTCTTGTTGCGCGGCGTATCCTCTGCCACGGCCTCTGCCACGTCCGCCTTTCGGTTTAAATCCTCGTCCCATCGCGTTATTAATAAATCCTTTTGATTATTATTATGATATGATGAGAGCGTTCTTCTGAAGGCGTTCTTTATTCTTTCGTTCTTTTTGGTTCTGACATGTCTGTCTGAGCGAAAAAGACGAAAACTCTTCTTCGTTCTCCTTCTTCTCTTCTTCACTCTCAGAAGCGCACACTCAGAAGAGAGCGTCAAATTCTTAAACGAACGAACACACACACACACACACACACACACACACGCGAGAGGGAGAGGGAGCGAATTCTCCTCGCTCGGCGTCTTCTTCATTTTCGTACTTCCCGCCCTTGGAGGAAAGAGAGAGAAGAAAAGAGAGAGAAGAAAAGAGAGAGAGAGAGATTAAGTAAGACCGATCCTCCGCCGATTTTTACCAACGACGCGGTAGAAAATATATAGAAAAAGAAACGAAACAAGGTACATCCGTTTTGAGCGTGTACCATATCGCGCAGCGCAGCGTGGTGCGTTTGTTTGTTTGTTTGTCTGTCTGTCTGCGTCTGTCTGTCTGTCGTCGTCGTCGTTACTTGTATCCTTTGCTGAATAAAGATGGATAGGGGAGAAAAGACAGGGAGGGAAGGAAGGAAAGA
>Ga0181555_1000934_pt1 | contig 27571 bp, 25 predicted proteins | sample 011ome_15_FD_145601 | JGI IMG/M metagenome (GOLD analysis project Ga0181555, IMG submission 145601) | Coastal salt marsh microbial communities from the Groves Creek Marsh, Skidaway Island, Georgia - 011504AT metaG (spades assembly) | ecosystem: Environmental > Aquatic > Marine > Intertidal zone...
GTTTGGTTTGGTTTTGTTTTTGGTATAATTATAAGTATTATAACCTTTCAAAAAGATAAGTTTGTTTTTAACTTTTTCTTTAAGATGTCTATTCTATTTTCGAAAAAATTATTCAAACTCATTTCCTTTGGAATTTTATTTAAAGACTAATTCTTTTTCAAAAATGAATTATTTGAATTCAAAAGTTTTTTAATTTTTGGGCCAATAACGACAGAACAATAAGGAACATTTTTATTAAGATTGTAATAATTATGGTGATAATCCTCTGCTAAGTAAAATTGAGACTCCTTCTCTATTGTAGTTACTACTCTATTGTTTAAAGATTTATTCAACTCCAAAACATACTTTTTTATGATTTCAATTTCTTTATTGTCATTGGTAAACACGGAAGACCTATACTGTGTACCTATGTCATTTCCTTGTCTGTTTAATGTCGTAGGGTCATGAGTTGAAAAAAAGACAGAAAGTAAATCTTTGAATGAAATTATTGAAGAATCATACTCAATTTTTATAACCTCTGCGTGACCGGTATTTCCTTCACATACTTTTTTGTATGAGGGGTTTTTAACATGACCTCCCATATATCCTGGAAAGATAGAAACAACACCACCTATGTTTTTAAATATAGCTTCAGTACACCAAAAACAACCACCACCAAAATAACAAGTCTTTTCCATGTTAACTTATAGATTATTTAAATAAAATTAGTTTAAATTTGGTTTGCATTTAAGAATTAAATGAAAAAAAATATCTTTCTATTTTTCATCCTATTTATAACCCTCAGTTATTCACAAAACAGAAAAGAAGTAGAAATTACTAGATTTAATTCTCCTCCTGTTATTGATGGTGTTCTGGATGATTCTCAATGGAAAAATTTAATTCCTGCTACTGAGTTTGAAAGATGGATGCCTAATAATGGACAAAGCGAAAGATTAGGATATGAAACGTTCATTTATTTGGGTTACGATAATAGTGGAATTTATGTTGCTGGACAATTCAATGACCCTAATCCATCACAAATTCCCGTTGGATTTAGTCAAAGAGACAATATATGGGAAGTAAATGCAGATTCTTTTTGGTTAAGTATAAATACAAATGATGACAATTTAAATGATCAAGGGTTTCAAATAACTAGTGCTGGTACTTTAGGAGATACTTATACTTCAGGTGAATTCTCCCCTGATGATTGGAACTTTGATACTGTTTTTGAGGGAAAAGTATCAATAAATGAAAAAGGATGGAGTATGGAAATGAAAATTCCATATAGCGCACTTAGATTCCCAACAACAAACATTCAATCATGGGGTATTCAATTTTCAAGAAGAATTATTGAATTTGGTGAATTTTATACATGGAATTTTATTGATACTAAAACATCGACATTTAGAGAATCTTTAGGTTTGTTAAAGGGTTTAAAAAATATTACGCCTCCCACCCGATTATTTTTCTATCCATATTTACAATCATCTGTTGACTTAAAAAAAAATAGTAAGCCATTAAATGGATATTCTGCTGGGATGGATATTAAATATGGAATTTCTAACAATTTTACATTGGATGCAACATTAATTCCTGACTTTGGGCAAGTAGCATTTGATAACAAAGAATTAAACTTAAGTCCTTTTGAACAAAAGTTTGATGAAAATAGAGCATTTTTTACAGAGGGTGCTCAATTATTTCAAAAAGCAGACAGTCAGGGTTATATGAGTGGAAATTTTTTCTACAGTAGAAGAATTGGAGAAGATATTTCAGTTGACTTTGATGAATTAGTTCAAGACAATCAAGAGTTAGTAAACTACGATACCAAAGCAAATCTTATTAATTCTGTAAAATTAACTGGAACAACAAATTCGGGACTTAGTATTGGAATTATCAATTCAATCACTGAAAAGGCATATGCACAACTCAAAGATGTTAAAACAAATGAAATCATAAATAAAATAATAGCTCCTATTACAAACTATAATGTTATTTCTCTTAGTCAAACAGCGCTAAACCAATACTCAACGTTTTCTTTTTTAAATTCTAATGTTAACAGAGGTGGTGATTTTTACAATTCAAACAATAGCGCATTTATTGCAAATCTTTATGACAACAAAAGAAAATTTAATTTTAATGCCAGTATTTTTCAAAGCATTTCTGAAACTTTTTCAAAGACTAAAGGTTTTAGAGGTGGTTTAAGCATTGAAGATTTAACAGGGAGTTTTCGATTTAATTTAGGATGGAATGGTGTTGATGCAAATTATTATCAAAACGATCTTGGTTTTTATAATTTAAGAAACGATCAAAGGTTTTGGGCTAGAATACAGTTTTTAACTTTTGAACCAACAAAATCTTATGAGAAAATTGATGCTTATTTATGGTTAAGTGAAAGAAGTAGATTTTATCCTAAAACACTAAAGTCTCAAGGCGGAAGAATTGGTTTTACTTTAACTTCTTTAAAACTTGAGGAACTCAAAGCAAGTTTTGATTACACATCAAAATACAAAGACTTTGAGGAGACAAGAAAAGATGATGTTTTTATTTATCAACCTGCTGTTTACGAATTAGAATTTAGTTATAAATCTGATACAAGAAAAAAAATTGCTTATGGATCTGGAATTGAATATTCATATGGTGTTAATGAAGAGTTTAATGAGGATTATAACATGACTGAAATAGAGTTTTATTCTAGATTTAGATTCTCTGACAAATTCCAAATGGAACTTGCTGCTCAGATAGGTCAAAGTAATGATGAAATTGGATATGTTTACAATGAAAATGATGATATTTATTTTGGCAACAGAGAAGTGAAGTATACTGAAAATAATTTATCGCTAAATTATAATTTTGATTCGTATAGATCACTATCGGTAATATTCAGACAGTTTTGGAGTACAGCTAATTACAAAAACAATTTTTTTCTTTTAAAAAATGATGGTCTTAGAAAATTATCAGAAAAAAATCTTAAAGATTACAACCCGAATACAAACTTTAATCTTTGGAATTTTGATTTAAGTTATGATTGGGAATTTGCTCCTGGAAGTAAAATTACATTTCTTTACAGAAATAATATTTTTAATGAAAATAATTTATCTGGAATTTCTTATTACAAAAGCACAAAAGATCTTTTCCAAAATCCAATTAATCACCAATTATCATTAAGAATCAATTATTTTATTGATTACAACCTATTTAAAAAGAAAAAGGTATAAATGATTTATGTAAAAAACATATCAAAGACTTTCAATAACAAAAAGGTTATTAATGAAATTAATATTGAAATTAACAGAGGTGAAATAGTGTCGATTATAGGCCCCTCAGGAGCAGGAAAAACAACTTTATTAAATATAATAAGTACTCTTGAAATTCCTGATCCTGAAAACAATTCGGAAATTTTAATTGACAACACCAATGTATTAAGTTTAAATGATTCTGAATTATCGAAATTCAGGAATACTCAAATAGGTTTTATTTTTCAATTTCATGAACTTCTTCCTGAATTTACAGCCATTGAAAATGTAATTATACCAGCTTTAATCAAAGGAGAAAATAAAAAAGATTCCATAACTAAAGCCAAAGAAATTTTAAATTCTCTAAAACTTTCTAATGTAATCAATCAGTATCCTTCTGAGCTTTCAGGAGGCGAACAACAAAGAGTTTCAGTAGCAAGAGCACTTATAAACAACCCAAAAGTTATTTTTGCAGATGAACCTACTGGAAATTTAGATAATAAAACATCTGACCTTTTACATAAGCTTTTTCTTGATTTGAGAGACAAACACAACATAACTTTTGTCATAGTTACTCACAATAAAGAATTGTCAAATTTGGCTGACCGAAAACTTAATTTAGTCAATGGGAAATGGGCTTAGTTTTTCAGAACTCAAAGAATTTCTTGAGGAAAAATATGTCAAATACAATGCTTTAGGTTTTATTGATTCTGATCCAATTCAGGTCCCTCATATGTTTAATAAAAAGGAAGATATTGAAATATGTTCTTTTTTAACTTCCACTATTGCTTGGGGACAAAGAAAAACTATTATAAAAAACTCATTCAAAATGATGGAGTTAATGGACAACACTCCATTTGACTTTATTATGAACTCAAGCGAAAAAGAAACAAATAATTTATCAATTAAACATAGAACTTTTAATGAAATTGATTTTAGATATTTCATTAAAAGGTTAAATTATATTTATTCAGAACACGGGTCAATTGAAAATATTTTTAAAAAATTTTTATTGGATAACAGAATGCACAATTCAATTCATAATTTTAAAAGAATTTTTTTTGAAGATATTCATCCTAAAAGAACCACAAAACATGTTAGCGACCCATACAATGGTTCAGCATGCAAAAGACTAAATATGTTTCTTCGTTGGATGGTAAGAAAAGATAATAATGGAGTTGATTTTGGAATTTGGAAAAAGATAAGTTCATCAGATTTATCATGTCCTCTTGATGTTCATAGCGGAAGAGTTGCAAGAAAACTTGGATTACTTAAAAGATCTCAAAACGATCATAAAGCTGTTATTGAACTGGATAATTCATTGAGAAAATTAGATAAAACAGACCCAGTGAAGTACGATTTCTCTCTCTTTGGATTAGGTGTTTTTGAGGGATTTTGATTAATAAATTCTTATTAATTCAAATCAATTCCTATATTTGCCTCGCATTTTAAACAAAAATGCATCATTAAGTAACTTGATTGCATGTCTATAATTCTTAAATCTGCAAAAGTTATAAATGCCGAAAGTAAGTACAACGGTACTCAACAAGATATTTTAATTTCCGAAGGAAAAATTGTTAAAATCGCCAAGTCAATATCTGACAAAAATGCACGTATAATTGATATCAAAGATTTACATGTTTCAAACGGTTGGTTTGATAGTAGTGTTTCATTTGGTGAGCCAGGATTTGAAGAAAGAGAAACTATTGAAAATGGGGGCATTGTTGCATCAAAAAGTGGATTTACAGATGTGGTTTTAAATTCTAATACAAATCCAGTAATTGATTCTCAAGCTGGCATTTCATTTGTTAAATCGAAGAATTCATCTTGTAATATTCATCCATTAGGAGCATTAACGATCTCCAGTGAATCGAAGGAAATGGCAGAACTTTTTGACATGAAAAATGCTGGAGCTGTTGGGTTTTATGATTATAAAAAACCAATTATTAATTCAAATCTTCTAAAGATTTCACTTCAATATTCTCAAGCTTTCAATTCTTTAATAATGTCTTTCCCATTAGATAAATCTATAGCTAAAAATGGCATCATAAATGAAGGAGAAATAAGCGTTAATTACGGAATTAAAGGGATACCTAATTTCTCTGAAGAAATACAAATCAACAGAGATTTACACATCCTAGAATATACTGGTGGTAATCTTCATATACCGACAATTTCAACTAAGAAATCATTGGATCTGATAAAAAAAGCCAAAGAAAAAGGATTAAATGTAACATGTAGTGTAGCTATTCATAATTTAACCTTTAACGAAGCTAAACTTAAAGATTTTGATACTCGATTTAAAGTCCTTCCACCACTTAGAACAGAGAAGGATAGATTGGCTTTAGTAAAAGGAGTCAAAGATGGAGTTATTGATCTTGTAACTAGTGATCACTGCCCTATTGATGTAGAAAATAAAAAAACTGATATTGACAATGCTGAATATGGCACTATTGGTCTAGAATCATTTTTTGGTTCTTTACTGAACTTATTTACTCTTGAGGAAACTATAAAAATCTTAACAAGAGGAAGAAAATTGTTTAACATCGAAAATTTCGATTTTAAAGAAGGTTCGGAAGCTCGCTTATCACTTTTTAAAATTTCAAAGGAATTTGAATTTTCAAAATCGCATATCAAATCTAAATCTAAAAATAGTGCATTTTTGGGAACTAAAATGAAAGGTTACCCCTTAGGTATAGTCAATTCAAATAATATCATAATTAATGAGTAATCTTCCTTTTTTTCATTTAGTCAGAAAATCTAACTTGAAAAATGAAAAATCTCCTCTTCTACTCATGATTCACGGATATGGCAGTAATGAGCAAGATTTATTTTCATTTTCAAGAGCAATCCCTGAAAATTTTACAATTGTTTCTCTAAGAGGTGATATTGAAATTCAATACAATGGGTATGCTTGGTACAATATTTCTATAGATTACAATGGTAATAAAAGTTATGATATAGAAAAAGCTAAGAAATCAAGAGATAATATTTTAAAATCTTTAGAAATTTGTAAAGATATTTATGAAATCGATCCTAATAACATCACGTTGATGGGGTTTAGTCAAGGGGCTATGCTTGTAAACGCTGTGGCATTAACATATCCTGAGAAAATAAAAAATATTATTTCACTAAGTGGAGCATTTGATCCAAGTATTATAAATCTGTCAAACTCAAAGTATTTAAAAAAATTATCATTTTATATATCTCATGGATTAAACGACGAAATATTACCTTTTGATCTTTCAAAAAAAAGTTTAAAAATTCTTGACGATAATAGTTTAAATTACATTTTTGAAGAATATCCAATTGGACATGGAGTATCTCCTGAAAATTTTAAATCAATGCTAAACTGGTTAATTGAAAAAACTAACTAATATTTAATGTTAAACCGTCGTAGGAAAGAAAAACATTTTCTGGTAAAGTTTTGGAGACTTCTTCATGAAAACCTAACAAATGACTAATGTGAGTTAAATAAGTTTTTTTAGGTTTAATTATACTTATTAAATCCAGAGCTTCTTTCAAATTCAAATGTGAAAAATGCTCTTTGATTCTTATGCAATTTAATACTAGAACATCTAAATTATTTAGTTTATCAAGTTCCCTTCTATTTATAGTTTTTAAATCAGTTAAATAAGCAAAATCATTTATTCTATATCCGTAAACTTGAAGTTTAGCATGTAAATAATTTATAGGAATAACTTGGGTCCCAGAGATAACTATTGGCTTATCAGGCTCAATTAAATTAGTTTTGATTGAGGGAGAACCTGGATATTTATCATCTTCTTTAAATATATAACTAAATCTAGATGAAAGATTGTTTATCACTCTTTGGTGAGCATAAATAGGAATTTCACCATCTCTAAAACAAAAAGGCCTGATATCATCTAACCCCGCAGTGTGATCAGAATGTTCATGAGTAAAAAAAATAGCATCAATTTTCTTACAATTTGAATTGATCATTTGTTGTCTAAAATCAGGACCACAGTCAATAATAAAAGTTTTCTTTTCAATATCAATTCTAATTGAAGATCTAAGTCTTTTATCCCTAGAATCTTTGCTCAAACAGACTGGATGATTACTTCCAATAAAAGGAATCCCTGTTGATGTTCCAGTACCTAAAAATGTAACTGTCAATTTTTTTTATTTAAATATATATTATTCGTTGATAAACTGCTAACTTAGCATATATATTTAAATAAATATGTCAATTTCTTTAAAGGGAGATAAACCGTTTGAAAACATTCCCTCAATTAAAGCAAAAGCTTTAAGAATAAATCTCAATGAACATATTTACGGAACTTTTGCTGAAATTGGTGCAGGACAAGAAGTAGCCAGACATTTTTTTAGATCTGGTGGTGCTTCGGGTACTATTGCTAAAACAATGAGTGCTTACGATAAAGAATTCAGTGATGCTATATACGGAGAGGAAGATGATAACCGATACGTTTCAGAATCGAGGTTAAAAAAAATGCTAACACATGAGATCAATCTACTTGAATCTCGAATGGATAGATCGAAGCATCCAGAAAAAATGTTTTTTACATATGCTAATACTGTTGCAACTATTGATTTTGCCAAAAAATACAGAGGACACGGATGGATGGGTTTAAAATTTCAAACTGATGCAACTCAAAATTATAGTGAAATACTTATTCACGTTAGATTTAATTTATTTGATGCCAAAGCTCAACAAGAAGCATTAGGTTTGATGGGGTTAAATCTTATATATGGTGCTTATTATAAAAACGATCAACCAAAAAAACTTTTAAAGTATCTGTATGATCATATAGATCCTAGTGCAATAGAGATTGATACTGTTAATTTTTCAGGCCCATTATTTAAGAACGTTGATAACAGATTGATGAGTTTAGAACTTGTCAAAAACGGAATGACTGAAGCAGTTATGTTTGGGCCAGATGGGAATAACATTCTTCCAGCCAGAGTATTATATAAGAAGAATATTTTAGCAATTAGGGGGAGTTTTAGACCGGTAACCAAGGTAAATGAAGACATGTTTGATAAATCAATAGAAATTATGTCTCACGAGGAAGATTATGATGAGGATCAGCATTTAACTTTATTTGAAATTACTTTATCAAATTTAAAATCTTCAAATGGGGATGTTAATGAAGAAGATTTTTTACATAGAGCTACCTTATTATGTTCTTTGGGTCTCACAGTGATGATTACTAATTTTAAGGAATATTATAAACTAGCTGAATACTTTTCTAATTACACACAAGAAAAAATTGTACTTACAATGGGTGTTAATAATTTGATTGAAATTTTTAATGAAAAATATTACGATCACTTAAGCGGTGGTATTTTGGAAGCATTTGGGAAGCTCTTTTATAAAAATTTAAGAATATTTCTTTATCCTATGAAAAATGACAAATCTGGAGAGATAATTAATAGTAACAATCTTCATGTTGAACCTAGAATGAAAAACCTTTACAAATTCTTTAAGTTTAACAACAAGGTTATTGACATTTTTGGATTTGATAAAACCCTTCTAGATATATACTCTATTAAAGTGTTGGAAATGATTAAAAATAAAGAAGAAGGATGGGAAGAAATGCTTCCAAAAAAGGTAACATCATTAATAAAAGAAAAAAAGCTTTTTGGATTTAACTAAGCGTCAAGAATCTGAGAAGTGTGATCTTTAGTTTTCACTTTATCAATTACTTTAGTAATAATAGCTTTTTCATCAAAAACAAATGTAGTTCTAAGAATACCCTCATATTCTTTTCCCATAAATTTTTTGAATCCCCAAACTCCAAAACTATCAATTAAGACTTTTTCAGTATCTGCTAAAAGAGGATAAGGAAAGCCAAACTTATTTGAAAATGAAGCTTGATTTTTGACTTTATCTGCACTAACCCCAAAGATAGTATATCCTTCTTTAGTTAATCTATCGTAATTTTCCGAAAGATTACACGCTTGAGCTGTACATCCAGGGGTGTTTGCTCTGGGATAAAAGAACAAAACAACTTTTTTACCTTTAAAATCATCCTGTGTTACGTTATTACCTTTGTCGTCTAGACACGAAAAATCAGGTAACTTGTCTCCTACTTTTAACATATTTGTTTTTTTAATTTTTCTAAATTTACTTAATAATTATGAATAAATTAGAAAAAATAAATTATATAATTGACACTCTTGAATTACTTTTTCCAGAGGTCCCAATTCCTTTGGATCACAAAGACCCTTACACATTATTGATTGCTGTATTACTTTCAGCTCAAAGTACTGACATAGGAGTAAACAAGGTAACCCCTAAATTATTTTTAAAAGCAGATAACCCTTACGATATGGTTAAATTATCTGTAGACGAAATTAGAGAAATCATAAAGCCCGTTGGACTATCACCTATGAAATCTAAAGGTATTTATGGATTGTCTAAAATACTGATTGACAAGCACAATGGAATTGTTCCAAAAAATTTTGAAGATTTAGAAGCATTACCTGCTGTAGGTCATAAAACCGCCAGTGTTGTTTTAGCACAAGCATTTAACATACCTACCTTCCCAGTTGATACCCATATACATAGATTAATGTACAGATGGGGAATGTCTAATGGAAAAAATGTCAAAACAACTGAAAAAGATGCTAAAAGACTTTTTCCTAAAAAACTTTGGAATAAACTACACCTACAAATAATTTGGTATGGAAGAAAATTCTCTCCAGCAAGAGCATGGAATATTAACAACGACCCGATTACTAAAAAAATTGGAAGAAAATCAATAATAAATAAAATGATTTAAAGTTTATATTTACAGATTAATTTAAAATTTGAAAAATCATAAACTTGAATCTAATTTTATAAAATTAAGAGGTGCTAAAATGCACAATCTTAAGGACATAGATTTAGATATCCCTAAAAATAAACTGATTGTTATAACTGGACTTTCTGGTTCTGGTAAATCAAGTTTAGCTTTCGATACACTTTATGCAGAAGGTCAAAGAAGGTACATTGAAAGTCTTTCCTCCTACGCAAGACAATTTCTTGGAAAACTTAATAAACCTAAAGTTGATAGTATAATCGGAATTTCTCCAGCAATAGCAATTGAACAAAAAGTAAATAATTCTAACCCAAGATCAACAGTTGGAACAACTTCTGAGATATACGACTATTTAAAACTACTTTACGCTAGAATAGGCAAAACCTATTCTCCTATTTCTAATCAAGAAGTAAAAAAAGATTCAATAAATTCTGTTATTGAAGTCATTAAATCTTTCAATATTAACGATAAGTTTTTAATACTGTCACCAAAAAAATTAAATCAAATTTCAGATGGTAAGCAAGTTTTAAGCACAATAAAAGATCAAGGGTTTGCTAGAATAAAAATTGGAAATGAAATAAAAAAGTTAAATGAATTAAAAGAAATTTATAAAAAAGACTTCTTCTTAGTAATTGACAGATCTGTTTTTAAGAACAATTCTGATTATTTAAACAGAATTAGTGACTCAATTGATTTAGGATTTTTTGAAGGAAAAGGTAATCTTACAATAGAAAATTTAAATTCTAACAGATCATTTAATTTCAATAATAATTTCGAGTTAGATGGAATAAAATTTAAAGAACCGTCTCAACATCTATTCAGTTTCAACAATCCTCTTGGAGCCTGTTCTGAATGTGGTGGTTATGGAGATATAGTGGGAATAGATCCTGAATTAGTAATACCAAATACTGGATTATCAATTTATGAAAATGCTATTGCCCCGTGGAGAGGTGAGAAACTAAAAAAATATAAAAATGATCTCATTAAAAATGCCTCAAATTTTGATTTTCCAATACACAAACCATTTTATCAATTAACAAAAGATCAAAAAAAACTTGTTTGGACTGGAAACAAGTACTTTAAAGGAATTGATTATTTCTTTAAAAAAATCGAATCGAAAATTTACAAGATTCAAAACCGTGTAATGCTTTCTAGATACAGAGGTAAAACAACTTGCCATAATTGTGGAGGTAATAGATTAAAAGAGGAAGCATCTTTTGTAAAAATTAATAAAAAATCTATTACAGAACTAGTTCAAATGCCAATAAGTAAATTGTCTATTTTTTTTAAAAAATTAAAATTAAGTGATTACGAACTTAATTTAACAAATAGAATTTTAAAAGAAATTAATAGCAGGTTAAATTTTATTGAAAAAGTAGGGCTAGGTTATTTAACTTTAAATAGAAGATCAAGTACGCTTTCAGGAGGTGAATCTCAAAGAATTAATTTAGCTACTTCTTTAGGAAGCTCATTAGTTAATTCCCTTTATGTGTTAGATGAACCCAGCATTGGCCTTCATTCAAGAGACACTGAAAACCTAATAAAGGTCTTAAAGGAATTAAGAGACCTGGGCAATACTGTGATTGTTGTAGAGCATGATGAAGATATAATTAGATCAGCTGACCATATAATAGATATTGGACCTGAAGCAGGAAAAAATGGAGGATCTGTGGTGGCTGAAGGTAGTATTAAAAGTTTATTGAAATCCAAATCATTAACTTCTCAATATTTAATTGGAGAAAAAATTATAAGCATTCCTGTAAAAAAAAGAAACAGCTTAGGCAAAATTTTGGTAAAAGGTGCCAGAGAAAATAATTTAAACAATATTAATGTAGAATTTCCCTTAAATAATTTGACAGTAATAACTGGTGTTTCAGGAAGCGGAAAAACAACTCTAGTTAAAAAAATATTATATCCAGCTCTTTTAAAAGAAAAAGGGATATTTAAGTACAAACCTGGGCAATTCGATTCAATTAGTGGCGATATTTCTAAAATCGATGAAATAGAATTTATAGATCAAAAACCAATTGGAACATCATCGAGATCAAATCCAGTAACCTATCTAAAAATATATGATGATATAAGAAACTTATTTTCATCATTAAAAATTTCAAAAGCTAATGGACTTAAGCCTAAACATTTTTCTTTTAATGTTGATGGTGGTAGATGTGATAATTGTAAAGGAGAAGGAACAGTAAAAATAGAAATGCAATTCATGGCTGATGTTAATTTAGTTTGTGAAGCATGTAAGGGGAAAAGATTCAAAAAAGAAATTTTAAAAATAAAATTCAACAAAAAAAACATAGATGATGTTCTGAAAATGACTGTGAATGAAGCTATGGATTTTTTTGCTGAAAATGATGAAAATAAGATTTCTTTAAAATTAAAACCTCTTGTTGATGTAGGAATGGGATACGTACAGCTTGGTCAATCGTCTTCTACTTTATCTGGTGGGGAAGCACAAAGAATTAAATTAGCAACATTTTTACTTAAAGGAAATAAAGGAAAAAACTCTCTATTTATTTTTGATGAACCAACAACTGGATTACATTTTCATGACATCAAAAAGCTTTTAAAATCATTTAACTCACTCATAGAAAATGGACATTCAATAATTGTAGTAGAACATAATCTTGACCTTATAAAATGTGCAGATCATATAATTGATTTAGGTCCTAACGGAGGTGAAAATGGAGGTGAACTAGTTTACAGTGGAAAAATTGAGAAACTATACAAGAATAAAAAGTCTGCCCTTAATAAATATTTAAATAATAAAATTAACGTTTAATTGATTTTTAAACTTTTGGCTAATCCAAATAAGTAAATAAACATTAGATAAGTAAATATTATAATTAAAGATCTTACAATAATATCTGCTATTGGTAGAAAATCAAAATTCAAAAAACTGTTAAAAAAATAAATTAAAGCAATCAAAATCAAAACTTTAATAGAATTGAATTTATAAGGCTGAATTTTGGTTTTGTGATGTATATACAAAACCTTTAACAAAGTAAAACTTAATAGAACAATAAATGTTGATATGGCAGCTCCATTTATACCATATAAATCAATTAAATAGTCATTTAAAATATAAACTGAAATTGCCATTGCAAGAGAAAAAGGCAAAGTAATTTTATAAAACTTTGAAGTTGCTAAAATTGCGGGTCCACATCCAAAACTCATTTGAATCAATTTAGCAGATGATATAATTAATACAACTAATGAAGCCTCAGCATAATATTTGTTGTTTAAAATAAGATAAAAAGAATCAATATTTAAATTTATCAATAGAAAGAAAAGACCACATACAATAAGTAAACTTTCTGAACTTTTTGAATATAGCTTTTCTAATTCATTATTGTTATTATCATTTAAAGCTTTAGCGACTAAAGGATTTATTATTTGAAACATTGCTCTTCCAGGGACTTCAACAACAGTAGCTATAAAAACAGCCACAGCATAATAAGCTGTTTGACTGATGGCTTGTTTTTGAGGAATCATATATTTATCAATGTCTATAAGAAAGCTAGCAGCTGATCCTGCAAGTAAAATATAAATAGAATAAAGTAAAATTTCTTTATAATTAGTTGGAATGGTAAATTTAAACTTAGGTGCATACAGGTAAAGAGAATAAATAACCATTATTAATAGCCTTAGGTAATATAAACCTGTTAACCACCATATGAAATTTTCCTTACTAATTTGGCCTAGGGAAACCAAAACAAGCAATATAAAAACAGAGAGTCTTGGATAAATCTCCTTTAAAATATTTCCAAAAACTGACTTATATTGTACTCTTGCCCAAGAATAAAAAACTTCAAAATAAGAAGTTGCAAATGATACCAGAAATATTACCCACACATAAGATTTTATTATTGGATTTTTAACTGAAAGAAATTCTGCAACAAGGTCATGAAATTGTACAACTAAAAAAGAAACGGGTACAATAAAAAATAATGGCAAAAAAACTACACTTGATAAAAATTCATCTTTGTTTTTTTTCTCCTTAAATGAACTGAAAAACTTTATTATAGTATGCTGAGCTCCGAAAGACATTAATGGCTGCAATAGGTTTGATGTTGCTAATAAGAAAACAACAAGACCATAGTAGTCTTCTCGAAGGAATTCTGGATAAAAGTAAAGTGTATTTATTGCACCAATTAAAATTGCTATGCTAATAGTAAATATGTTCCATGATGTTTGTTTTAAAACAATTCCCATTAAGCTAGAGTGTTTTTAATAATTTTATCCAAATCTTTAGTCAAATTTGAAATTAAATATTTATCGTAATTTTTATTAATATTAGGTTTCTTATTATCCTTAAAATTATTGTACAATTCTAAAATATGATTTTTTAATTCATTTTCATTTGAAAAATCAAATACTTTTCCTGAACTAGTTTCTTTAATAATTTTATCGGTATCGCTGTTGTATGAAGAAAAAGCTACAATATTCTTTTTAAATGATAAATAATAATAAATTTTTCCTGGAATTACATTACCACCTCTCCTATCATTGATATCACATGCAATAAAACAAGTTGTATCAGAAATCAAATCAATTAAATCTTCTTGTTTAACATAATCAAAAAACTTTATATTTTCTTTAAGTAATTCTATATGTGAATTAGTTATGATTTCACTATCAAAGTTTCCAATAAGTTTTATTCTCAAGTCATTACTAAAAGACTTATTTATACTTGAAATTTCATACAATACTTTCCATAAATTTTTTGGGTTCTGAGAGGATTTCATCACTCCAGAATAAACTAAATTAAAATATTCACTTTTTTTTGTTTTAATATAATTTTTAAAACCATTATTAATTAAAAATGTATTTGTATTAATTTTTAAATATTCATCTCTTAGAGATGGAGATGTGACTAAAACAGAATCTGCAGCTTTTAAGGTTTTATTCTCCCATATCTTGTGTTTATTTTTTGTAAAGTTAGACATTGGCATTTTTCTAAATTGAAAGAAATCTGACCAAGGATCTCTATAATCTGAAATCCATTTACAATTAGTTTTTTTCTTTACATTATAACCAACAATATTTAAACTAAAAGGAGGTGATGTTGTAATAAAACAATCAATATTATTGTTTAGTATGTAAGAAGAAGCAAATGCGGAAACTTTATTAATCCAAAACATTCTAGAGTCAGGAAAAAAGAAATTGGCTCTAACATAAAGTTTTATCTTATTAAATAATCCTGAACTACTTAAATTCTCTGAATTTGAATTTTTAGATTGAAAAAATTTGGCAGGTTCGAAAGAGGAGATTTTAATAACTTTTATCCTGGGATCAATTAACTTATCTAATGTGAGATCATTTAATTGATAATTTGGGGTTTTGGTTGTAATAACAGTAATATCATAATTTGTACATAATTTATTTGAAAAATTTAACCAACGCTGAACACCTGAACCTCCAGATGGTGGCCAATAATATGAAATAATTAAGATATTTTTTTTAGCCATATATTTTTACAAATTCTTTTGACACAACTTCATTATTTAAATGTTTTTCAACAGCATCAATACAATTATCTCCAAGTGATTTTCTTTTTTGTTCATTTTTAAAAAGTTTACTCACTATTTTTTCAAAATCAATTTCATCACCAGATTTAAAAACACTTCCTACATTAAATTTTTCAATTATTTTTTTTTGAGCAATTACATCACTACAAATCAGAGGACAACCAAAAGACATGTATTGAAAAATTTTATTAGCATAAGTAGTATCATGATGTATATTAGAATGTAAAGGAGAAATTCCCAAATCTGCAACAGATAAATAAGATGCAAATTCAGACTCATCTTTCCAACCCTCAAAAGATATTAAATCATAACAATTATAATTCATAGACATTTTTTTTAATTCATTATCATATGAACTTGAACCGACTATAACTAATTTAATGTTAGGAATTTTAATACTTAATTTATTTAATGACTTAATTACAGTGTCTAAACCTCTTCTTTTAGAGGTATTTCCCAGATACAGTAAAACAAAATTTTTTGAAAATTTATTTACAATTTCCTGATTTATTTTAAAATCCTTGTAAAAATCTTTTTTAACTGTATTTGGATATACTGTAATTTTATTTTTATCAATTAACAATCTATTTGCCAACTCGTTTTTAGCAGCATCTGTTACAACTACAATTTTATCAGAAAGTTTACAATATCTTTCTTCATTTTTTTTCCAATTTTGAGGTGATATTAACATCCTTCCTAATGGAGAATTTACATGTTTATAATATCTCATTATCTCTGGTCGATTTTCATGTAAGTCTAATGTTGTAGGAATTTTAATTTTGTTTGCTTTGAATACAGAGCTTGCTATCTGAATATCATGAATGTGTAGACTATCAATATGATTGTGATTGATGAAGTGTTTTATTTTTTTACACATTATATTCTTGTAAAAAGGGAATGTATATGCCAAAGCAGATAATTTATATGTTAGATTAGAACAATAGTATCTTCTAATTTTAATCTTGTTTAAGATTTCATTTTCTACAAAATTTTTTGAGTATGATAAACAAAAAAGGAAAACCTCGTGTCCAGCTTGAATTAAAGCATCTGCCTCGTTACTAACTCTTGGGTCAGTTGGAAAAGGTGCATCTAAAATCATACCAATTCTCATCAGACTACAAGTTTAAAATTCCTCTGTAATAATTGGTATATTCATCCTTACTTGGCCACCTTCCAGATTTATCTCTCTCTGCATAGACTGCGTAGTATCTATTATGAAAATTCCTTAATATTGGCCTTAATCCTAGTTTAAAGGATGGATTTGTCCACTTTTCTTTTTTTATCACTTTCCATCCAGCTTTTTCAAGTAGCCAATCAAACTGCCATTCTTCAAATTCATGAAAATGGCGATCTCTGGGGTCATTTTTACTTTTATAGGCTTTGGAAAACCAAAGACTAAGAGGAACTGTAACAAATAATTTATTTGGTTTTAATGCACTTAAAAGTGGATAAGGAGATACTAAATGTTCTAAAATTTCAAATCCAGTAACCATTTCAACATCATCGGGAATGTTTACATTAAAATCTATGTCAAAATCTTGTCCATCTGAATTATAAACCTTGTAGTTGTTTTTTTTCATGATCTCAGAAAATGGATTTTCAACACCAAGATCATATATTACAGAGGGAGCTGGACAAACACTTTTTAACATTTCTAGTGTTCGTTTATATCTTTTATTTGGTAGTTTTTTGTACATTTTTTTTATCTAAAATCAATTTAATAAAGATCATAAAAAGGATTAAATAAGAAACAATTGAAATATAAACTCCACTTTTTACTATTTCAGGATAAAATTTAAAAACTATTTCATGATCACCCTCTGGAATTATAAGTCCCCTTAGTAAATAGTTTACTTTATAATGGCTAACAGGTTTATTGTCAATATAAGCTTGCCATCCTTTTTTATAAAACGCTTCTGAAAATACTGCAAATTGTGTGGAAGTGGTAGAACTTTTATAAACTAATTCATTTGCTTTTCTTTTTACCAATTCAATAGAATTTCTATTATCCAATTTATAATTTAATCCCTTTAAGCTTTGATCTTGAGTTATACATATAGATTTTAATTCTACTTGATTTAAATTTAACAATTCCTCGTCTGCACTATCAACAATTTTAGTTTCCTCTATAAACCATGCATTACCTAAATTATTTGGGTTTCGAGTTACCCCTAAAGGATTGTCTTCAGAAATCTGAATTAAATATTTAACATTTAACATACTCAATATTTTCATATTGTTGTTAGAAATATAAAAATCATACAAGTTTTGAATTCTTTTAGGTTTAGCTGCATGGTATCCAGCTATTGATTTATGAAAGTAAGATGTTCTAGCATTGGAAAATCCTCTTTGTGGTTCGTAAACTCTAAAGTCAGATTTATCTCTTAAAATAGCTTCATCATAGATTGCTTTTGTAAAGGGAGAAATTACATTTGTGGAATTGACAAATTGATCAGCATTAACATAAGATTTATTTACATCCCAAAGATCAAATATTAAAACTATTGTTAACAGTGCTAGCGATACATTCGCTTTTATTAATTTTTTTAGAAAGAGGAATAAAGTTATAGCAACGGATATAACAATAATTAAAGATCTGATTAAATCGTATTCAAATAAATATTTCCTTTCCTCAATGATTAAATTAAGTATTTCAGGATATTGAGAAAAAATTTCAAAATCTGATTTAAAATCTAAAATATAGCCTCCAAACACATAAAAAATTAAGATTAAAGAAATCAAAAAAACAGAGACATACTTCAATGAATTTAGTTTTTTCTTTTCATCAAAATCATTAGAGAAAAAGTTTTTCAAACCTAAAACAGCTAAAAAAGGAATACAAAATTCAATGATTACTTGTATTGAAGAAACTGCTCTAAACTTATCATACAAGGGAAAACTGTCTATCATAAAATCTGTCAAAACAGAAAAGTTTTTTCCCCAAGAAAGAATTAGAGAAATTATTACAGATATAACAATCCATTTTCTATTTAAATCATTTACAAGTAGTAAGGAAATTAAAAAAATAAAAAAAATTGATATACCTAAATAAGCAGGAGCAGCTACTATTGGCTGGTTTCCCCAATACATTTTAGAAAACTGATAGACTTGTTGAGCTTGATTTGGTTCTAATGACCTAATAAACTCCATCAGTTTTGAAGATTCTCTTATGGTTTCAGAACTTCCACCACCCATGAATCTTGGAAAAATTAAATTAAAACTTTCAAGAATCCCATAGCTGTATTCTGTTATGTAATCTTTATCCAATCCATTCATAGATTCTTTTAGTGATCCATCAGGATTTATTGAAATCTCATTTTTACTTCTAGTACTGAACTCTGAATATTCTTTTGTAGCCAAGAGCGATGGAGCATTCATCATCAAGGATATAAGCCCAACTGATAAAAAAACAATTAGAGATTGATAAATTCTTCTTAGTTCATTTTTTTTGAAAAAATCCCAATAATGAATGACAACTACTATAAATAACATTATAAGAGTGTAATAAGTCATTTGATAGTGATTAGCATGAACCTGAAGACCTAAAAACAATGACGATATAATAAACCCTTTCAGATAGTCGCCTCTAAGAGTTATAAGAAAGCCTGAAAGAACTAATGGAAGATATCCTAATGCTAATGCTTTTGTATTGTGTCCTACACCTAAAATTATTATTAGATATGTTGAGAAACCGAAAGCTAAAGCCCCAAACAATGCATATTTATAATTAATTCTAAGTGAAATAATTAAAAAATAAAAAGAGATTAAATACAAAAAGAGATAATCAGCCGGTCTGGGTAAAAATCTAATACCCTGATCAATGTAATATAGAATATCAAAAGGATACTTAGCACTCACTTGAAATGATGGCATTCCTAAAAAAGCATTATCCAACCAAAAAGGTTCTTCATTAAACTCTTCTCGATGATCAACTATTTGTTTAGACATTCCCAAAAATTGAGAAATGTCAGATTGTTGAATTGATTTTCCTGAGATAATGGGGTAAAAATAAACCACAGAGACAATTCCTAGTATAGCAACACAAATAAAATGATTTAAATAAGTTTTCATTAATCTATTTCTTCATAATCAATATACTCTCCAACATTATCTTTGTCTGAATCTTTTTTTAATTCTTTTTCATTTTTTTCTTTATTGAAATTGAAATTAGTTTTAAAATTAGATTCAAAGTTATTTCTCATTTTTTTTTGAATTCTCTTAAGGAAAAATAATAATAAGTAAGGAGCTAGTTTTCTTAAAACGAAAGACATTACTATTAAAACAAGTAAAATTTCAAAAAAAGTTTCCATATAATTCAAATTTAAAAATACAATTAATGATTTTAAATCAAGTTAAAAATAAGTTTAAATGATATTTTTTAAATTTACGTTTATAACATGAAGGTATACCTTGCTCTATTTTTAATTTTACTAAACTTTTCATTACTAAACTCACAGTACACAGAAACTATAAACTCTAACAGACCAGGACTTTCACAAGGAGCGTTTTCTGTTGGTAAAGATGTTTTACAATTTGAATTGGGATATAGAAATTCTAATTTAAAAAATGAATCGTTTAATAACTCTAAAATTTCGAATGTTAAATATTTATACAATATTAGATACGGTTTTTTGTCAAATAAATTAGAAGTCTTTTTGGAGGGTTCTTACAATAATGATGAAATAGATGACTTAATTAAATCTGTAAACTATAAAAATTCTTTTTTAGGGAAACAAACCTTAGGTTTTAAATTTTTAGTTTTTGACCCATTTAAAAATAAAAAATGGCATAGTGTAAATTTATTAAGTTGGAAAAAAAACAGAAATTTAAGATTAGTTGATTTTATTCCAGCAATATCCATAACTACTGGAATAAATTATATGCCTAAAAACGGAAATGATTTTGATGATCCTTTTTCCATATTCAACAAAAAAACTTTATTTGAATTAAATGAAAAATCAATAAACTCTAAAGTAGGATTAATTACACAAAATCATTTTCTTGGAAAATGGGTTTTTGTTAATAATATTACATTTGATAGATTAGGAACCTCCTACTCCATTCTAAACTACACAACTACATTAACACATAATTACAGAAATCCAAGATGGTCTTCTTTTATTGAATATGAATTAATTAAAAATGATGTTTACTCAAATAATTTTTATAATGTAGGTACAGCTTTTTTATTTAACCAAGATTTTCAAATCGATACTAGTTTTGGGATTAATTCTAAAAAAACACCGAGTAATATTAATTTTAATCTAGGAATTTCAACCAGATTAGATTGGTATGAAGATGAGTTACCGATAAATAGAAAAGAAAGAAAAGCTCAGAGAAAAGAAAGAAAAAAAACTAGTAAAAAAATAAAAAAAGATTTTAAATTGGATAAAAAACAAGAAAGAATAAATAAGAAGTTTGACAGAAAGGAAAACAGATTAATCAAAAAAAATAATAGAAAAAACAGAAGATGATAGTTGTTAAAACAGCAAAATCTAAAAAAGATTTTAAAGATTTTGTCAATTTTCCATTCAAGCTATATAAAAATTCCAAATTTTGGGTTCCACCGATATCAAAAGAGGAATTAAATACCATGGACAGGGCTAAAAATCCTGTTTTTAAAAATGCTGAAGCAGAATATTTTTTAGCCTATAAAGAGAATGAAATTGTAGGTAGAATCGCTGCAATAGTTAATTGGGTTGAAGTTAAGGAACAAAAAAAAAATAAATTAAGATTTGGCTGGTATGATGTTATAGATGACTTTGAGGTTTCTAAAAAATTAATTGAATCTGTTATTGAATTTGGTAAAAAAAGAAAGTTGTCTTTTATGGAAGGTCCTGTTGGATTTTCTAATATGGATAAAGCAGGTTTGCTGACCTTTGGTTATGATCAACTTAACACGATGATTACATGGTACCATAATCCATATCAAAAAGATCACCTTGAAAAACTAAAAATGAAAAAACTTGCCGAATGGGTTGAGTATAGAATTAAAATATTTGATGAAGATGAGGCACCAAAAAAAGTTAAAAAGTTTTCTGACTTAATAATGAGAAGATATAAGCTTAAACCATTGAATTTTAAGAGTACAAAGGATGTGATTCCATACATTGATGAAATGTTTGATTTATTAAATAAAACCTATAATACTCTACAAACATTTGTACCCATTCAAAAGTATCAAGTTGATCATTATAAAGAAAAGTATATTAAATATATACACCCTGACTTTATCAAAAGCGTAGTAGACGAGAATGGTAAATTAATTGCTTTTGCTATAACAATGCCCTCTTTTTCAAAAGCTTTAAAAAAAGTCAATGGTAAACTTTTTCCATTTGGATTTCTTAATATTTTGAAGGCTCAAAAATTTAACAACAAAGCTTCTCTTTATTTAATTGGTGTCGATCCTAACTATCAAAATAAAGGCGTAACAGCAATTTTATTTAATGACCTTCAAACCATGTTTAATAGAAGAGGAATAACTGAGGTGGAAACTAACCCTGAACTCATTGAAAACACTTCAATTCAAGCATTTTGGAAAAATTATGAAACAGAATTGCATAAAAAAAGAAGTACTTACACAAAAAAGATCTGATGATGAATGATGAAACAATTATCGCATTGGCTACTCCAAGTGGCATGGGAGCTATTTCAGTTATTAGAATTTCAGGTTCTAAAGCTATTTCAATTACTGAAAAATTGTTTAAACCAAAGGGAAATAAAATACTTTCAAAGCAAAAGTCTCATACTGTACACTTAGGAAATTTAATGAAAAATAATTTTGTATTAGATGAAGTTTTGGTGACAATATTTTTTGGACCTAACTCATATACTGGAGAAGATACAATAGAAATTTCTTGTCATGGATCAACTTACATACAACAAAAAATAATAGATCTATATATTGAAAACGGGATAAGAGTTGCGACTCCTGGTGAATTTACATTACGAGCTTTTCTTAATGGAAAGATGGATTTGAATCAAGCTGAAGCTGTTGCTGATTTGATTGCATCAGAAAACGAAGGATCACATAATTTAGCGATTCAACAAATGAAAAGTGGATTTAGTAACGATTTAAAAAAATTAAGATCTGAATTATTGCATTTTTCATCTATGATCGAATTAGAGTTAGATTTTTCTCAGGAAGATGTAGAATTTGCTGAAAGAAATGAATTTAAAAAGTTAATAAATAAAATCACAAAAGAACTTGGAGATTTAATTAATTCATTTAGTTCTGGAAACGTCCTTAAAAATGGTATAGCTGTAGCTATAGCTGGGAAACCAAATGCTGGAAAATCTTCCTTATTAAATACTCTTTTGAATGAAGATAAAGCTATAGTATCAAATATTCCTGGAACAACTCGAGATAGTATTGAAGATTCACTAATAATAGATGGAATTAAGTTTAGATTTACCGATACTGCTGGTTTAAGAAAAACTGATGATGTTATCGAGTCAAAAGGAATTGAAAAAACAAAAGAAAAAATTCGTCAGGCTAAAATTTTAATTTATTTATTTGACGTAAACGATACTAATCTTGATGAAATAAATTCTGATATAGAAAGTTTTAAGAGGAAAGATTTATCAGTTATTTTAGTTAGAAATAAAGTTGATCTAGAAATTGTAAGTAAGGACTTGTTTAAGGAATTAAAAAATTTAAACTTTTTAGAAATTTCTGCAAATGATAATAATTCAGTAAATATTCTTAAAAATAAGCTATTAGATGAGGTTAATATATTAAATCCACACACTGACACAATAGTTAGCAATTCAAGACATTATCAGGCATTAATTAATGCAATGACAGCTATCAAAGACGTTAGCAATGGACTTGAATCAAACATTTCTGGAGATTTACTGTCAATAGATATTAGAAAATCTATAGAACATTTGGCTGAAATCACTGGTAAAATTACAAACGACGATGTCTTAGGAAATATTTTTTCAAATTTCTGTATTGGAAAGTAATTAATTTTAATTTAATAACATATTATAATGTCAAGCCATTTACAATCCAAAAGTTTGAACAATAGAATTCATTCACTAGACCTAATAAGAGGTTTTGCAGTTTTGGGTATTCTTATTATGAATATTACCAATTTTTCTCATGTTAACGTTGCATATATGAATCCCACGATTGGTGCAGGTTTAGAAGGATATAACCAATATTTTCATGCATTTAATTACATTTTTGCTGATACTAGATTTATGTCAATTTTTTCAATTTTGTTTGGAGCTGGAGTAGTTTTATTCACTAATAATGCAGAATCAAAAGGTAATAGAGCTGGTATATTACACTTCAAAAGAATGTTTTGGCTTTTGTTGTTTGGGTTTGTTCATGCATATTTAATTTGGGAAGGAGATATTTTAGTCACCTATGCCATTTGTGGATGTTTAATTTTCCTATTAAGAAAAAAAACAATTCAAGCACTCTTAATTATATCAATAATACTTTTTATTGTTCCATTAGCTTTCAATTTAATGACTTATTATGGACTTACTATGGACGAACTCGAAAGCACTTTTGCTTTCTTCCACCCTTCACCTGAACAAATTACCACAGAGATTAAAATAATGCAAGGTTCATTCCTGGAACAAATGCCTATCAGATTAGAGAATGCCATTGAGTTTCAAACTTTTGTTTTTTTGATTGAAACATTTTGGCGTACAACTTCTTTGATGTTATTAGGAATGATATTGTATCGTAAAGGGGTTTTATCTGCTGACAAATCACTCAGCTATTATAATAAAATGATATTGATAGGATTTGGAATAGGATTAATAGTTTCTTTAATGGGATTAAATCAATCTTATGATTCTGAATGGTCAGGAGCTTATGTTATGAGCATAGGTGCAAATTATAAAATCATCTCAGGTCTTTTTATGGCAATAGGTTACATTGGACTTGTTATTTGGTGTTTTAAGAAAGGTATTTTTAAAAAACTTCAAAATCGATTACAAGCCACAGGACGGATGGCATTTACTAATTATATAGGTATGTCAATTATTTGTACACTTATTTTTAATGGTCATGGACTAGGTCTTTATGGAACTCTTGATAGATTACAACAATTCCTAATTGTGGTTGCGATATGGGTTTTAATTTTGATAGTTTCTCCACTAGTGTTAAAGAAATATAGATTTGGACCATTAGAACGACTATGGAGAAAGTTAACTTATTTTTCTTAGAGCTAAAGCATAGTAATATCTTCTTTTAGTTCAGGAAATGTTGTTTTTAGAATATGAAAAAAAATTAAATATTTAACTAACTTGTAAAAATTAACGCTAAACAAATTAATTATGAAAAAACTTCTACTATTTTCTGCGATTGCAATTTTAATATCATGTAATAATGTAGAAAAAAAACAATCAGATCCCGTTCACGCCAATGAAACTGTTTTAATTGTAAATTATAAATTAGATAATATGTCTCTGGAAGAACATTCAGACCTCGGTTCTGCAGTTGCTCCAAGTTTTGTTTCTGAAAATGTTCCAGGTTTACTTGGAAAATCATTTATTGGAGATCTAGAAAGAGGAGTTTTTGGAGGTGTATATTACTTTGAAAATTCTGAATCTGTTTCTGTTTATCTTGAATCAGAGTTATGGAAGGGTGTTGTAGCTCACCCAAACTTAGTAGACTTTAAAACTGATGTTTTTAAGACTTTTAGTGGAACTGAGCTAGCTAATGGAAAACATTCAATCAGAAAAACTTCATCAAATCAAGATGATACAGAAAACTTACATATTCTAGTTGTAAACTACAACTATATAGAAGCGCCTTCTGATGAAGAAATGAGTAGTCAAATTAAAGAATTTGCACCTGTATTTAGTAATGAGAACTTCCCTGGAATGATTGGTAAAACTATGATAAATAACATTGAAGATAAAATATACGGTGGTGTTTATTATTTTACAAGTAGAGATGCAATTGAAAATTATTTTCAATCTGACCTTTGGAAGGGTTTTGAAGGAGATGAGAATACTAATGTTTATAAAAAAGACATCTATGGTGTAGCCTCAATTTCTACAATTTCAAATGGAGTTCCTGTTTTAGAATAATCAGTTTTCAATTTCCTGCTATATTTTAAATAATTCTATGGAAAAAGTTTTAGTAACTGGAGCTACAGGTTTTATTGGTCTTCACTGTATTGATCAACTATTAAATCAAGGATATAAAGTAAACGGATCTCTAAGATCTCCTGAGAGAAAAGATGAAATCTTTAATGCTTTAAAGAAAAATAATACACCTACTGAAAACTTAAATTTATTCAATTTTAATTTAACGGAAGATGAAGGATGGGATGAGGGAATGGAAGGTTGTGATTACCTTCTTCATGTAGCCTCTCCCCTCTCAGTTAAATTACATGATGACGATTTTTTTGTTAAACCTGCTGTTGCTGGAGTTAAAAGAGCACTAAAATTTGCAAAAAAACACACGGTAAAAAAAGTAGTTTTAACTTCGTCAGTTGCTGCTATTTTTGAAAGCGATAATGATAAGGAGTATTTTGACGAAAGTGATTGGTCAGATCCAGAATATGAAAAGATTAATCCTTATGCGAAAAGTAAAACTTTAGCTGAAAAAGCAGCATGGGAGTTTGTTAAACAAAATAAAAATCCATTTGAGCTAACAGTTATCAATCCTTACATTGTAATTGGTCCTACTCTTTCAGGAGATTTAGGTGTGTCAAACAAAGCAATTGAAATGGTAGTTACCGGAAAAATGCCAGTAGCAATACCTTTACAGTTCGGGTTTGTTGATGTTCGAGATGTTGCTGCCGCACACATTCTAGCAATGAAAAATAAATCTAGTAATGGAGAAAGATTTGCTTTATCTGAAAGGGATCTTTGGTATAGTGATATAGGAAAATTATTAAAGAGAAATGGATTTGAAAAAGCACCAAAATTAAGTGTTCCACTTTGGCTAGCTAAATTTTTAGGCAATTTCAATAAGGAATTAAAGATAGTTGTGCCTTACATGGGAAAAATCAGAAGTGTTAGTAAATCTTCTAAAGCAAGAGATATCCTTGGATGGAATCCAAGATCAGTAAAACTATCCATTATAGATATTGCGAAACAAATCAAAGAAATGGGACTAATTAAGTAAACTAACATCAACAATTACATACTTATAAGAATGTTTACTTATATTTATGAAAAAATTAATTCTAATCATGAAATATTTATATACCCTTTTATTATGTACAGTCCTGATAAGTTGTACAAACACTAACCAATCTGTTATAAAAACAGATGATGATTTAAGTGCACAAATTAAGCTTCAATATGAAAATTACGCTGCTAATGATTTCAGTTTTTCTGAACAATACTCTGAAAATGTTGTTGCTAAAATCAACAATATTATAATTGAAGGAAAGGATGATTTAATGACAGGATGGAAATCTCATCACGAAATTCTTTATTCAAATATTAATATTGAAGATGTTTATATCCACACAAATTATTTTAGTGATGGAAGAGTCTGGACAAATGCATGGTTCACTTGGTCAGGAGTTGGTCAAACCACTGGTGAGCAATACATTAATCGAGGACACTTCGATTACAGATGGGAAGATGGAAAAATTGTTGAGCTATTAGCATATTTTGACGAAACTCAAGAAAATAGTGAAGTAGCTGCTTACACTGCCTCAACTGAAAACTAAATTATTTATAAAAGTTTAAAACCCTCTTTTTGAGGGTTTTTTTTTTACTATACTCTCAATTAAATAAATGAAAAAAAAACTATTAGTTGTCATAATGATCTTTTTATATTCATGTAACGGGTCTGTAAATGATTGTGGTGAAGTGTACACAAAATATGAAAAGGACGGTGAATATTTTTTAGTTATAAATCTTAGCAATCAAAGACCAAATAATGGAGAAGATCCTGGTGGTGAAATTCTCGCCGATGCCAAAGTCAATAAATCAATTTATGACTCAAAAAAAATTGGTGATGAATTTTGTTTTGAAAATTAACAAATTAAAAATACACTAATTTGTATCTTTGTTTAATAACCAAATATATTTCACAATGAAAAAA
>Ga0181555_1000935_pt1 | contig 27567 bp, 28 predicted proteins | sample 011ome_15_FD_145601 | JGI IMG/M metagenome (GOLD analysis project Ga0181555, IMG submission 145601) | Coastal salt marsh microbial communities from the Groves Creek Marsh, Skidaway Island, Georgia - 011504AT metaG (spades assembly) | ecosystem: Environmental > Aquatic > Marine > Intertidal zone...
TTGAGTAGATGCGTTGTGCATTACGATTGCACTATCAACCTCAGCTAAAAATAATTCTGCTGTTAATTTATTCTCTGTAATAATAGATTCAGTGTGGCTAGAAGAGTATTTATTTATATGGTTTATTGCTCCTCTAATTCCATTAACAATTTTTATCGACAATACTGCTTCGAGATATTCTGTATACCAGTCGTTTTCAGTCGCTAATTCTACAGAATCAACAATGTTTCTTGTGCTTTCATCACCTTTGACATGACATCCAGCATTAATTAATTTTTGAACAATAATAGGGACTACTTTCTGACTGATTTCTTTATCAATTAATAATGTTTCTAAAGCTCCACATATTCCTGTTCTTCTCATTTTTGAATTAATTATAATTTTAACTGCTTTATTGATGTCAGCATCTTTATCTACATATAAATGACATATACCTTCTAGGTGAGCAAAAACTGGAACTCTAGCTTCCTTTTGTACTTTTTCTACAAGAGATTTTCCTCCCCTAGGAATGATCACATCAATTTCACCAGTTGATCTTAACATTGCAGTTACAATTTCTCTGTCAGTGTTTTCTATTATTTGTACAGCATCAGATGGAAGGTTTGCTTCTAAAAGACCTTCTTGCAGACATTGTGCTAGTATTTTTGAAGAATGTATAGAATCTGATCCACCTCTTAGAATAACTGAATTACCAGATTTTATACATAAACTTCCTGCATCTATTGTGACGTTAGGCCTTGATTCGTAAACTATGCCTATAACACCAAGTGGAACAGAAACGCGTGATATATCTAAACCATTAGGTCTTTTCCATCTAGATAACTCAACGCCCAGTGGATCACTCATTTCAGAGATCTGTTTTAAACCATTTGTAATATTTTTAATTCTTTCATTATTTAGTATAAGTCTGTCTAGAAATGCGCCCGACATTTTTTTAAGTTGCGCATTTTCTATATCAATTTTATTAGCTTCTAAAATTTTAGATTGATTATTTTCAATTATTTTAGAAGTGTTCAAAATTGCCAAATTTCTTTTTTTAGAATTGCTTATTGATATTTCTTTAAAAGCTTCTTTGGATCTTTTGTTAATAAGTTTTATGTATTTTAAAATTTTACTATCTATCATGAAATTGACACTTACTTTTTTTCAAGCACAAGATCATCTCTATGAACAACTTCATCTTTTCCTCTATAACCTAGAATAGTTTCAATGTTCTCACTTTTTGTACCTTTAATTAATTCAACTTCTGAATTATTATAGTGAGTAAGCCCAGTACCTATAAAGCTTTTATTTTGATCTATTATTTTAATTAAATCACCTTTATCGTAATTACCCTCAGTACTCAAAATACCTGCAGGTAAGATTGAAAAACCCTTCTTAATGGCATTGCTTGCACCCTGGTCCACAGTGATCTTTCCTTTTACTTGCAAGGCTCCAGATATCCATTGTTTCCTTAAATTCAAAGGATTATCTTTTGCTTTAAACCAACTAAAAATTGTTTCAGGGTCACATAATTTTAACAGCGGATTATCAATGCGTCCATCACAAATAATCATGTGACAACCAGCATTCATTGATATTTTTGCAGCCTCTATTTTGGTTATCATTCCTCCTGATGAAATTCGACCATGTGGTGGTCCAGCCATAGCCTCTATTTCATCTGAAATTTCTGAAATTTCTGAAATAAGTGAAGTATGTTCATTTTTGTTTGGATCAGCTGAATACAAGCCATTAATATCTGATAGCAAGATTAGTAAATCTGCACTACACATTTGCGCGACTCTTGCTGCTAGTCTATCGTTGTCACCAAATTTAATTTCTTCAGTGGAAACGGTATCATTTTCATTTATTACTGGTATAACATTAAATTCAAGTAGCTTTATTAATGTAGCTCTTGCGTTCAAATGTTTGCGTCTAGTTTCAGTGTCATCAGGAGCAAGTAAAATCTGAGCAACATTTAAACTATGTTTTTGCATAACCTCTTTCCAAGCATGAGCCAAGTTTATTTGACCAGTAGCAGCAGCAGCTTGTTTTTCATCAAGTGTTAAGTTATCTATCAATCCTAGTTGTTTTTTTCCAAGAGCAATAGACCCAGAAGAAACAATTACAATTTCTTTTTTTAATTTGATAAGGTCATGAATATCTGAGGCAAGTGTTTCTAACCATTTATTTTTTAAAGTAGCATGTTGTTTATCAATTAAAAGGGCTGAGCCAATTTTAATAACGATTCTTTTGGATTGGTTGATTAGATTACTTTTTTTCATATTTATTGTTCTTAAATTATGGAGTCCATGAAACATTTTTTATTGAATTATTATCATCTTCTGCTTTTTCCATTGAAACAATAAGATCTTGAATTTCTCTAATTAAATTTGTTAGATTTTCTCCTGATACAGCAGAAATAAAAAGTACTTTATCAACATTAATTTTTTTTAGTTTTCTCTTTGCTAAATTAATTACGTTACTTTCAACTGCATCACACTTACTTAAAACCACAATCTGTTTTTTATTAGATAAATTTTTATCATAAGCATCAATTTCATTAATTATAGTTATATAATCATTTATAATATCTTTACTTGTTATATCAATGAGATGAATAAGTCCTTTACAACGTTCAACGTGGCCCAGAAATCTATGACCTAGGCCATGCCCTTCATGGGCTCCTTCAATTAAACCAGGTATATCTGCTATTACAAACTCTTTATTATCTTGGTTAACAACACCCAAATTAGGATGTAATGTTGTAAAAGGATAGTCTGCAATTTTTGGTTTTGCAGCTGTAATTCTAGAAAGTAGTGTGCTTTTTCCAGCGTTTGGGAGTCCTACTAAACCAATATCTGCAATCAGTTTTAATCTAAGCCATACCCATTTTTCTTCTAAAGGTCCACCTGGTTGAGATTTTCTAGGAGCCTGATTAGTTGATGTCTTAAAAAAAGCATTACCTTTACCTCCTTCACCACCTTTAGCAAGAACCACTCTTTGTCCTATTTTAGTCATGTCTGCTAAAATAAAGTTGTTTGTTTCATCTAGAACTTGAGTTCCAAGTGGAAGACGAAGAACTAAATCCTTTCCGCTAATACCGCTTCTATCTCTACCTTTACCACCTTCACCAGGTCTTGCTTTAAAATGCTGTTGATAACGAAAATCTATTAATGTGTTAAGGCCGTCTGTACATTCCGCAATCACATCACCACCACGACCACCGTTTCCCCCGTCAGGACCGCCAAAGGGAACATGGGCTTCTCTTCTGAAGGAAATAGATCCTGGACCACCATGGCCACTAGCAATATATATTTTGGCTTGATCCAAAAATTTCATAATATAAATCTATTATACACTAATAAATATGAAAAGAATTTTTAGATAAAGGGATTAAATTTTAAAAATTCTAAAAAAGATAACTTTAGCTATTCAGCAGCCTGTTTTATAGGTTCAACTGATACAAACATTTTTTTATTTTTTTGCTCTTTAAACTTAACGTGACCTTCAACTAAAGAGAAAATTGTGTGATCTTTACCCATACCAACATTCAAGCCAGGATGAAATTTTGTTCCTCTTTGTCTAATAATTATATTTCCAGGAACAACTGCTTCACTGCCAAATTTTTTCACACCGAGTCTTCTTCCAGCTGAATCTCTTCCGTTCCTTGAGCTACCACCAGCTTTTTTATGTGCCATCTATAAATCCTTTACTTATCTTTAGTAGTTGATTTTTTTGTTTTAGTATCTGACTTAGTTTTATTTTCAACTTTAGTCTTTGTAGCAGTTGATTTAGTTTTTGTCTCTACCTTAGCTTTTGTAGCTGTTGACTTAGATTTAGTTTCAACTTTAGATTTCGTAATAGTTGCTTCGGCTTTTGTCTCAGCTTTAGCCTTTGTGTCTAATGTTTTATTTTTTGTTTCAACAGCTTTAGTTTTTGATTCTGCTACTTTGGCCACAGCCTTTTTGGGAGTTAATTTGAGGCCACCAGTTTCTGCAATATCAACAATCTTCAACAGAGTTAAATCTTGTTTATGACCTTGTTTCCTACGGCTATTTTTTCTTCTTCTTTTGTAGATCATTGTAATCTTTGGACCACGTGTCTGTCTTACAACTTGGGCCATTACTGCCGCATCATTAACTAAAGGAGTTCCAAGTGTAACCTTTTTACCTTCACCTAACATTAACACGTCTCCAAGTACAACTTGGTCACCATCATTGGCATTTAGTTTTTCAACTAAAACTACATCATTTTTTTCAACGCGATATTGCTTTCCACCGGTTTTAACTACTGCATACATTTTACTATTCCGATAATTAAATTAATTCAATTTTACAATAAGTAATAAGATTCACAAACATTAGAGTAAATTGTTTACGGAATATAGCTTGCCATAACAATCTGTCAAGGATTTTAGATAAATACTTAGGCCAGAAAATAATTTTGAGTTTATTAATTTTCTAGTAATAACAATGGATCCAAACGTTGATCAAACCAATTAACTCTCCAATCTAAGTGAGGACCTGTAGATCTACCTGTAGAACCTACTTCACCAATTTTTTGATTTTTTAAAACTTTATCTCCAACTTTAACATTAATTGAAGAGAGATGAGAATAAACTGATGTAACACCATGTCCATGGTCTAGCATTATAGTGCCACCAGTATAATATAAATCTTTTTTAGCCATCCTTACGATTGATTCTGTAGGAGCAACAACAGTTGTCCCTTTTTTTACGGCTATATCAATTCCATAATGAGGGCGCTTTGTTTTACCATTTAATATTCTTTGACTTCCAAATACCCCTGAAATTACACCTTGTGTAGGCCAATTAAATTTTTGAAATACGAAGTCTAAATTACTATCTAAATCTCTTACTTCTTTTATAGCCTTGTTTTCCCTAATAATTCGCTCGTAGAATGATTTAGGTGGGGTTACCATTTTCTTTTGGAGGCCATTTATTTTTTGTATTTTGTAAATTCTTTGTTTAATTTTAAATGATTTTGTAATTAATTCTTTATTAATTTCTAGTGACAAACTTGCAGTTTCAGGATGGTCTCTTCCAAAACCTATTACAAACAAACCATCAGGAGTTTGTCTAATTTTCTTATTTTTAAAGATGATAAAAGAATTTAAATTTGTTTTTCCAATTACTAATCCGCCCTGGATGAAGTTTCCTTTAAGCGTAAGGTCTATATTTTCATAGCTTAACGTTAAACTTTCCTTTGCAATAGAGAATGGTATTTTAAAAAAAATAAAAATAATTATTATGATAATAATATTCTTATTGATATTCATATTTTTGTCAGTTCATTAAAACTTATCATATATATTTTTAATATTAGTATCTCGTAAAAAAACAAATAGATTTGATTAGAATTGAACTATATTTTAAGACATCATTAAGTCTGGCAACCATGTTATAACAGATGGAAACAAAATTAATGCTATGATAGTTAAAATGTCTGCAATAAAGAATAATGTAACTCCTTTAAAAACATCTGTAACCGGAATATCTTTTCGTACACCAGCTACAACAAAACAATTTAAGCCAATTGGAGGTGTTATGAGACAAACCTCAGCCATTTTAACAACAATAATTCCAAACCAAATACTAACCTGATTAAAAGTCATACCAAAAGCACTTTGTTCAGCAGTTACATCTGGTCCTCCATTTAAAAGGATAATAGCAGGATAAACTACCGGAAGAGTTAATAACAAAAGACCAATAGCGTCGATGAACATACCTAGAATTACGTATCCTAGTAAAATCATTATTAAAATTAAATAAGGGTCAAATGGTAACGAAATTATCCAATTAGCAAATGTTTCTGGTAATCCTGAAAAGCCTAAGAATCTTACAAATATCAAAACACCCCAAATAATTGAAAATATCATTGCTACTAACTTTGCGGTTTCAATTAAAGCAAATTTAAGGGATTCTATTTTTATACCTTTATATAGAGCTATAATTAGGACAACAAAGGCACCAAGCGCACCTGCTTCAGTCGGTGTTGCCCAACCAGCATATATCGCACTGATAATCACAGAAATTACAATAGCAATTGGAAGAACTCCTGGGAGAGACATAACTTTTTCTTTTAAAGAATACCTTTTTGAACGTGGTGCTAAATTAGGATTTAATTTTGCCCAGACAATAATTATTGCTGCATAGACGAATGCAGAGAATACACCAGGTAAAAAGCCAGCTAACAAAAGAGCTCCTACAGATTCCTCAACAATGATTGCGTATATAACTAAGATGGCTGAAGGAGGTATAAGAGAGGCCAATGTGCCACCTGCAGCTACAACACCTGCAGCTAATTTTTTATCATATCCTTCTTTTAACATCTCAGGAATTGCAACCCTAGAAAAAACAGCTGCTGTTGCAGTTGAAGCACCAGAAACTGCAGCAAATCCAGCAGTAGCAAAGACGGTTGCCACGGCTAATCCACCTGGAACAAATCCAACCCATCTTTTAGCAGCCTCAAATAATTGCCTGGTTAAACCAGCTTGAAAAGCTAAAAAACCTATTAATATAAAAATAGGTAATAAACCTAATACAAAAGTAACCGACTTAGAATATGGAATAGCGCCAACGTTTCCAAGTGCTGGGCCGACACCAATTAGCTCAACAAGACCAATGATTCCAGCAAAACTTGATGCAAAAACTACCCTTACTCCAGACAGCACCAGGACTAGTAAAATTGCAGTACAAATTAAACCAACTAAAATTGGGTCTTCATACCCAATACCAAAAATACCTGAAGCTTCACCTGAAAATAATTTTTCAAAAGACATTTTAATCTCTTATCACTTTAATTTCTTCATTTGCTAATTCCTCTGGAGATTTAGTCACCGGAATTGCAAAAGGCTCTGAGTTTGGAACAAACAACATTCTTACGTATCCAATCAACTCTAAAAGTAATCTTAATGCCCATATTGAAAATCCAATTGGAACCAGTGCCTTGGCAGGCCAAGTAGGATAAAGGTAATCATAGGTGGTATCTCCAATTTTATAAGAATCTAAAGCAAACAAAAAGCTATATTTTATAAGTATCAATATTATCAACAAACCGAAAAAAGTAGCAAAAACTTCTACAAACCATTTAAGTCTACCTTTTAAATTGCCAACTATTAACTCCATCCTTATATGAGAATCAACCCTTTGGGCATATGCAACTCCTAGAAAAGCAAAAATTGAAATTGATAACTCTGATAATTCCAAATAGCCAGGCCATGGATAACCCATAACCCTAGAAATGATCTGGAAAGAAGTTAAGATCATAACAATAAAAACTGCTATTCCAGAAAAAACAATCAAGAAATCTTCTATTTTATTTAATTTAGAATTGATAAATATTAGCAATGTTCAATCTTCAAAAAAAGATGTATGTGCAAAGTAATTTTTGCACATACATATGATTTATTTTGCAGCTTCAAAAACTAAGTCAATTAAAGCTTGGGCATCAAACTGATCTTTATTCTCTGCAACCCAGGCATCCCAAACAGGTTTACCAGCTACTTTTCTAAACTCTTCAAGAGTCTTTTTGTCATATCTTATTTCTTTAAGTTTTGACTTGAACATTGGAAGGTTTTTGTCATCAGCCTTTTTATAAGCTACTTTCACTGCTGCGATGGCTTCCGGCTTTAGCTTAGCAAGCAAATCTTTATACTGCTGCGGTAATTTGTTATAAGCTGTTTGATTTATTACGTAAGGACAATCTGATGTGCCTGGTGATAAATTAGCAGTATACCATTCAGCTACTTCATGAATTTTGTATGAAGCGTGAGCATAAGTGTAAGGAAATGATACGGCATCGACAGCACCCCTAGATATTAAGGTATAAACTTCTGAAGCTGGCACGGTTTGTCGAATTGCACCAAGTTTCTCCATGGCTTGACCAACACCACCACCAGCTCTGACTCTCATTCCTTTAAAATCAGATAAATTCATTGGAGGTTTGCCTTTCCCTAAAAATTCATATTGTGGCAAGTTTGATGTCATGTACAACATCGCATTCCATTTTGCTAATTGATCCTTTACTATTGGATGATCATAAACCGCCTGTCTAATTTTAACATCTTTATCAAAGTCACCCATAGGTAAAAAAGGCATTGTTAAAACCATTAATCCTGGATTTTTACCAGGGTGGTAAAAATTACAAAACCCAGCCATCTCAAAAGAATTAGCTTTAAGACCGTCTAGATTTTCTTTTGATTTTGATAATTGTCCACCATAAAAAATTTTAAGTTGAAATTTACCATTAGTTTCTTCACTCAGTCTTTTGGATAAAGTCTCAGCTCCTTCAGTAAAAGCACGTCTTTTTCCCCAAAGACTAAATTTCCAAAAAACGCTTGGTCCATCAACACTTGCAAGAACCAAGTTTGCCATAAAATTGGACATCAATACCATTAAAGAAACGGCAATAATCCTTTTAATATACTTCATTTAATTTCCCCCGAATATAATATTTTTATTGAGATTTATATATGTAATTATAATATAGTCAATTTGAATAAATTTATACAATAAATTTATGATTAAATCTTTTAATAAGGTTTTTTCCAAAAGTTATAAAGTTTTCTCAGGTGATAGTTGGCTCCATCATTGGTGAAGATATAAAAAAGCTAATGATTATTTTGGTTCTATAAAGAAATAATCCTTATCAAAAATTAAGCCTTTTCTTTAAAACTAAAATCTCAAACTTCTGTTTTTTGAATTGATTTTATATATCTGACGATATCATTTATTTTCTCGTCAGGCAGATCTTTGTAACTTGAGCCAAATTTAGTTTTAACTTTTAGAGCTACATGAGCGTATGGATTTCTCCCATTTGGATGATGAGGGTGATCAGGTAATTTATTAACTAAAAAATCTCCTGTGAGTTGTATTAATTTCCATATATATTTCTTATTATGATCATTCATTTCAAATAATTTTTAATAGAAATAATGTTATTCCAGGGAAAAGAAATAAAATAATAACTCTAATTATATCACTAATTAAAAACGGTAAAACGCCCTTAAATGTTTGAGATATACTTACATCACCTGCCATTTTATTTATTATAAAAACATTTAAGCCAACTGGTGGTGTGATTAACCCCACTTCTACAACAATGAGTGTTAAAATACCAAACCATATTGCTGTTTCTTCTGGTGTCATTCCAAAGTCAAGGCTCATTATTAGAGGAAAAAAAACAGGGATAGTTAAAAGTATCATTGCTAAACTATCCATAAGACAACCTAAAAAAAGGTATAATACTAAAATACAAGCAACAATCAAAAAAGGAGATAAATTATTTTCTAAAGCAATTTCTCCAAGCTGGTTAGGCAACTGAGTTAATGCAATAAAAGAGTTAAAGAATTCAGCCCCTAATAAAACTAGAAATATCATTGCAGAAGTAATTGCTGTGCTTTCTATCACATCTATTAAGTCATTTAGCTTAAAATTTTTACTTAAAACAGCAATTAATCCTGCTCCGCCTGCTCCGATAGCACCACCTTCAGTAGGAGTAAACCATCCTAAATAGATACCGCCAATCATAACTAAGAAAATAAGGATAATTTGCCATATATTTTTAAATAATATGAATCTTTCTTTCCAACCTATTCTGGCTTTAGTTGGACCAGAATCTTTTACAAACCTTACATATAAAGCAATTGCTAATATGTACCCTAGAGCAGCTAAAATACCTGGTATAAAAGCAGCTAAAAACATCTTAGCAATATTCTGTTCAGTTAAAATAGAGTATATTATTAAAATAATAGATGGAGGTATAAGTATGCCTAAAGTACCTCCAGCTGCTAATGTGCCAGTACTTAAAGCCCCAGAATAACCAAGTCTTCTTAACTCAGGGAGAGCGACTTTTCCCATAGTTGCAGCTGTTGCTAGCGATGATCCACAAATTGCTCCAAAACCAGCGCAAGCACCGATAGCGGCCATAGCTACACCACCTTTTCTATGTCCCAAGCAAGCTCCTGTGAATTTAAATAGAGCTTCACTCATACCTGCTTTACCAGCAAAGTTTCCCATTAATAAGAAAAGAGGAATAACTGATAGGGAATAGTTTGAGAATAAATGCCATGCGCTTGTTTTTACTTGGGATAAAATAGGAAGCCACCCAGCAATCAAGATTGTGCCCATGCATCCTACTATTAGCATAGATAAACCAATAGGTATTCTTAGAGCTAACATAGAAAATAATATAGGAAAAGCTATTATACCAAGGGCAAATTTATCCATCTAAAATTAATATCCTAATATTTCATTAATTTTTAAGACAAAAGTATAAAAACAACAAATAGTAAGAAGAAAAAATGAAACAATAACTGGTAAAAAGGGAATCCAAATAGGAAAAGCTAAAAGCATGGTCTCTTCTTGATAAATGTACATGTCTTTTGCACCTAGTATCATCCTAGAGCTAAAGAAAAGAGCTACGAAACCAAAAATCAGAGAACTAAATGCATCTAAAATGTTTAGTTTTTTTCTGGATAATTTAGCCGTTATGAAATCAACTATTACATTTCCATTTTTCAGATGACAAAGGGGTAAAAAAGAACTTATAGCTACAGCGCAGGCAATTTCAACTAATTCAAAGTCACCTATGATAGGTAGTGAGAAAACAATCCTCCCAAAAATAGAAAAAATACTTATTAAAGCTGCTACTACTAAAACAAAACCACCAAATATTGCAAAATACCTAGATGTTAGATTTAACACACACCCAAATCTATTTTGTGTATATATTTTATAGTTTTTTGTTTTTTTAAAACCCATACAATAGGTTTTAGCTCACTTTTTCATATTTTAAAATTAATGATTTGGCTGTGTTGTAAAGTTTTTGTCCATCAAGACCTTTGCTATTAGTATCTTTAATCCAGTCTTGAATAACTTCATCTGCAGCTTTTTTAATTTCTGCTAATGGTTTCCCAGAAAGCATATGAAATTCACCTCCAGCCTTAACCGCTAAATCTCTGGCAGGTCCCTCAAAACTATCCCATAAGATCCCTGCTTGTTTGGCTAGAGACATTCCAGAATTATTATCAATCACTTTTTTATGTGCTGTAGACAATGAATTATATTTAGATTTATTCATTAAAAATAAAAATGGAGCAGTATATATACCTCTATTACCCGATACATTAGTATGCGATTTAGTAAGTTCTTGTAGTTTAAAAGATGGCATTATTTCCCAAGGCACAACCATGCCCGTTATAACTCCTTTTGATAAAGATGGAGCAACTTTTGGGACTGGCATCCCAACAGGTGTGGCTCCTAATTTTTTTAATAGACTTGTTGCCGATCGAGTAGGGCCTCTTAATTTAAGTCCTTGAAAATCACTGACTGATTTTATTAGCGTATTTTTTGTGTGGATAGTTCCAGGTGAGTGCACGTGTACAGCAAGTATTTTATAATCCTTCAGATCTTCTGCACCTGTAGTTTCAACAAATTCTTGTACAGCTTGAGCTGTGACTTTAGCGGTACTAGGCATAAAGGGTAATTCAAAAACTGATAGCCTTGGAAATCTACCTGGGGTATAACCTGCTACCGTCCAAATAATATCAACAACACCTTCACGAACTTGGTCAACAAGTTGAGATGGTTTCCCTCCAAGTTGCATAGAAGGATAAAATTCCGTAATTATTTTGTCATTACTTTCTTTTTTAATTTTGTTTGACCAAGGCTTAACAAATTTAGCAATCGTATTAGAGGGCATTGGAAGCATGGTATGGAATTTTAAAGTCACTCTGTCTGCCAATGCAGGTATTGAAATGATTGTCGATAGTGCGCAAACGGCTACAAGAGATACAAATTTGTTCAATAAAAACACTCCATAATTAAAGATATCTTTTAAAAAGATTAGTTAAGTTTTATACAGATCAAATAGCATTAAATTAATTAGTGGTCTACTAGGTAGACATGGGTTAAGAATTAACTTATTTATAAAATTATAAGAGTTTGATGTTTACTATAAATATACTTTAATTAAATTATTAATAATTGTGCGGTTTGCATCGACATAAAAAAGTATGCTGTAATAGTACAAGGCAGTGATATATAAAATTTTGTAAAAGGAAAAAAATGAAATTATTAAGCTTTATTAGATTAGGAAGACCTGGATTCGGAGCTGTAGTAAGGGACGGTATAGTTGACTTAACAGGTAAAATTGACCCAGATGTCAATACTTTAAAAGAATTAATATCATTGAATATGGAAGATCAGGCTGAAGAATATATAGCAGGAAAAACTAAAGATTTATCCTTTTCGGATATAACTTTTTTACCAGTTATACCGGACCCAGAAAAAATAATGTGTATTGGTTTAAATTATCTAGAACACAAAAAGGAAACTGGTAGACCTGATGTTGACAATCCTACTATTTTTACCAGATTTGCTGATTCACAAGTGGCTCATTTACAACCTTTGATTAAACCAGATAATTCTGAACGTTTTGACTATGAGGCAGAAATGGCAATTGTGATTGGTAAAGGTGGAAGGTTTATAAATGAAGATGATGCCTTAAATCATATTGCTGGATATTCATGTTATAATGACGGAAGTATAAGAAATTATCAAAGACATACATCTCAATTTACTCCTGGCAAAACCTTTCCTGGTACTGGTGGTTTCGGACCTTATATGGTTACCCCAAGCGAAGTAGGAGATTATAGAGAATTACCGATAGAGCTAAGATTAAATGGAAATGTTATGCAAAAGGCTAAATTGTCTGATCTTATTTTCCCAATACCTAGGCTAATCAGTTATATATCAGAGTTTACAGCACTTTCGTCAGGTGATGTAATTGTTACAGGCACCCCCGGTGGAGTTGGTGACAAAAGAACACCTCCGGTTTACATGATGCCTGGTGATGTTGTAGAAGTTGATATTGGTAAATTGGGTGTATTAAGAAATCCAATTATCTCTGCACCAAAGTTATAGGCAAATATTTTAAAAAAATACTGTTATGAACAAATCTTTGATAACAAATTTAATATCAACTTTGATTATTTTAATCGGTTTTTTATTTAAAGATGAGTTTTCTTTTATTCTTGTAATAGGTGTTTTCGCATTATCTGGAAGTATTACCAATTTATTGGCTATTCATATGTTGTTCGATAAAGTTCCATTTTTATATGGTTCAGGTGTCATTCTTGATAGATTTGAAGACATTAAATTGGGTATTAAAAATCTAATTCTACAAGAATTGTTTTCAGTTGAACAAATTGATAAATTTATACTTGATAATAAAGAAAACGCTTCAGAAGAAATTATTGAAAAAATTGATTTTGATAAAGTTTTTCTTGGACTAGTTGAATCTATAGAAAGTTCACAATTAGGTGGTATGTTAGCAATGATTGGAGGAAGAAAAGCTCTAGACCCTCTAAAGGATCCATTTACAAAAAAGCTAAAAAATATTATTGAAGACTTTATTAGAGATAATGTTGGAAATGATAAAAATAATAACTCTACGAATGTTTTACAGCATAAAATTGAGAATATTCTAGATGCTAGATTAGCAGATTTGTCCCCAAATGAAATCAAGGATATAATTCAAAGAATGATAAGAGAGCATCTTGGTTGGCTAGTGGTATGGGGAGGTTTTTTTGGAGGGCTTCTTGGATTACTCATGAGCCCAATTGGTTTGAATTTAATTTAAAAATCTTTAAAAAGAAGAGTGTTTAAACACTCTTCTTTTTGAATTGTTAGGATATTAACCAGCCACCATCAATATCTATTGTTGTGCCAGTTATAAATTCATTTTCAATAGCAAAAATAATACCTGTTGCGACTTCATCTGGAGTCCCTGCTCTAGGTATTAAGTTGTTATTAGTCACATTTTTATAATAATCCTCTCTGTCTTTACCCTGAAGTGGGCTCATAGGAGTATCTATAATACCTGGTGAGACAATGTTAATTCGTTTTGGGGCAATTTCTGGAGCTATTCCTCGTGCAAAAGCTTCTACGGCTCCACCTACAGAAGATATCGCAATTTGACCGGGCCTACATTTTCTTGCTGGAGAACCACTTACTAAGACAATGTTTCCATTACTTTTTAAATGTTTGGTTCCGTATCTCACTACATTGGTATATCCCCACAATTTATCAAAGGAAGCTTTGTATCCATCTAAATCCATACTTAGAAAAGGTCCGACAGCTCTTGCTCCTCCTGTGGCTGAGTTAACTAAAATGTCATACTCACCTTGTTCTTCAAAAAATTTTTCAATAGCCTCCCTATCAAGTACGTTAATTTTCTTTGTAGTGACATTTTGAGGAAGTTCTTTTAACTTTTCTGGATTACGACTAACTGCAATTACATTTGCTCCTTTATCAGAGAGCATTTGAGTTGCAGAAAGACCGATTCCAGATGTTCCGCCAAATACGATAGCTTTTTTGCCATTAATATCCATATCTAATTTATCCTTTAATATTTAAAAATAATTAATTAATTACTTATAACATTTTGCATATATAATTGTTAAGAAACTTTGAAATATTTTGTAGGTGTTAATTTGACTATCGAGCTTTTTAGAAATGATTCTTATTTAAAAGAAAATTCCGTTACAATTTCTGAAGTAATTCCGGAAGGATTAATTTTTGATAAAACAATATTTTATCCTGAGGGTGGAGGTCAGCCTGGAGACCAAGGAATTTTAATTGCAGGAAAGAAAAAAACTAACATAATTGGAACTAAATATATCAATAACAAATTAGTGCATTTAGTTGATGATGTAGAGGGCTTGAAAAAAAATGATACCGTGACAGTTGAGTTAGATTGGCCTAGAAGATTTAGTCACATGCAGGTTCATACTAGCTTACATTTGCTATGTTCGATAATACCATATCCTGTTACTGGTGGATCAATAGGTGATGGAAGAGGTCGCTTAGATTTTGATTTAGAAATAAAGCCTGATAAAGAGAAAATTTTAAATGGTTTAAATAAATTAATTGATGACGATCATATCGTTTCTATATCAAGCATAACTGATGATGAGTTAGACCAAAATCCTGATTTAGTTCGAACGATGTCGGTTAAACCTCCTAGAGGTTCAGGAACAATTAGGATGATTAAGATAGGAGATAATGTAGATTATCAACCTTGTGGAGGGACTCACGTAAAAAAAACCTCAGAAATCAAAAAAGTTAAGTCGGTAAAAATAGAAAACAAAGGTAGAATGAATAAAAGAATAATAATTAATTTTTAAGATTTAATTATTTTTTACAAATTATCTCGAATGGTAGAGTTCTATTTTCTTTAATAGATTGCATTGAGTTTGATGATCTTTCTTTCATTGTTGGTCCACCTATAACGTGAATACCTAAAACTGGATTTCTTTCTTCTGTTTTCCCTTTGATAAGTTTTTCATATCCTTGAATATATTTATCTCCAGTTTCAAAGATTTCTATGTCTTTAAAACCAACATCTTTTAATATAGATATTGTATTTTCAGGAGTGAGTAAAAAGCTCATTTCTGAATTATCAGCCCAAGGCAATGGAAAAATAGGGTCACCTTTTGGACCTAATCCATGTTCAGTAAAAGCAAAAAAACTATTCTTTTTAAGAACTCTATAGGCTTCAGAAAAAAAATTAATCCTGTTAGATACGTTCATTGTTACGTGTTGTGAATATGCTCCGTCAAAAACTTCATCTTCAAATTCTAATTTCTCACCGTTTCCAAGACAGAGATCTATCATGCTTGACATTGATGTAAGCCTATTAAATTCATTACCTATTTCAATAAAGCTTGGAGTTATATCTATTCCTGTTATGTGACATTTAAATTCTTTGGCATAATACCTAGCTGGTCCACCTAACCCACAACCTATATCTAAAATTTTCTGATTTTCTGAAACAGGCATTTTTTTACCAAGGTCTATGGTTGCAGCTATACCTCGGGCGTGATATTGGTCAATTGGGAACAATTCCTCAACATCTAAATTTTTATTATCTAAATTTGCAGCAGACATAGCTTGGCGAACCCTTGAGTAAATATCACCTCTTGTCCAAAAGTTTTCTATATCTGAAATATCAACCATATCTTACCCGTTAAGGATAAAATCGGCACAACGTTCTCCGATCATCATGCATACAGCATTAGTATTGCCAGAGACTAAGGTTGGCATAATCGATGCGTCAGCAATACGAAGGCCCTTTATCCCATGAACTTTTAATTTTTTATCAACTACAGACTCTTGATCAAATCCCATTTTACAAGTACCTGTCGGATGATAAACAGTTTCTGCTTTTTCTCTAATGAATTTTAAAATATCTTCATCAGAGCTAAATTTTTCACCTGGCTGAATTTCTTCTCCGCAAAATTCTTGCATTGTCTCTGATTTCATTATTTGTCTTATTAATTTCACGCCTGAAACAAGTGTCTGCCTATCTAAAGAGCTAGACAAAAAGTTAAATTTGATACTAGGGGACTCTTCTGGATTTATAGATTTAATGTGGATACTTCCCTTGCTTTCTGGTAAATTTTGATTAACTGTACAAGTAATACCAGGTTCTTCCCCTAACTTTCTTTTACCGTTTTCTAAAACTACTTTGTAAGGTATAAAATGTACTTGAATATCGGGAGCAGCTAGTTCTTTTCTTGTTTTAAAAAAACCTACAACTGGAGCTGATGGAAGTGTTAAAAATCCATCTCTTTTAAATACATAATTAGCAATCTGTTTAATAAGATTAATACCCCTTGCTTTGTCATTATAAGCAATCCCAGGCTTGGTGATTTTATAAACAATTCTTGGAGCAATATGGTCTCTTAAATTTTCACCTACTCCTTTAAGCTCATGAACAACTGATATGCCTTTTTCTTCAAGTACGTCGCGCCTGCCTATTCCAGATAACTCTAAAATCTGAGGAGAATTAATAGCACCACCACTAAGAATTACTTCCTTTGTTGATATAAACTTGATTAACTTATTTTTTTGTTTGACTTCTAAACCAATGCACTTTTTTTGTTCAAAAAGTAACTTTGTAACTAGACTATTTGTAATTATAGTAAGGTTTTTTCTAGATCTAATAGGTCTTAAATAAGCAACTTCAGCGCTCATTCTCTCACCTTTATAAATTGTAGTTTGTGTATAACCTATACCTTCTTGTTCATCTCCATTATAATCTTTATTGATTGGTATTTTTATTTCTTCAGCAGCTTTGAATAAACCATCATATATTGGATTTCTATCGACTACTTCGGATACTTTTAAAGGGCCTCCAGTTCCTCTTATGTCTGATAATTCACCTTGATAGTCTTCCATTTTTTTAAAAAAAGGTAAAACATCATCATATGACCATCCTGTGTTTCCCATTTGTGCCCATGTGTCATAATCTAGTTTGTTTCCCCTTACATATACTAACCCATTGATAGAGCTAGAGCCTCCAAGTAATTTACCTCGAGGAATGGGTATTTCTCTATTACAAGTAGACTCTTCAGGCTCAGATCTGTATCGCCAGTTTGCAAGTGGGTTATCAATTAAGAGTGCAAAACTAGCAGGAAGTCTAGAAACAGGATGTGAAGCTCTCCCAGCTTCAATTAATAAAACATTATTTTCTGGGTTTTCAGATAATCTATTTGCTACTGCACATCCGGCCGATCCCGCACCAACAATAATGTAATCAAAATTATCACTCATAATTATATCCTTTCTAGCAAGGTCATAATAGATATTTATATACTCATATCAATCGTAAAATCTTTTATTTTTATTATATTTTTACATTTTATTGATAAAAATTATAAACAATGTTAGGTCTCTAAAAACTTAAGGAATCTTTATTTTGCTCGACTGGCTTTTAGATGTATCACAGATAATAATTGCTGATATTGTGCTATCTGGGGACAATGCTCTTATTATTGGAATGGCAGCGTCAGCTGTTCCTGAGGAACATCGAAAAAAAGTTATTTTTATAGGCTTGATGGCAGCTGCTATTTTAAGGATTTTATTTGCGTTAATAGCCTCATATTTAATAAGTATACCAGGGTTACTTCTGCTTGGTGGTTTATTACTTTTTTGGGTTTGTTGGAAATTTTATCAAGATATAAGGGATTTTTCTTTAAATGATGAAGATAAAAATAAATTACAAAAAGACGTCGCTGGAAAAGGTTTAAAAGGAGCTTTAATTACAATAATTGTTGCTGACGTCTCGATGTCTCTTGATAATGTAATTGCCATTACAGCTATTGCAAGGGACAACACAACCTTACTTATTTTAGGTATTGGTTTTGCTATTTTATTAATGGCTTTTTTCGCAACGGCAATTGTTAAATTATTAACCAAATTTAAATGGTTATCTTACTTAGGTTTAATTTTCTTAGTTTACCTCTCTTCTAAGATGACATTTGATGGTTGGCTCCAGCTTTTACCATTTCTTAATTAAAAACTTTATTTAACCAGACAACATTTTAGGAAACCAAAGTGCTATGTCTGGTATAAATAAAACTAACATCATCCCAATAATTTGCAGGCCAATAAACGGTAGGACTGCTATAAAAATTTCCTGTAATTCAATTTCTGGTGGAGCAACAGATTTTAACCAAAAACATGCGGGTCCGAAAGGTGGAGATAAGAAATAGATTTGTATATTCATAACAAATAATACACCAAACCATACTGCTGCCCAAGCTGGATCCAATCCAAGTTCTGGAGCCATGCCTACAATAACAGGTGCAAATACTGGAACTGTTATAAATGCGATTGCTATCCATTCCATAAATGTTCCTAAAATAACTAGTATAAGCATCATTAATGCAACAACAGCTAAAGGTGATATGCCAAGCCCAGTAAATAAAGATCTCATAAAATCTGCACCACCAATAAGATTATATATGCCTACAAATGAGACTGCTCCTAATATTAACCAAACTATTGTTCCGACAGTTGACATGGTCCCCGCAAGAGCTTTTTGTAATAGATTCCAACTAAAAGAATTTCTAACAAATGCAACTATTATTGCACCTATTACTCCAACTGCAGCTGCTTCAGTAACCGAAGCTATTCCAGCATAGATAGATCCCATAACACAAAAAATTAAAAAGACGCACATCATCACTGCAGATTTTTTTTCTTTATCTAATTTCATTTCTTTACCACGAGCTGCGGTAACTTCCTCAGCGTTTGGTGCTAAAGATGGATTGATATAACATCTTATAAGTGTGTAAATGGCATAAAAAGTTGCAAGCATTAACCCTGGCACAGCGCCAGCCATAAATAGATCACCAATTGCTACATTTGCAGATAATCCGTATACAATCATGATAATACTCGGAGGAATTAGAGTGGCAAGTGCACCGGATGCACAAACAACACCGATAGCCAATTTTCTGTCATATCCTAGTCGCATCATTTGTGGTAGTGCTACAAGTCCAAGCATAACAATCTCACCACCCATAACGCCTGACATAGCAGCAAGAATAACTGCAACAACAATTGTTTGGATAGCAACACCACCACGTAGTTTACCTGCAAAGATTTGCATTGCGTCAAATAAGTCTTCTGCCACTCCAGCTTTTTCTAGTATGGAGGCCATTAATACAAATAAAGGTACCGCAATAAGAGGGTAAGCTTCTAAAAGACCAAATGCATTTGTGGAAACTAGATATAATCCATTAAATCCAAAATAGAAAAGTGCACTTAAAATAGATACAAATAATGTTACAACACCTAGTGGCATACCTGTCATCATTAGAAGAATCATCAAACTAACAATTATAATACTGGCCCATTTAATACCTATGTCTCTAATGTCAATATATCTTGTCGGTTCTAAGTAAGCTGCTATTGAACTTATGTATTCGTTTATCTCTATAACGCCTCTTAACTCAAAAGCATGCTCAAAAAATACCAAAATCATTCTAAAGACAATGAAAGCCGCAACTGCAGAAATTATGTTTTTGACTAATTTAGATTCAAAATGTCTATACAAATTAACAAGGAGCTGTGTTAGATATATTACTGCACCCGTTACTAACATTGTTTTTAAAATTAGTGGTTGTGGTGAATTCCAAGCACTTCCAGCTCTTTCAGTCATCATTACGGATTCTATGGCTCTTACAAGAGTATCATCTACAAAAAACCATAACGATATAATACCAATTATATAAGCAAAAAGGTCTAAATACCATTGCTTAGCCTTGCTCACCATTATATAGATTACTGTTATTCCTATATGTCGCTTATGGAGAGTTATGTAACCTGCAGATAACATCCATGCTGACGCACATAAAACCATAACAGTTTCAAAAGCCCATTGTGTTGGGGAACTAAATACATATCTTGAAATTACTTCATAACAAGTAATTAGTGCACAAAGTAGGTATAGTTGGGATACTGCAAGGCCAACAAATTTACTTATATGGTCTATAAAACTGAGTTTGTCTGTGGTAGGAGGAAATTGATCGTTGTTTATAACTTTGCTTACTTCCATTATTTCCCCCATATTTTATTTGTTAATTTTAAAGTGTAGTATTTAAAAAAAAATGGTAAAGAAAAATTTATATTTTCTAATATCGGATTTAAATTTTTAGAAAGAAGTTGATATCTGATAAATTTTTCTTCATGCTATTATTTACGGGAGGAACTTATGGAAAATCAAGGAAGAAACGATCACGTCGAATATTATGGGCCATGGGGTTGGATTGGTGGTCTGGCCTTAGGCGCAGTTATTATTTTTACAATGTTTTCAATAGCTGATGGTTTTATGTAAGTTTATTAATTAATTATGAAGGAGTTTTAAATGAAAACTAAATTAACAAGTATTTTAGGCATTACGGTTGCTGCTACTTTAATGGTATCAGATGTAAATGCTCAAAACCTAAAGGTGCAAGCAAGTTCTGCATCAGGCGACTGGGCACACTTATTTATGACAGACAATTATGCCCCACGTCTCAAAGCAATGACGGGCGGTGCTTTGTCCATAACAGTATTACCAACTAAAGCGGTTGTTCCTCATAGAGAAACAATTGATGCTGTTGCTAATGGTATCTTAGATGGCGATTTAAATGCTATCTCTTATTTTGCTGGAAGAGATCCTGCATTTGCTATGATTGGTGATTTGATAGCTGGTTGGGATACTCCTGAGCAACTTCAAACATACTGTATGCATGGTGGCGGTAAAGAGATGCTTCAGAAGATATATGATAATATAAAAGTAACTTCTGGTAAAATTCATGTTATCGGATGTAGTCCATATTCAAGAGAAGCTTTGGTTTCAAAAAATAAAATTACGACAGTAGATGGTCTTAAAGGAATTAAAATTAGATCACCTGAAGGTTTGGCTGCAGAGGTCTTTAGACTTGTTGGCGCTTCCCCTTCTTCAATTCCTTTCTCAGAAGTTTATACTTCTTTAGAAAAAGGTATTGTTGATGCAGCAGACGCATCTGCTTATGTAAATAATAACGCTTCCGGAATGCATAAAATTGCAAAATTTCCAATTTATCCTGGCATTCACTCAATGGCTAATCTTCAATTCATAATGAATAAGAAACTTTTCAATAGGTTGTCAAAAGATAATCAAGTTGCTTTAGAAACTTGGTATATTGCTGCTTATACCGAAATGAGAAGAGCTGCTGATATTGAAGATAGAGAATTAGTTGCTAAACATAAAGCTGAGGGCGATATTACTGTGGTTGATTGGGCACAAGAAGAAAGAGATAAGTTTCGTAAAATTGCAGTAGGAGCTTGGGAAAACTTCGCTCAAAAGAGTCCTTTAGCTAAAGAAGCTCTTGAGTCACAGTTAGCATTCATGAAGAAAATGGGTATGCTTTAAATAATTAATAATTAATAATTAAGATTAAAAAGCTTGCTGAAAAGATTTCAGCAAGCTTTTTATATTTTACTAAGCATATATTCAGAAATTTTTAGTAATTTTGAATCGTCTTTCCAAGAAGTTATTACTTGGATACCGATTGGCAAATTATCATTTCCTTTTAAAATTGGAAGACTTATTGCAGGGACCCCCATCATTGTCCAATATCCATTAAATATTGCATTACCAGTATTCATTAGATCTCTTGGTGCTTGACCGGGAGCTGCTGGCGTAATGATTGCATCAAATTCTTCGAAAACTTTTTTAAGACTTTGTTCCATTAATTTTGCGTTTTCAATTGCTTCGATATAATCCTTAGCTGAAACTGGTAAACCTGCTTCGATCCTAGAAATTGTAAAAGGGTGAAGTTTATCTTTTTCATTTTCATAATATTTAGACAATGATCTAGCAATGGAGCCATTCATTATAATTTCATGACTCTTTGCTGCACTTTCAAAAATAGAATTCAGTTCAAGATCTACAATATTCAGAGAAGAGTTCTTTACAAAATTTGTTATACCTTCTCTCATGTCTTGTTCACCGTAGTTCCAAACTGGTCCTTTAATAAATGCAAATTTAGGAGAAGGATCTATTTTACTATCGTTCTTATATTCAAAATTTTTGATCATATCTAAATCATTCTGATCATATGATAAAAGAACAGAGGCTACTAAATCAATATCATCAATTGTGTTAGCATATATTCCAGGATGATCTAATCTTTGGGATATTGGAGACATACCATATCTAGAAATTGTACCAAATGTTGGCTTGTAACCAAGAATACCATTAAACGACGCCGGCCTTAGAACGGAACCTCCTGTTTGAGAGCCAATAGATAAAGGAATCATATTGTCACACACCGCGGCAGCTGACCCAGAAGATGAACCGCCAGGAGTGCATTCAAGGTCATTTGGGTTTTTAGTTTTCCCAGGTCCTGAAAGAGCAAACTCAGTCGTTACACATTTACCCATTATAACTGCACCAGCTTCTCTTAATAATTTTACAAGGTGAGCGTCTTCTGTGGGTTTCCTATTTTTGCATGCTTTGGAGCCATTCTCAGTAGGCATGTCTTTAGTATCAATGATATCTTTAATACCAATTGGAAGGCCATTTAATTTGCCTGCATTTTTATTCTTCCAGCGTTTATCTGCCTCTTTGGCTTGTGCAATTGCAAGTGCAGGGTCTATGAAAGCCCAAGCTCCAACAAGCGGTTCTCTTTTTTCTATATGTTCTAAAAAAGCACTTACATATTGTTCTGAAGAAAGCTCTCCTCTCTTCATCATTTCAAGTGCTTTAGTGGCATTTAATTTAATCAAATTCATTTTTAGACTCATGATTTATTTTGTAATAACTGCTTCTGCTTCAATTTCAACCTTCATTCTTGGGTCAACCAAAGCTGAAATTTCTAATAAGGTAGACGCTGGTTTATGTTCTCCAAAATATTCAATTCTTTTGGGATTGATAATAGTTCTATCATTAATATTAGTTAAAAATACTCTAACCTTTACTACGTCTTTATATGACCCACCTGCAGCTTCTAAGCAGGTATTTAAATCTCTCATCGCTATGTCAAATTGATCTTTAGTATTTTCTGGAATACTGCCATCAAAGTTCATTCCCACTAGTCCTGATACCCAAATAATCCCATTAGCTTCTACAGCATGACAATAATGGCTTACAGGTTGAAGAATATCCGGAATTAATATTCTGTTTATCATAATAACCCTCACAAAAGTTAATCTCAAATCTCTATTTATTACTATTCTAATGTAATCTAAAGTAAAGCTTATTTTCAAATAGCTTTTCAAATGGATTTCGATAAACTGATTTTAGTTAAATGATTTTTTTAAATTACGTTATGAAAGAGGTTAGAATGCCAACGATTGTTTTTTTAGATACCCTGCCTGCACAGAATGGATTAGACATTTTATACTCACAGTCAAAGGTAGAGATTAAAAAAATTAGTAGCACTGATAGCGAAGAAAAAAATTTTTCTATCTTAAAAAAAGCTGATGCTTATCAAGTTGGTGCCGCAAGAGACGAGGTGCCAAAATATTTACAAGTTGATAAGGATTTTTTAAAAAAAGTACCAAATTTGTTAATCGTTTCGTCTTCCGGTGCAGGGTATGATACCGTAGACGTAGGTGCATGTTCAGAAGCTGGTGTTTTGGTAGTAAATCAAACAGGAGGTAATGCAGAAGGTGTAGCAGAACATGCGGTAGCTATGATATTAAATCTGTTTAAAAGAATTGGTGAAGCGGACCACGCACTTCGAAGAGGTTGGAATGAAAGCAGAGTTAATCTCATGGGCAAAGATCTTTTAAACAAGACTGTTGGGATAATAGGTCTTGGAAATACTGGTGGTAGAGTTGCTGAAATATGTAAATTAGCTTTTAATTGTGAAATATTAGCTTATGACCCTTATTTGACTGATGAACTTTTTGAAAAAAAATATGCAAAAAAATCAAGTCTAGATAATTTATTAGAATTAAGTGATGTGGTTACAGTACATGTCCCATTAAATAATGAAACTAGAAATATGATTAACATGGATTTTTTTAGAAAGATGAAAAGAGGTGGTTACTTTGTTACAACAGCAAGGGGATCAATACATAATGAAAAAGATTTGTATGAAATATTAATTAGTGGGCATTTAGCTGGTGCCGGATTAGATGTATGGGATTATGAGCCTCCTCCAGCAAAGCACAAATTATTAGAATTAGAAAATGTTATTGCCAGTCCTCATACTGCGGGGGTAACAAGAGATAGTCGTAATAAAATGTCAGAATTTGTTGCAACGCAACTTTTAGATCTTTTTGATGGTAAAGAGCCAGCAAGGCCAGTCAATCCAGAAATTATTAATATATATAAAGAAAAATTTAAGAAAATTATTTAACATTAGATAAAGGAAAAAAAATGAAAAATATTTTAATCACAGGGGCTAGTCAAGGTATAGGAAAAGCAACTGCTATTGAGGCAGGTAAAGCTAATATGTTTGTTGGTATAAATTATAATCAAAACTCAAATGCAGCTGATGAGTGTTTAGAAGAAGTAAAAGCAGCTGGCGGAGATGGTATAATACTTCAATGTGATGTAGCAGATAGCAAAGCTGTTAAAACTATGTTTAGTAAATTTCTTGAAAAAACAGGTTCGATTGACGCTGTTTTTAATAATGCAGGAATAACGGGTCCAATCTCTCCTATACAAGACTTAGATCCTGCAGAACTAAAAGTTCTTATTGACACTAACGTATCTGGAGCATTTTTTGTTGCTCAAGAGTCTGCTAGAGCAATGATTGCTCAAAAATATGGAGCAATAGTCAACATGTCCTCAATTGCTGCTGACATTGGCGGAGGGGGTGAGTTTGTTCATTATGCGATGTCCAAGGGAGCAATACACTCTTTAACATATGGAATGGCTAAAGAATTAGGTAAATATGGAATAAGGGTAAATGCAGTTGCGCCTGGGTTAATTGACACTGAAATTCATGCCAAAGCAGGAGATGCTTCTCGTGTTGATAGATTAATGCCATCTGTGCCATTAGGAAGAGTTGGTGGTGCTGATGAGGTTGCTAAAACAGTGATGTGGTTGCTAAGCGAAGACTCGAGTTATATTTCTGGTTCTATTGTACCTGTAACTGGCGGTAGATAAAGTTAAATAGTAATATTACTATTGGTATTTAATTCATCTTTCTTTTTCTTGGCTTGTCTAATTCCGATGTAAGTTGAAGCGCCTAAAATTAATGCTGCACCTAACCACAAGCCAGCATGAGGAAGTTCATTAAAGAATATAAATCCCATTGAAACAGACCATATAAGTCTTAAATAATCTAATGGTAAGAGAGCCGAAATTTCTGCTCTCTTAAGAGCTTCGTTAAGAAACCAATGAACTAATGTTCCTGCTATAGCTATCATAAGAAACATAAATATTTGACTTAAAGTCGGCCATTCCCATACCTGTATAGCTAATAGAAATGTAGCTGGAATCAACCCTGCAGCTTGCCAAAATGTTATACTCAGAGTTGTATCTGTCTTAGTAAGGGTCTTCGCCATTAACATTGAAGAGGACCACATCAGAGATGCACAGAGGATTAACAATGGCCCAAACCCCAGTTCAATATCTGGCCTTAAAACTATTAAAGCTCCTGAAAATCCAACAAGCATAGCTATCCATCTTCTAATTCCAACAATTTCTTTTAAAAAAATGATTGCTAAAATTGTTGCAAAGATAGGAACTGTAAACATTAATGCAGTTGCTTTTGCTAATTCTGTTATACTAAGGCCGTAAAACATACACAGCATTGCCACGCTTCCAACAACAGCCCTAAAAGATTGAAGTTTTATATTATTAGATTTTAAAGAGTTCATTCCATTTCTAACTACCAGTGGAAGAAAAATGATCAGCACAAAAACAGTTCTAAAAAAAGCAACTTCAAATGGATGATGATCTTCAGTTGCAAATCGAATAAGGCAGTGCATTGTGGTTGCAAAAAAACCAGAAAAAATCATAAAAAAAACAGCTAAGACTGATGGTGTAAAAAAAACTTTAGAATTATTTTCTTTATTCATAAATGATTGCTTTATGTTTAAGATATAATAGTTTTAAGACTATTTAAGCTTATTATATTGGGTAATTTAAATTAATAAATACTTAACATATTAATTGATTGGAAGCAAAATGTTAAAAATAAAAGCTCTTTTATTTGATGTTTTTGGAACTGTAGTGGACTGGAGATCAGGCATTGCAAATGAAGTTAAAAAAATCGCTAATAAAAATAAGATTGTAATTAACGCTGATGATTTTGCTGATGCATGGCGAGCGGAATACCAGCCAGCAATGGAAGAAATTAGGAAAGGGAATAGATCATTTACAATTTTAGATGTATTACATGAGGAAAATTTAAAAAAAATTTCGTCGAGATTTGATCTCGATAATCTCTCAAGTAATGATTTTGACTTTCTTGTTAAAGCTTGGCATAGGCTTCCAGGATGGCCTGACAGCTCTGATGGTCTAAATAAGTTAAAAACTAAATTTATTATTGCAACTCAGTCTAACGGTAATATAGCTCTTATGGTAAATATGGCTAAATATTCTAATCTTAATTGGGATGTTATTTTGGGCGCAGAAGTTGTGGGGCATTACAAGCCTGAACCAGAGGCATACCAAAAGGCTTGTAATGCTCTTAATTTAGACCCGACAGAATGTATGATGGTTGCTGCTCATCATGATGATTTAAAAGCTGCTAGTCTTCAAGGGCTAAAAACTGCTTATGTTCATAGACCTTATGAGTATGGTAAAGATAAGTTGTTTGATATTAATGAGGTAAATGATTATAAAGAAAAAAGAGGTTGGGATTTCATTTCTATAGATCTCAATGATCTAGCTTATCAATTGGGCTGTTAATCAAAGTTATTTCATATAGATAGAAAGTTCATTATTAAATATGTCCTCAATTAAACCCATAATAGGAATATCAACTAATGAAATAACTAACTTTGGTGGAAGACAAATTTCTCATTCAACTGGATTGCGATATGTAAATGCCGTTGCAAAATTTACAAATGGTATCCCTGTTTTAATTCCATCTTACATAAAGAACGATGACTTAGACCAACTTTTAAAGAAATTAGATGGCATTGTTTTGACTGGTGGAAGAGCTAATGTAGAACCACATCATTATGGAGGGGATCCATTTCCACCGGACGAACCAATAGATGTAGGAAGAGATGAAATTGTATTACAATTAATTCCCAAATGTACAAATCTAGGA
>Ga0181555_1000946_pt1 | contig 27447 bp, 15 predicted proteins | sample 011ome_15_FD_145601 | JGI IMG/M metagenome (GOLD analysis project Ga0181555, IMG submission 145601) | Coastal salt marsh microbial communities from the Groves Creek Marsh, Skidaway Island, Georgia - 011504AT metaG (spades assembly) | ecosystem: Environmental > Aquatic > Marine > Intertidal zone...
CCACAGAGCGCTCGCGCCAATCGCGAAGAGTAAACGCGTGATACTCATTTCGAGTGAATAGTTTCGCGCGTTTCGTTTCGCGCGTGCGCGAGAGGAAACGAATTTCGAACCTCCACGGTGTCGTCGTGTTCCGGCCTTGTTTATCTCCGCTGGTGAGAACACCGAGAGAAAGACGACGACGACGACGATTAGGGTTTAACCCTAAATGGGTCGGTCGCAAAAAAGTAAATTAACCTTCTCCTTCTGTTATTCTTAAAAACACCAACAGAAAGTGCAAAGAGGCATGACCATCATGAACTTCACGGTCACTTTGGAAACCCCGGAAGGCGCCCAAAAGATTGAATGCGCGGACGACACCTACGTTCTCGACGCGGCTGAAGAAGCTGGCATTGACTTGCCGTACTCCTGCAGAGCGGGCGCGTGCTCTTCGTGCGCGGGTAAGGTTGTCGCGGGTACCATCGACCAATCCGACCAATCCTTCTTGGACGACGACCAAACCGGTAACGGCTTTGTGTTGACTTGCGTTGCGTACCCGACCTCGGACTGCACCATCAAGACGCACATGGAAGAAGAACTCTATTAAATTAACATTCAAGTAAAAAACTAACGGGTAGTTTTTTATAGCTAAGAGGGAGTTATTAATAAAATAAAAATACGACGTCTGCGTTGTGCTGAAAGGAAATACAGTGTATGCCTAAGATACCTCTTTTAATTGTCGTTGCTCGTGTGATTGTTACAAAAAACGCTCATCTTTTCTCTCTCTTTCTCTTTCTCTGTAAGTAATAAGTCGGAAGACCGACCGATGAAAAAAGAAATCCGTATCCGTATTTTATTACTTGTCGTTTTCGTCCACGGTGCTTCCGATATCGGTTATTTTCAACAAAATTTTCGTCTTTCTGTGCTTCTCGCACGCGTGCTCCAAAGCTTCGTCAAACTCAGTCGATAATTCGTACTCGGTGTACTCGACCGCGATTTTGTTCGCGTTGACCAACTTTGCCAAAGTTTCCATCATTTTCGGCGTCTTCTTCTTGTTTTCCTTCATCCAGTTTCTCAGCGAAAACCCGCGCACGATCAAACCTTTACCGACCCAATGATGCCACGGAAACGTCGCCGCGCGACCAGATGCGCACGCGTAGACGATGAGAGGACACCCTTGGTGCAAGGTTTCCGCCAAACGCACGGCAGAAATACCCCCGACGCCGTCTAACGCCAATCTCGGTTTCGCGAAGAGGCGTTTTTCTTCCAACTCGGCGCCCAAATCTCCCTCGTCTTTGAAGACTTCAATCGCGCCTAAACTTTTGAGCCACTTCACGGTTTTCTCGAAGCCTGGATGCGCGCGACAGACTAAAATCGGACGTAATTTGAGCATACTCGCGAGTTGACAGACCACCGTGGCGATTAAGGAGGTACCGGCGTTCAGAATAACCGCATCGCCTGGTTTCAACGCCCCGAAATCTTCCAACAAACGATACGCGACGCACATCTCTCGCATCATCGCGCAATGGTTTTCCGACGTCATTTCTTTCGGAATCTTGATCAAATCTTTTTCTTTCCAGACAGCCAAGGTTCTCCACGTGCCAAGGTTTGGAACGTACGGAATGACCCAATCGCCTTCGGCTAAGGACTTGACGCCGGCACCAACTTTCACCACGGTGGCTAAACAATCCGAGCCTGGGATCTTGCGTTCGTTCGATTCGTTCATGTTGTTCTCGAAAGCGCCTTTTCGCGGATTCAACATCGAATCTTTATGAACGTTCGCATCGGATGCGTTGTTTCCATAATTGGACGTAATGAACGACATGTGGTCTTCGTAAATATCGTGCGCGTTCATCGGCGCCACGCGAACGCTCACTAAAACTTCGCCCCACTGTAAAGTCGAGGCGATTTTCGTCGTTTCAACTCTCAAAGCCTCCTTCTCGTGCCCGGCGACGACTTTCTTCCCGGCGGGTTGATTCACCTCGTACGCTTTAATCTTCGGCAACTGCACTTCATCGTACGATCCTTTCACGACGCCGAACTGATTGATGATATCGTCCACGCCAAACGAGGCGACCGAATCGCCCCTGGATCGCATAAACGCTTCGAATCCAGACGTGTGCGACCCTTTGTTCTTCTCCACGGTTTGAATCGCTTCCGCGACGGACTCTTTCCGCTGGTTCTCCTCGTTCAGTTTATCGCGAAATACGCCGCCACCGAAAGAATCTAACAACTCCTCCTCGACCGATTTCGAGTACGTCCCGGTCGAGTCGTATTGTTTGCGCTTGTCGGTATCCGAGAGAACGTCGTAGGCGCGTTGGATCAACGCGAACGTCTTCGCATCGCCGCCTTTATCCGGGTGCGCTTTGGTGATTAAGTTCCGGTACGCTCGGCGAATCTGTTGATTTTTCAATGGAAGGGAATACAAAGGGAGGAGAAAGTGTGTCATTGTGCGTCTAATGTGAGAGAGAGAAATAGAGGAGCGCGTCCATCGGTTTCATCGCGAGATTTAAAAAAACGCTCAAGAGACTTTTCGGATTCTCAAAAATCCAATTTTGGAGTGCGCTCCTCCTCGCATACCGCGTCGTCTTTGCAGAACGAAAGAAGGCTATTAAAAGATTTCTTTCTCTCTCTCTCGTCGTCTTTATCATGATCGGATTCGCGCCTCCCGCGCGTCATCATTTTCACCGCGCGACGATGATGAAAAGTTTCTCGCGAGAAAAAAAACGAAAGAGAGATCAGAAAGAAGACACATGCGAGATTTAGATATTAAAAAAGAAAGAAAGAGAGGCATACCTCGATCGACGTCGCCGTGTTCTCCACGTTCAAAGCGCCGTACAGATCCGGACACTCGTCCTCTTCCTCTCCTGTTCTTCTGTTTTGCTCCACCATAATGTTTTATAAACTGTTGGGGTGTTTTGTTGTTCTTGATCAGTGGGTGTAAAATGCAGATTTTGACTTGTGACGTTTTTTTTTCTTCTGAGAAAATCAAGCGTTTTTCAGCTCCTTTTTTTCCCCTTCATCTTTCCCGTGTCTTATCTTTCAGAGACGGAAAATTTCCGGACACTTACGCAGCGAGACAGACGCGGAGAGAGAAGAACGTCCTCTCGTTTTTATAACACGCGCGGTAAAAGTGTTTTGTTTTTGGGTTTCTGCGTCGCGTTGTTTTGGGAGTAGTGCGTGTATATCATAAAAGAGCGGAGAGGTTGAGTACCGCCGAGAGATAATATTCCATTTTTGAATTATTCCATTTTAAAGGAGTTGTTTATGAGCACGACGATAAGCATGGCAAAAGCAACGGATACTACTAATACTAATAATGATAACAGGAACGACGACGACGTGGAGAAACACGCCTCCGCGGGTGTTTCTCGGGCGTCGTACGGAGACATTTTTCGAGCGTTCATCTTGATGGGCTGGACCGCATTCGGTGGGCCAGCTGCACACATTGGCATTTTCCAAAAAGTCTTCGTCGATGGTAAAAAATGGATTTCGAGCACCATTTTCGCGGAATTGTTGAGTTTAGGCCAGTGCATGCCCGGACCGACGAGTACGCAAGTCAGTTTTGCTCTAGGCGTGACGCAGAGAGGCGTTCTCGGTGGCCTCTTATCGGGAGGTTTGTTTCAATACCCAGGATTGATTTTGATGACTTTAGCCGGGGCGGGCGCGGCTGAGGCGCTGACGAACCCGTCGAGCTTTTTGAAAGGGTTAGTCAGTGGTCTCTCCGTGGCTGGCGTGGCGTTAGTAGTGGACGCGGCGGTGAATTTGTCCAACGGGCAGTGTAATAAGAATAACATGACGAGACTGTTGGGACTCACGAGCGCGTGTTTCGCGTATTATTACAAAACCGCGTGGCTGTTTCCGTTGCTGATTGTTTTTGGCGGTTTGGTGAGTTATTTCTTCGGCGCGGATAAAGATATCGCGGAAAGAAACGAACAAGACGACGAGGTGGCGAGTTACGGGGCTACTAAAATCGTTGGCGGTTTCTTGATTCTTTCCTGGGCGATCGTGTTGGTGCTCATGGTCACCGTCGCGAGTCAAACGAATTACGATTCGAATCAGTATTCGCACTGGTTTGCGGCGTTTTTTAGAACTGGGAGCATAATCTTCGGTGGCGGACAGGTTGTTTTACCTCTGTTGTTAGACGATGTCGTTTCGTACGATTCGAGTCAGCCGGATAACATCGCTACGAACAGTTGGGTTACCGAGGACCAGTTTTTCGCCGGATTGGCGCTCGTGCAAGCGTCTCCGGGGCCGATGTTTAACTTTGCCGCGTATTTAGGTGCCGTGATGGCGCAAAGAGCCGGTAAAAGTGTCGTCGCTGGAGCGTTGACGTGTTGGACAGGCTTATTCGCCCCGGGCGTGACGTTAATTTTCGGCGTCTTGCCGTTTTGGGGTTACATTCGAACGTTTCAAGCGTACCAAAAAATGCTTCCGGGTTTGAACGCCAGCGCGGTTGGTTTAGTCGTCGCCGCAGCGGTGCAGATGTTTTTGAAAGTCAGAGAAAACTCGCCGTTTCCGAAATTTGCCGTAGTCATCGGTATGTTGACCTTATTCGGAACGAGGTACGTGAAAATGCCAAATCCAAAGTTGGTCGTTTTACAAGCGCCTCTCGTCGTCGCTTTCGGAGGTCTGCTGGGGATACTCGCTTGGGCGACTGGATGCGATTAAAGTCAAGTAGTAATAGCAGTAGTAATAGGGATGATGTGTATCGTCTTGCTAGTAGTAATGATATACTGGCAATATCAGGCCAATGCGTATTTCTTCTATTTCTTCTATCATCATCATAAACTAACGACAGCGTCATAATGCTCCCCTAGCGTGTACGATTCTTTCATAAACGCCACGCGCAACGGAAACGACGATCCGCCTTTTCCCTCTTCTCCTTCCACACCGCTACCAACACATTCGACGACCATCTTCTCCACCTCTCCACCTGGCCTGACTTCAAAAACCTCCACGTTCCTCCGCAGCGCTCTCGCAATGGCTAACATCTCCACGTGCCCGCCCCACTCGGCTGTCGATCCCACCTTTTCGCAATACTTTTCGTACGATCCAGCCTCTTCCATTTCCACGAACGCTTCGTACTCTTCTCTGTTCTTCAACATCTCGTCCTTGCACATCGTCCTCACTTCCCCGTACCTACTCTCCTCTTTCATCTCATCCACTTGTTCCGCTACCGCGCGATACAAACAGTGTCCGTCCGCTTTCACCTCCCTCAGCGTCAAATCCAACGCCTTCAGCGCTCGCCGCATCGCTTCCTCTTCGATTTCTTTCTTGGACGGTCCAGACTCGCGAAGTCGCGCGCGTTCCATCTCGATCGCTAATTCTCTCGCTTTCTCCTCCGCCGCTTTCTTTTCCCGTCGCTTCTGCGCTTTCGTCGGACCACCTTGCTGTTTCCTTTCCTCGCTCGCTTCCTCTTTATCCGTTTTGCTCTTGTCTTCTTCTTCCTCCTCCTCGCCCTCACTGCTACTCGCGTCTGGCGTTCCAAACACCCTCCTCTCTAGCGCATTTTCCTCCTCCAAGTGTCTGTCCGTGACTTTCCCTTCCTCTATCATCGCTTTCGTCTTCGCTTGCTTCATCCCGCTTTGGAAAAACTTCTGGCAATACTCCCGAACGCTTCGTATTTCTCTCGCGTGTCTTTGTCTCATTTCCTCGAGCGTTTCTCGCTCTACATCGATCGGTGTCCCGTTCGCGTCGGTTGGCGCACATTGGAAAAAACCATCATCGTTACCAGTACCATTACCACTGTTCTTCTTCTTTTTGCCCATCGTCGTAAGCTTCGTAAACCCGCTCTTAGTAATGGAGTTTTTCTTGGGAAATTCCTCACAAGAATTTCGGGGAAAAGACACTTACATAAAAGATATGAACGTGGTCTTCGAACCGGTCGGGATAGGCGAATATTTGGAGAACTTTAAGAACAACAGCAACAACAACACCAACAATTTATATACTTCGGACGACGAGAGAGAGGAGGAGCGTTTGACGACGACAACAAAAGATGAAGACAAAGAGGAGAAAAAATTCAAAATTGGACAGCAAAATCAACATCTGGAAGCGGAATTCTACGCGCTCAAAGTCCGGAACGAAGTCCTCGAACAATCACTCAGCGCCTTACAGACGAAGGAAAACGTGATGTCGATTGAACTGGAGCATTTTATGCGAGAGCGAGTAGAAAGAGATGCGGTTATTGAGCGGTTGAAGATGGAATTGGAAACGTCTTGCTCCAACACCATTCGAAAGGAGGAGGAGAGGAAAGCTTTGTTACGCGAGATGACGAAGAAGTTAAAGAAGATGAAGAAAGCGAAGAAGAGGACTTTTGAGGAAAGTTTACGTTTGCTGGAGAAAGCGACGAGCGCGTTGGAGTTGGCGAAGGCAGAGAACGAGTCGTTACGCGCGAAGCTGAAAGAAGAGAAAACTTTGAAGACGACGACGAAGAAGAAGAAGAAGACAAAGAAGAAAGAGACCGAGCAAAAGCGGCGAAGAAGAGAGCGTCTTCGGACGACGACGCCTTTGCCGGAAACGCCACCGTTCGCGAAGCAGTTTTGGAGCTATAGAAACGACGAGAGGAGACGATTGCACGAGGAAAATAAGGTGCACCATCATCCGCTTCAGTTTTCGGATGACGACGACGATGACTCTGATTCCGACGACGACGACTTCTACTCGGACGAGGACACCTCCTCCTCGGAGGAAGAATCATCATCGTCGTCATCAGAATCATCATCATCAGCCTCAGAAGAAGATGATGACGACGACGAAGAAGAATACCAACGCGACGCCACCAACAACACCAGTTATTCCTCCATCGACGAACTCCTCGACCGATCCGTCGTTCTGAACACGCGCTTGGAAGCTTTAGAACGACGAGCGAGAAACTTAGTCGCACTCGAAAACGCAAAACCCTCGGCGAAAGCCGACAGAGATGATAAAACTACCGAGTGACAAACGACGTCCAAAAAAGATAGCTCTATAGCAATACCCCTTTATGAAAAGCTGCTGCTTCTCCTTCTCCTCGAGAACTCGGAATTAGGTTTTAATACCCTAAACTCATTTTGCCCTGTTTTTTTCTCCCTTTTTATTCCTCATTACAGTCGCTCTTTTGATACCATGAGCGAACTCACGGAGCGATCGAAGTGCGTGTTCCAAGCCAAGTTGGCGGAACAAGCGGAAAGATACGATGGTACGACCACCATTACCTTTCGTTTTATGTGTGCATGTGCACTCTTTACGCGTGCACGTGTGTATATATTTGTGCTCAATTGGAACCATCAGATCGGGTCGTTTTGTTCCATCATTTTCTCGTTTAAACGTGCTTCGTTTGGTTGCGTTTATACGTGCAAAGAAACTAACACCATTGCTTTCTCAATACTCACAATACTACTCACACAATGCAGAGATGATCGTGGCTTTGAAGAAACTGTGCGGGATAGCGGATATTGAGTTGACGGTACGTTAAAAATTGCAGACACTTTTGAAGGGCACACGACTCTTCTAAAACTCCGTTTTTTCTTCGCTTTGGGGCATTTTTCTCTCTTTTTTCAATCCCTTTCTCTCTCGCTTCGCGAACGACTTTTTGTCGCGCATATGTGCGCATATACTCACGCGTTGTTGTTCTCTTTTTCTTACGTGGTTTAGGTTGAAGAGCGTAACTTACTCTCGGTGGGGTACAAAAATTTCGTCGGCTCTCGCCGAGCGTCCTGGCGCATCCTCTCGGCGTTGGAAGACAAAGAGAAGACGAAAGGACGAGACGAAAACGCGGCGAAGATAACCGATTACCGCTCGAAAGTTGAGGAGGAGTTGGAGAAGATATGCGCGGAGATTATCGATACGTTGAAAGAGAGTTTGATTCCGAGAATGGAAAAGTCGGAAAGCGCGGACGCGGCGGAGACTTCGGTGTTTTACCATAAAATGTCGGGCGATTATTATCGATATTTGAGCGAGTTTCGAGCGTCGCCGGGGAGAGAGGAAGCGGGGGAGAAGGCGTGTGAGAGTTACGAGAAAGCGTCGGAGATTGCGAGCGGGAAGAATGGGTTACACCCGACCCATCCGACCAGATTGGGGTTAGCTTTGAACTATTCCGTGTTCCATTACGAGATTTCAAACGATCCGACGAAAGCGTGCGCTTTAGCGCGAACGGCGTTTGACGAAGCGATTACGGATTTGGACACGTTGGACGACGAATCGTACAAGGATTCGACTTTGATCATGCAATTGTTGAGAGATAACTTGACCCTGTGGACGAGCGAGTTAGCGGACGAGGAAGGTGAATAATAATATATTTTAAACATAAAGAAGAAGAGTGAGGAATACGCTCGAACGAATTTGAAGAATTCCGCGGAGAGCGAATTAAAAATTTTGTATTTAGAAGAAGAAGAAGAAGAAGGAGGAGGAGAAGGAGAGAAGATCCAGTCTTGATAAGAACTATATAAATGTCTTAGCATGTGTAAGTAAACTTAATCGCACATATATTGATACGCTAATTTCCACAAACTATTCTACTGTACATCTCTCCTTAAAAAATACATCCTTCTATTGACTTTATGGGCCTCTACTTACTTTACATTTCGCTTTGAAGAACTGCGCGACGTGTCTAACCGCCTCACCGAAATTTCCATCCACAACTTTTAATTCTCTCGAAATCCACCCGGGAAGAGTTTGTTGATATTTTCCTAACGCTGTATTCTGTGTTGTCGTCGTCGTATTTCTCTTATCCTTCTCGCACCATCTTTGATCCAAGAAAATCATAGTCGCGTAATCGTCCTTGTGACGAATGGCGCGACCGACGCTTTGGTTCACGCCCCGGGCGCACAAGGCTTCGTAATACGCTCGACCAGCCGTCAATGAAGAAGAAGAATTGTTGGCGGCTTGCTTTTGTTGAATATCCAGGTACTCCATCCTAGCGCTCAACTCTTCGTCCTTCACGTTGGCAAACGGTAAACCGACTACGATCACCATGCGTCCGAGATTGTCTTTGAAGTTTATGCCTTCCGAGAGCTTTCCGTTGACGACGCATAATAAGATAGCGCCCGTCTTCGAGGCGAGCTCGTACGTAGGATTTTCTCCTCCGCACGCGCTCGAAAACTGAAATAACGTGCGTTCGAGTTGCGCGTTATCGCGAGGTTCCTTCAACACAGTTTTCCCGACTTTGCGCATCATTTGCAACATCGAAGAAGCGTCGGCAGTATTCGCGTTGTTGCTATTACTCTGCCATCTCTGAAAGCATCGGTCCATCAACGAGAAACTTGGAAAGAACACGATAACACCACCTGTTTTCACGCACACTTTCGAGAGGTTCAATACGCATCGACCGAGATCGTCGAGTAAATCGTTTTCGCAAAGCTTCAAATTTTTTGAGGTGAAATCAAACGTCTTCCCGGACGGTCCTTTTGCGATTGCAAGAGGGAGCACGTTCGACTTATCCACCACGTGATCGCAAGAAAACAACATCGATTTCGGAGATAACGGAGAGAGAGGCGACGAAGAAGATGTAATATCTGCATCATTCGATGATAGAATACCACTTTCCTTATACCCGACGAGTTGCGTCAACAACTCTTCAAACGGCGCTAACGTACCGCCGACAAGAAGCGTTGCTCGGCACTTCTTCACGATATCCTCCCGGAACCGCGACGCGACATCGAGTAATACAAACTTGACGCTACTTTCTTCCTCTTCGGTTCCGTACATTTTCTCGACCAATACGCGCCCATCGGCATCTTCCGATCCTAACGCGTGGATAAAATTTGCCATAGCGTGAACGGAGGCTACGTTTGCGCTGTGTTGATTCTTCTTTGTTGTAACAACTCTTGCTTCCAAACCTGCGTCGGTATCGAGCGTTTCCATTCGCACATCCGTGATGACCGTCTTTGCACCTTCCCAAGCGCCGCTCCAATCACGATCGTCAGAACCAATCGTGCCATAGGCGTCGACGCCGTTTTCCTTCATTTGCTCGACGTATTCGCCGTATCCGGCAATTTTCTGCGCAATTTTCGTTTGCTTCAAGAAACGAACCAGTTCAAACACGTTCACGTCGTCCAGTTTCGCGCTGAACAAGAAATCGTTCAAAGACGAGAGTTTTTTACGATTCGTCTTCTTTTCTTTCTCTGTCGAACTCATTGTGAGAACGGACACCAATCTTTTCGCCACGCTCAAAAGAACCTTCAAAACGCGTAAATTATCAGCCGTCAAGCGCTCTTTGAAACGATCGATGTAGTTTTCAATCATACTAATCGCACGATTCACATCTCGTCTCGTCATCGAAGCGCTCGATGAGCTTCTCACGGCATCGGCTACGTTATGCGCCTCGTCGAAAATGACCACCGTGTTCTTCGGATCTAACTCAATACCTAAGGCATCTCGAGTGTCCGGCGCGAGAAGACTCGCGTACGGCATGAATATAATATCCGCATTTTTCGACGCTTGCCTTGCAGCGTAGTACGCACACGATTTCGTTTTTGTTGCCATGGAAGATAATTCCTCTATATCGAGCGGCTGGACTAACGCGCGATCGGCCAACGCCCGCGTAGCTTTCGACCGCGACACCAAGTATGGACACCCTTTTTCCTTCTTCTCTCCCTTCTTCTTCTTCTTCTTCTCTTTATCTTTCGTAGTCGACGCCGAAGTATTCGCTGATGATTTTCGTAAATCCAAACACGTCTCGTTTATCCTTTGCGCAGACATCAATCCGTTGTTCACTTTCGGATTCACGCACAACTGTTTCCTCGACGCGATCGCCGCGGACGAAACGCTCTCCCGAAACCGCGTCCTCTTCAGCTCCGACACACACTGCGATAACTGCGAGTGCGTTCTCGAGCAAAAAATAATCCTCGTTATCGGCAACATGCTCTCCGAATCTGAATCTGAATCCTTATCGTTCTCGTCGTCCGACGAAAACACGTCCAAATCGTCCTTCTCCGCATCCTCGTTCTCCACATCGGACGGTAAAAACTCCAATTCTTCGTATAATTTATACTGCTCGGGGTCTTTATGCCGCTCTTCTTCTTCCGTCTCTTCTTTCCCATGACTCTTTCTTTCCTCGTTAGTACTCCCAGCATCGCTAAACAAATGTTCTCTCAAATGATCCCTCTTTTGCTTCTTCTCGCTTCGATACTTCACCGTCGTCGTCCTCCTCTTCTCTTCCTCCTCTTCCATTCCTCTTCCTTCCCCGGATAATCTGGTCAACTTTCTCTGCTCTCTTAATTTTATCCGCTTGATAGTCTCCTCTCGTTTCTTCATCCGTTTCTCGAACGTGTTCATCGCCTCTTTCGATTCCTTCTCGTCGATGAAATTTTTCATCCAATCCGGTTCCTCCTCCTCCCCTAAAACTTGAGGAGTCTCTTCACCTTCGACACCTTCTTTCGATGATACCAATCTCTCGTTCACTCTCCCGTCCGCCTCCTCCACTTTCCCCGCGCGTAAAAGCCTGTTCCGATCTTCCATCCACGTCAACGCGGAGCATAAAATCGACAAGGTTTTCCCCGTCCCCGTGGGTGACTCGAACGCGCCGATTGGAATTCCGTTCCGGCAGCACTCGTACGCTTTCGACATGAATTGGATTTGTTGCTCGTACGGAGGGGAATACGGGAAGGAATAAAACGTTTTATTGGTGGTACTGTCGTCATCTTTTTGGGGCAACGACGAGGACAACGACTTTGAGGGAGGAGGAGGAGGGAACGAGGAGGCCATGTCGTTTGATGATGTTTGATATTCTTTTCTTTTAGAATTTCATGTTTCTTTTGGCGGGAAAAGTGTGGATTTTTTGTCAACAAATTATTACCACTGCTTTGCCATGGACCGTTGTCCTTTCAAGACGGGCGAAGACCCGCCTTGGAAAACCAACGCGCCGGTTCTCCAGGCGTTATTTATGACGTTGAATCTCTGCTCCACGAGAAAGAGTCGGACGCCTCTCTGGCCGTTTTCGTCCTCTTCGCCGTGCGCGTCGACGTATAAGGACGGACACATTCGCGCGTATTGATCGTCCAGGATCAACGTTTTGGTGAGATGCGGGAGGACGAAGACGCACGTGCGTTGGCCGCAGAGGCGCGCGTGTTTGTAGAGACCCCATTCACCTTTGCCGCGTAGGTTACGGTTGTTGTTGCGCGCTATGACATCGAAGGGCGTGAGGTTGCGTTCGTTGGTGTTTGGGTCGCCCTCACGCTGTGTGCACAATTCCGGGTTGCAGAGCTCATCGGCGGCACAGAAGATATCACCGCAGAGTAAACACATGGCAGCGACTTCTGGGACGCGTTGACAACATTTGCACGGCTCTTTCGAGGCGAGGAGAAGGTCTTCGTGACGTTTCGGCGGTTTGACCAGAGAAGGCGCTTTTAAGGTGTTCGAGTCGTACCTTTTCTTTTTCTCGCAGATTTCTTCAATTTCTTTGTAAGACGCGACGGTGATTTCTGGGTGCGTTTTGGAACCAAACACGTCTTCTAGCGCCCACGAAAGTATATTATTGATACCGCCAACGTCGTACTTTCTTGGCATTTTGATTCGAACTGAACTTTCGCCGCCAGCCTCACCACTCTTAGTCGAAACTTTCGCAGCGTCAATCACCGCGCCCATTCGAAAGTGTAACGAAGATAAATAGTCCAAATTTTCGCGCAAAATAAAGACATTTTCTTTCTTCTCATCAATAACAAATACCCCCTTAACATAAACTCCCAAGATATCCATTCTCAATCGCGTCAAAAACTCTTCAATATCGTCCTCTTCGAGAAATTTTTTTGGCGGCCAAGATTCGCGCTGGGGGAGTTTATCGAAAACGTCCCAAATTTCTTCGTCTTCTTCGTCATTTATTGAGAATCCCTGGCGAATACTTTCAAAACACCATAACATCGTGTGTACAAACTCGAGAAACGGATCCATGCCATATTTTTCGAAATTCTTGTCCTTCGCTTCATAACTTTCCCCTTCTTCTCGGTTCATCGTTTTAAGCATCCAGACACTTTCACCAGCGAGGTAGGTATTGACTGAGGATGAACGCGTATCTTGCCGATACCTCATCGTCTGACGAGACGAAGGGAAATGCATAACTTCCATAACACCTGATTCAAGTACGCGCGCATAAGTACATATATTTCGATCTATAGAGTAACCCGTATTTCTCTCGATTACTTTCCAATCCGTGTTGTTCAACTCTTCTTCCATATTAGAATTTTCTTCCTTGGAAAAAAGCCAAGAAAAACCGGATGCTTCAAGAAGATCCAAGCGCCGAAGGACCAGGTATAATCTGCGTTTAGAAGGGCTGATGAAACGGAAAATACCCTCTTCACTCACGGAATTTGGCTCATGGAGGTTGAGGTTGAATGCGTTATCGTGTAGTATCATGCTAGAAGCTCTCGATGAGAAATTCATAAACGCGAACGCCAATTTTGCAAGCGAAATCGACGCCAACCACGTGGCATCGATAGACAAATTATTCGCTTCATCTCCCGCAACAGTAATTTCATCTCTCAGTGTCGGGCGCATGGCTAATTCGCAAAAGCAAATACCGGCAATCGCACTTTTCCACAGCGCGTTGTAATCTCTTCGTGTCGTAAAGCGGGTAATATCTTCCAATGCAATACCTCTGTAGGCTTCAACTTTCATTCCCATACTATTAATATGATATTGCAAACTCGTCAACTCGTTTTCCATGGGAACTACGTCGTCCCAAGCCGCATTTTGTATGTGTGGGTGCCGAAAAACAAAATAATGCCCGTAAACCTTGATAAAAGAAGAGAGATGCAACCAGCCTCCGTAGTCAGCCGAGGCCAGGTTGCAAAATATTGATTCGACGAGTTCACGTTCTAACAACACGCGCTCCATATTGCACATATCGCTCACGTCCACTGCACCCCTTGATGATTTTGATTGATCTTCAAGGATTGGAATAGCACAATCCGAGACGCGGCGACACGTAGGACAGTGAAACTGTCCATGGACCAAACCGCCTTCGCGCCTGATAAAGACTTGTCTCCTGCGCTCTTCTCCGTTTGCCCAGAGAGTATTTTCTTCAGGACTAAAATCCTCCGTACGGGGAGTGGTATTTTCGAACACGTTCGCACCTTTGACAAATACCATACTTTGATGATTCTCCAAATCCGCACCTAGTCCTGGTTCCTGCGCCCCAGTGGCGATTTTGTGTTTTCGAAGACATTTTAAATGCATTTTATGTCCGCAAGATTGAGCGATGAGACCACCCGTCTCGACGGACAAACACGTGTCGTGCATGATTTCATTAGCCATATCAGAAAATTCGTCATCGAACCGAGACATCCTTTCCTTCAAAATGCCACGGTCGTAGTCCTCACCACTCTGCTTTATACGGCGATCGAATTCATTTCGTTTCAATACATCTGCGTGATTCACCAGCATGAACTTTGCGATAAGGCACGCGTCAAATTCATCCTTATTTATGGCATTACCGCAACCAGCGCATACGTCGTGTTGTACCAAAGAGGAAGAAGGAGAAGATGAAATATTGGTAGAATCGTTCTTCTCGGCGCTATTTTCATCGTCGTCGCTTATACCGAGTGCCTGCGAAGCCTTTCTCTGTCGTTCGCGCATTTCTTTCATCATTTGCTCCTGTCGTGCCTTGAGTCGCGCCTTCCTTTCTTGTTTCAAATTTTCGTCGTCGTCGTTTCCGTCGCGTTCTCTTTCATTGGAGGAGGAGGAGGAGGATGGATTGGATCCATCGCCGGCAAACGCACCCGTTCGATGCGCGATGTCGTTATACGTTTGCACATCTATAAGACACAGATGATTATTCTTTCGCATGCTCTTCGCTACTTTTATCGCAGTTCGCCGTAAAATATCTTCGTTCGAATTTTTCCTCTCTTGCCTTGTCGTGAGAAGGTACACCGCTTCACAAAACGATGATCGGTCGTCTCTCAGTGTTCTCGCTGACCGTTTTTTCTCTTTCCAAATATCGATAGTTTCTCCTAATTCTCGTATTAAGCGATCCAAACTATCTGTACCTATTTCACTGCAACGCGGTTTTCTCAAGCTCTTGTCGTAGGTGAGGTACTTGATAAACTCGATGCATTCTCTCTTAGCTGAAGCGTAGTCATGCCACAGTTGCGACCAATTTTGAACAACCTCTATTTCACTCGCGCGGAGTTGCTCTGGGATTTCGGGCACACCCGTACCAAATTTAGAGCTAGAATGTAGCTCGCAGTCACTTATAAACGCGGGTTCGGTATCCTCAATTCTTGAAAAGAGCTCAAGCGTGCTAGAATTGAAGCCGTCTTTCAAAGTTTCGAGATCTTCGTTGAAATACTCGTCGCACGCTTTCGCATATATTTTGAGTTCACTCATCGCGACGTCTTCATCACCTTCACTCGACAATCCCCTAGCCTCGATGTGAGCATCGATAGCTTCGTCAAACTTCTTTAAAATGTCTAATCTCGACGATGTCGTGAACTGCGAAGAAATATTGCGCATGGCATCGTCCAAGATTACAAACGCCGCAAGCGCTACGTCATCGTAAATCGGATTTTGGTCCTCGTTAAACGCAGCCAACCGTATAGACAACGAGCAAATATACGCAATAACGGGGCTTACGCTAAATCGAAACTTGAAAGCAGAGTGATCAAACTCATGGGATGGTGCGGAAGACTCACTGATAGGCGTCCAATCAGAGTTTCTTCGAATCGCATTCGCTTTGGCCGCGTCGCGTTCTTCGTCCGTGTAATCGATGTGGAACGCGTTGAATTTTGCCCAGATCTCTTCTTTCAGTTCATACGTGACCTTCATTGAAAATGCGGATGTTTCAGACTGTTGTTCTAATGCCGATGTCGACGGTTTCTTGACGATACACAAACGTTCGAGATACTCGTCTAAACTTTTCTCTGTGGCTTGGGACACTGATAATCTAGATTGAATATTTGAGTACGTTGGCCCAGTTCTCGCAGACTCTTTTAATGCGACGGTATGAATGATTGAATTTTCAACGCGTTCGCATTCTGTGTCGAAACAGAAAAGAGACTGGGTTTGCCGAGTTGCGAAATAAGCCAAGATATTCATGGCGTCTCGTAAGCACATTACCGCCTTCTCTGGTTCTAACAACAGACCAGCGCACGCGAAGGGAAAATGTTCTTGGATGCGCGCAGGAGGTCCTTTTCCTTTTCCTTCGGTTATTAATCTCTCCATAAGTTCATGAATGCTCCTGTATGGGTGGGTGCTCGGTCCGCTAAATCGATAGCCAACGTCCGCGGCGCGGAGCAAAAATATCTCCACCGCAAAGAGAATAGATTTCCTCGGCGAAAACGTTAATACTTTTCCCAATAAACTAATATCGCAAAACCTGGACACGAACTTAAAGTTGCCGACTGAATACGTGTGAGAATACAGTCTCATTTGGTCGCCGTTGAGTATCCACGCGCGTGCGTTGACTTGGAAGCTCCAATGTAATATGTCAGAAACGCGAAGAGCGATTATTTCTGAACAATTTATGCCGTTCTCTTGAAAAACTGCCCATTTATCCGAGCATTCGCCCAGATTAAATGCCGTTGTATGGTTGAACATACCGGTAGGTAATAAATCTTTGCCGAAAGCCTTTCTGTCGTCTAAAGAAGAATCGTTCCGGAAAAATTCTTCGCACATGCGCGCGATACTTTCTTTCACATTGGATCTCATTTCCAAATTCCGAGAATAATAATCGTACAAAGCTTGTATCGTGATATCGAGACATCGCAAATGCGGCGCGTGCGGATTTCGCGCGTCAATCTCGTTCCTTGATCCTTCTATGTCTGATGTATAGACCCTTTGCACTGAGCTGACAACTCTTGCTTTCAAGAAGTACAGAATGTGACGCAGTCTCAAATGTTCTGCGCACGCATTTCTTCTTTCGCCGATATCATCGCCCTCCTGAGAAATGTCAATACCCCCGTGCTCATCCGATGCAGGATCCAACAGAGCTTTGTGCAATATATCTTTATACATCTGTACTAAGTTAAACTCGAGTGCGACGATATTAAACCACTCCTCGCTCTCGCGTCCAACGTGACTTTCGTGTGCTCTGATGACCGGCTCGACGAGGTTGCTCCCAAACATAAACATCTCCTCGAAGAATTCAAAGAGTAAGTGATCGCCGCTTACAAAGTTAATGGCATTCGAAGTAGAATTCATCGCGAAGTTTCTCAAATCTGATATAGGTCTGTTAGCGAGTCCAACATACGACGATCTCACATTTTCTTCCCAGCTCTCTGTGCATGGATGATCCACGTGCCAGTTTGGATTTTTTAGCAGGTTACGCAAATCTTCGTCAACGAAAGCCTTCACAGACCATAATAATCGCTGGTGCGTACGGAACAAGTCGAACCAGGTTTCCTTCTCGTTTGCAGATGAGTAATTTTCGACCGTTCCGTAACGAATCGAATCGTTAACCGCAGAAAGAAGCGAAGAAGAAGCGAAGAGTTGCACGCCTATTCGATCGAGAAGATCGGCTCGAATTCGGTCGTATTTCCGGCGTCCCCGGAAGGTTTCGGACGATACGGAAGGTTTCAAAGACGACCACGGGAACATGAAACCAACGTGGGAGAGATCAAAATACATATGCATGTATATTTTGAAGAAGTGTGTTCTGAACTCACCCAACGATTCAAATTCGACGTGACATTTGAAGCGATTTTGCCCGTAAGATTCGCTTTTACCATGCGCGTAGTACATTTGCAAAAATGCGCTCGAAACGATGAGTTTCAGAAAAATACTCACAATGTCAGAATATACCTCACCATCGGGAGTTTCGCTCATCTCATGCATTATAACAAATAGCGAGTTCATACAATTCGCTTTTAATTGATTTCGTTCAATTTTGTCGTAACGGGGTTCATACCAGCAGTTTTTCCACTTTTTGCGTCCCCAATCTTGAAACTTCTCGCCTTTCTCCTCGTCTTCGTGAGTGTTACTGGATCTCCCCCGCGTTCTAATTGATACATCCTCTAGCCATTCTTCCATTGAATCTTCAATTTCTGCGTGCACGTGCGCGATGTCTCGCCACATCTGTTGAACAGCAATCGAATCTTCAAGCTCTTTCTGAACAGATGATAAATGACCGTGGTCGTTCTCGCAACCGTTTTTGAGAAGAACGTTACTGAGGCGCATTCTCGTCTTCCAATCCATATTCGGATCATTCTGCAAATCTGGATTATCTATTCGGCTATCCTTCATCGCATATTTCTCGAACGGTGAGGAAATAAAAGCCATCGCCAAACATTCTTTCCATTCGACTATGTCAGAATCAGCAAATTGATGCATCAACCAGCGTGCGATGACCAGCGCGGCCGTTCGCTCTATTCGGATGCGTTCGACTATAACCCTATATTCGTCACGCATAGATTCTAATTTTTGCATGCGCGCAGTAGGCGATAAACCGTCATATTTCATTGGATCGAGTTGAACGTGTAGTTCTGCATCGTCCGCGTTGGATCCGCTTTCGTCCGCATGCTCTCCCGTCAAAACTGAAGAAGCGACGGAAATCTCTTCTAGTTGCTCCAAAACCGCACGCGGAACGCGCTCGTTCAGCAGCATCGCGCGATTACTCGCGCTCCGAAACGCCTCTCGACGCGAGCGCTGTTCATGCTCTTCATATCGTGCCCGTTTCTCATTACGGTAGAAACAAAAAGGAAATTTATCGTTCGAAACGACGAATGGCGCGACCTTCTTCACTACGTATTGTTTCTCTTTCGCGGTGTATACCATACCATCGTCGCGGTTGATTGGTTCAAATTCTCCAAAACTCGTGTTCGCATCCTCCCGAAAACGAACCGCTTGTGTCAACTCGGCGTACCGTATCTTTAATCGCCTCGTGTTTTTCACGGCTAAAACTAATCTCCTCACCGCGATATCCAACGCGATTGCCGTTCGAAACTTACGTCGCTCATCTTTCAACCAGTACCTATGAAAAAGCTCTTCCCCAGACATCCTTCTCTGTCGCGTGCTCTCAGACACATTCTTCTGTTTTAGACGAACCCGTAACAGTCTATCCTCCGACGCCGAATCCCAAAATTCGTCCTCCTCTTCTTCGTCCTCCTCGAAAAAGCCGTCATCCTCGACGTCGTTCATCTTCTCCTTCTCATCATTCGCACGCGACGTCCCACCGTGCCTAAAACAACACCCCGAACTCGCCCAACTTTCGTAATCTCCGCAATCGCACACCCCACCGGCTTCGGAACGGTAAATCGTAAAGTCGTGCCCGACGTGGTCGCTCTCTTTAAAACACGGCGCGCATACGCTCGAACTGCTCGATTTTTGACAATCTCGACATCTGTACGCGAGATCCCCCGCGTTCCATTCTTTCCCGCACGGATTAATCACATCCGGTGGTTCTCGGTGATTCTTTCGTTCAAACGCGAGCTCGGAGTTATCATCATCGTCATCATCCGAATCCTCCTTCTCCTCCTCCTTCTTTTTTCTCTTCAACTTCATCTTCATCTTCTCGCAGTGTTCTTCCACGAGCGCGAAGTACTTCCCGTTGGTTTCTCGCGAGAAGTTCCCCGCCATGAACTGTTCCAGTTGTTGGATGTGCGGCGCTTTTAAGAGAGAGAGAGAGAGAGAGATAGAGAGAGAGAGTACGTGTCAGCGCAAAAGTGGATAAGAAAACAGTTAGAACGTGAGTGCATTTAGGTAAACATATCTCCGCTACACAAATGCGTACCGATATCCTCCGCGCTGCAAAAGTTCGCCTCGCATCGCGTTTGGGGCAACTCGTCGGGGTCGCTTTTGTTTCGGTCGTCGAACGGGTACACGTAATACTCCTCGTTTGAATGAGAAGGCGTGGGGAGGGATCGCGCGTCGTGGATGTTGTATTTCCGCCACTCTTCTTCTTCTTCGTTGGACATCTTGCGCCTTTTAATGGAGAATTTGGTAGGGGAATTTGTAAACAGAGAGAGAGGGCTCGGTCTCTCTCTCTGCGTCGTTCGCTCGCTAGGAACGCAGAGTAGGGGTAAGATTGATGCGTACTACATTTATACGTTTGCATATTTATACGTGCGTGTGTTTACTATACACTCTCTCTCCTTCGTTAACATCATCGTGACAATCACTTCCCTCCATTGATTTCCAACACTTCGATTTCAAACTGCAACGTCCCTCCCGGCGGTATCCCCCACGCGGGGAACCCACCTTGCCCGTACCCCTCGTCCGCGGGGATTTCCAACGCTCGCACTTCACCCAACCGCATTCCCAAGCACCCTTGGTCCCACCCGGTGATCACCGCCCCGACTCCGGCTTGGTACTGGAATGGCTTTTGCCCCTCGTCTTTGGTCGACCAAAACTTTGTGTTCGTTTGCGAAACGACGCCGGTGGCGTGGACGAGGACGGTGTCGCCTTTAGACACGGAAGCGCCGGAACCTGGGGTGAGCGTTTTGTACGTCGTCGCGAAGCCGGGGAGAGATTGCATGATGGGCTTCTTCTTTTATGTGTGCGAGGGAAAAAGTGTGGTAAATTAAAAACAAGTTTTTGAAGACAAAAAAACCTACTCGTATGCGCTTACAACGACATCTCGATATAGAATCAATGCGCGCCGGCGTAATGCGAGAACGTCGCTCGAATTTCGTAAACATGCCGTCCAAGCGTTCCCAGCTCTCCGAGACGGCTTGGCGTAACTTTCTGCATCGATCTTTTAAGCCTTCGTTCGAGGCGATGGTTTCGCCGTGCGAGGCGAGAAACAAGCGCAGTAAGGCTTGGATGGCGTCGTAGTTCATTCCGGAGAGAACTTCGTGGTGAAAGAAATCTATGCCGATGCCGATTTGTTCTAACTCCTCCTCCGTGGCGGTTTCGATGTCCCAAGGGCCGATGGATTTGATTTCAGATTCGACGATTTCTGGAGTGGAGGCGAGGAGGAGACGGAGGGCTTCGCGGTACGGGCCGTCGTACGCGGACGTTCGGGCTTTCTGTTTCAGCGCGATTGGTTTGTTTTTCCTCGCGCTATTGGCGAGGCGGAGTTGTTCGAATTCGGCAATTTCGCGCGCACCTCGCTTCCATCGTCTGAGAAGTTCGCAATCGGCATCTAAAGAGTTTCCGTTCTCGTCGTTGCGTTTTAAGATTCTGGAACGCACGGCGACTTGAGCGTTATCGCCCTTTTTCATATCATCATCGTCATCATCGCCGTTTTCTTCGACTATGAACGCAGAGTTCCGAACATCGGTATCATCTGCTTTCGTAGGTAGAAAGAATGGTGCTCTCACTTGTCCAAAATCGTCTTGCTCCTCCTCTTTCTCTGCATCCGTCATGTTTCGCACGTTTGGATCCTTTCCTTTTCTGGCGCGAATTTCGTCCAGGTTGTTCAAATCTTCCAACTGCTTTTGCGGAAGCAAAGACAAGGTTGCCATGCCAGGGCCGAGCTGCGCAGGGATAGACGCAATCAAATCTCTCTTTTGTTGCTCCCACGGATCGGTTTTTTTCGCTTCCATCTCATCCGCGGCGTCGAGTATCATGTCGTCTTCATCGTCCGCGTCGTCGTCTAAAAGCATCTGGTCGTTTACGTCGGATCCTTTCTCTAACGATAAGTTACCGTCGTCGTCTGCTAATGCAGTCATTTTCGGTGCTTCAAGCTCAACTGTACCACCGATACTTTCAACGACATCGTCCAAGCCTTCGTCTGTGGAGAGAAGCGATCGATTGTTCCAGAGGAAAACGCCCCTTTTACCGGCGTGCGTAGTCGCGAGATACTCGAGCGTAGGCGACAGCGCAAAACTCGTGATTCTATCGGATCCCATTTTCATTGTTTGTAATAAACGAGCAGAGGGAATGTCGAAGACTTTAAGCATGCCGAGAGTGTCGCAGGAAATCACCCATTCGCGATCGGAGGTGATTTCCACTTTCGTCGCCAAGACCAGCTTTTTCTTTTTCTTTTTCTTTTTACTTCCGTCAACGTCTTTTTCATCGCCGCCGTCTTGGTTGCTTTTCTCCTTGTTCAAGCGAAACGTCCGCACTCGTTTCTTGGTTCCAATATCGAACAATCGAATAGTTCCATCTTGTAAAGCAACGGCGAATAATTCCGCAGTTTTGTGTAAATAGCCTGTTCCGTGTAACGCAGGTGCGCCTAAATCCATCTCGCCTTCAAGTTTCATGTCGCTATATTTCCACACGCGAACCTTTGCATCTTCTCCGCCGGTGGTACACACGTAACGGTTCATGCCGTCCGTTTGCACCAAGGCGCATTTTCCGTCGTGCGCTGACGTCGTGTACCTACTGTCTATGATGCTACCCAATTGCGGACCAGAATACGCCCACACGGATTTTTTACCGCCTGGAAAGTTGTACCCTTCGTTACCTTTCAAGCTTTTCGCCAGGGCGTTTTTATCGATCCTGTTATCCGGGCCGACGCCAACGACGCGCTTCAAGTCGCCGCGATGAAGACCGCTCTGCATATTATACCTGCGAACAGCGCCGGATTCGTAACTCACGAAGCAGTAACTGCCGCATTGCGATATAGCGCACGACGTGCACTCGGAAGTATCGCCTTCTTTTTGTGGCGTCTCCAGCACGTTTTCACCTAAAATTCCGGTTCCCAATCGCCACGTGTACACTTTATTTTCCTTTTCGTGGCAGGATGCGATATTTGCCCACGAATATTCGCGCAATTCGTTCCACGACACGTACGACACCGTCGGTAGTTTCAACTCTTCTTCGTGTATGTTCAGTTTCTTGGCTCGAGATGCGACGCGCGATTGCGAAAGTTCTTTGCTCTGCTGATCTTGGATCGTCGACCACACTCTCAAAGATTTGTCGCTACCGCTGGCAAAGATGCGCTTTCCGTCCGCGTAGAATGATACTAAATTTGGAGGTTTCCCGTGGCCGCAGCGAAACTTTAACAATCTGCTCGAACCATCCGACTGATCGTACGCCCACTGCTTCAAGGAGTTATCTTTCGCCGAGGTCATCAGTAACGGTTGTCCCGGGAAAAAATAACACGAAATAATCTCGCTGTCGTGCGCTCGCTGGTTCAAATCTCTCTGTCGTCGCTTCTCTAAATCCCACGTGGTTATCGTGCCATTCACATCACACACGACAATGAGTGGGTCGTTATCGTCCTGATTTCCTTGCGCGTTAAACGCGCAGCAAGTCACTTTACAATCGTGTGGTAACGTCATAATCGCTCGCTCTTTATTGATGTCGTATAAAACGCACCGTCCGTCTGAAAAACCAACCGCAATGACATCGAGTGCCGGCGAGTTTTGAACAAACGTAATCTCCGCATCGTTCGTTTCTAAATCGTCCGCAGTGCCACCTAACACTTTTACGATGCGTCCGGTGACAATATTCAATAGTAATAGTTTCCCTCTTTTATTTCCTAGGACGACTTTGTTAATGTAGGTATCCGGATGCGCAATACAGGTTATGCTCCCACCGAACGAATCAGGTAAGACCATAATAGTCGCCGCTAAATCCATCGGGTCTTCTCCCTCCTCTTCTGCGTTTGCATCGTCATCTTTACCATCTTTCTTCTCTACCTCTCCCTTGTCGTCTTCCAATTCGTCTTCCTCATCTTCCTCCTCTTCGTCGTCGTCCGAGTCATTTTCTTCTCCTTCGTCTTCATCGGAATCCGAGTCTTCGCCTTCGTACCGTCGTCCGGTAATCGCATCTGGGTCCAACTTATCCATATCTCTGACGCGTTTAAACGTATCGTCCTCGTCCTCGTCGGAATCTTCTTCATCTCTGTGCGATCGTTTTCTTTGCATATTGTTCCCTTTTCCTTCCTCGTCGCCGTCGTCGTCGTCGTCTCCGGGAAACGAACCAATATCCTTCGCCTTCTCCAAACGTTTAATCTTCCGCAAACACCACGGCGCTTTCCTCATCAGCTCGTTAAAAATCTCTTTCGTCGACGCCACGCGAGTCGTAGTAGTACTACTCTCCTTACTATTCGTTCGTCTTCGTTCCTCCTTCTCTTTCCTCCTTTCCAACACTTGCCGTCTTCTCTCCTCCCTCGCTTTCCTCTCGCTTTCCCTCGTAAACGCGCGATACTCTCGTTCTCTCCTTTTCATCACCTTCTCGCTTATGTCCCACACTAAAACGTGCTCCGATCGATCGATGCTCACGAGTAAAGTTCCGAACGCGAACAAATGCTTCACTTCCGTCGCGTGTCCGACGAGTTCGCACGTCACGTTCACCCGGCGGCTGCAATAAATCTTCCTCCCGGAGCACGCGGTAAACGTCCAATCTCGTTTCGCGCACACCAGTGAAACGTCCGCTTCGTGCATCGAACCGAGCATGGCTAACGTGAGCTTTTTACAGTCGAAGATGTGGAAGGTTCGCCCGGAGGCAGTCGTCGCGTACGTTTCGATGCCTCGTTTGTGCGTCGAGAATGGAACGTCCGAGGAGACATCCCCGAGGACTCGAAACGGGGCAAACAGTGCCATTTGAAACTACTACTACGACTACGACTACTGACAATACTACTGCTCTCTCACGCTCTTACTCTCTGCGCTCTCCGTAATGCTACCGCTCTCTTTGTTCTTCTTTACCGCGCGCGTCTTCGTCTTCGTCGTCGTCGTCGTGTTCTTTTGTGTCGTAAAGAGAGAGAGAAAGAGTCGTCGTTTTAAAACACATCGGTGAAGCGCGAGTTTAGGGTTTATTATAATACCCTAAACACCTGTACTCTCACAACCCCTAAAAAAAAAAGAGACGCATGAAATGCTTCGTCAGAAATGGTCCAAAAGCATGTTTGTTGCGTTAGGGAACGTGGCGACGGCGTTTCTCGCCATCGCGACGACCTATTTCGTGCACCACTGCGAGAACAACAACAACAATAATAATCAGCGCAGCAGTGTTAATTTTTGTCCGTCGTTTATCACGAGTAAGAGTAATAGTGATAACTTTTATTGCGGGGAGAACGGGAAGTTTTGTCGTCGTTCTCGTCGGAATGAATTCGATGATGATGCGGAAGAGGAAGACGCCGACGCGCCGAATTTATTCAACGCGTGCGTCCACGCGCGAGCAAAAGTAGAATCGCAAATTTTCGGGCAAACAGAAAGCACGGATATACTTTTAGACGCGATTTGCGATAAGTTTCGCGAGATTGAACGCTACGAATCAGAAGAAGAAGAAGATTTAGGAGAGAGAAGAGAAGAGGGAGTGGAGGAGGAGAGGCAAACGCCGCTGGTGATGAGCATCCACGGCAGTCCAGGGGTTGGGAAATCGCACTTCCATCGCGCGTTAGCGAGAGCGGTGTATGGTGCGAATAGGAGGAGGAGGAGGAAGAACGGAGGAGGAGCAAAAGCTTATGGAGAGATGCTGGCGAGCGTCGCGAGAAACGTAGTTACGGGTGGCGTTAGAGGTAGTTATTACGCTTCTGAAAGGAAGAAGAAGACGTGTCCGGGGGAATTGTGTCCGGCGTATAAGATTCTGTTCGGCGCGGAGTACGTGGAAAAGGACCGCGAGCGGCAGAAGCGCATGATTGTGAGCAACTTGAGAGCGCATTTGAGGAGATATCCCGAGAGCGTGGTCGTGATTGAGGAGTACGATAAGTTGCCGTGCGAAGTGAGGAGCGTTTTGAGGCAGCTGTTTGATAGCGGGAGGGTGATGCAATCGACTCCGTCGTCCTCATCGTCGTTCTCGTCTTCGAAAACGAGGAGGAGAAAGAAGAGAGGCGGTGCGTTTTCTAGATGGTGGCGAAGAGGAAGCGAAGAAGAGGAAGATTCGGCGAGGAGTAACGGGGGTGATGAAGACGACGAAGATGAAGACGGTAACGATACGTTTGAAGATTACGACGTTTATGGAGAGAAGAGAGAGGTTTTAGGGAACAAGGCGATATTTATTTTAGAGGCGAACGCTGGATTCGTGCACATTCACGGCGCCGCAGAAGCCGATCGGAAACGTCGATTGAGCAAAGTAGGGGATGTCGACAAGAATAAGAACAAAAACTACTTAAAGTCTGAACGCGAAAGACATCACGTGGAGCTCTCGCGAGCGTTGAAAAACGCCATGTTCACGAAATGGGAAAAAGAGCACTGCGAAGACTTCCACGATACGGTCAAAGTCTTATCGTCGATTGAATATTTCGTGCCGTTTCAGCCGTTGGACGAAGACGCTCTGAAGCAAATCGCCAACGCGCACTTGGAGTATCGCTCGAATTATCTCATCGAGAATGAGTTCATCTCCTCGATGTTGACGACATTATCATCGTCGTCGTCGTCGAGAGAGTCACCAACAAGCAGTGTTGCTTCTTTACCTCAAATGGACGCGATTAAACGACGCGTCAACGTCACTTTAAGCTGGGACGACCGGCTTTTATCCTTCCTCGCTCGAGAATCCGAGTTTGAAGGCGAATTCGCCATCGAAGGCGGCAAAGAGGTCAAATCGACTTTGAGTCGAACGGTGACGAGAGCGATACGCAGAGCGCTTTTACCGCCATCAACAACCACCAACGAGGAGAAGAACGGTGGTGGTAAAACTATTATCCACTCCTCCTTCGCGCGGTACGAAAAAATCCGAGACTTCATTCTCGAAGATTCGAAGAAAAAATTCGCCAGCGGCGACAAAGCGGGCTCGAAGACGAAGGACGAAGAAGGAAAAGAAGCGGAAGACGCTTTACTCCAAATCAACGTGCGTCTCGCCGTCGTCGACGACGACGACGAGGATGCGATGCAAAAGAATCCTGAAACGAAGGATTCTAATAGCCAGCGTCGTCGATCCGTCGTCGCTTCAATTTTTTTAATTGATAATTGACCTGACCTCTCATCAATTCACATTCGCGCCGCAGTGGAAGTCCGTCAAAGTCATCGACCCACCGCATGATCACACTTAAATGTACAACTAATAATGGTAATAATAAATAAAACACATTTTCTAAAATGCTATCGCATCATCGTAATAACGCGCTCTACTTCGAGGACGCTTTCGTCTTCTTCCTTTTCTTCGGCGCTTTGAAATCCGAGTCTCTCACCTTCCCGACCACCGGGTACTTCTCCTCAAACTTCCTGTACCAATCGTTCAACGCGTCCACTTCCATTGCGAATAAATTCGAACAGTTCGCGTTCATGTGTTCCTCGCTCGTGGATACTTTCGCAAACGCCAAAGAGGCGTCTTTCCCGCAAAAACAGTTATACGGACCGCCTGGACCGTAAAAGTCGCGTCCTTTCGTGACGTCAAAAATCGTCCCTTTGCACGCCAACAGGAGAAAAGGTTTTTTGTCGTCGCTTTTGCCGTCGAATTGTTTCAACTCTTTCCTGGTCAAATCGCCTTTCTTCATCGTCATCACATCATCAGTCGTCGTTTCAATCGCTTCCCCGATGGCTTTCTTTTCTTTCTCATTCTTCTCGTGTTGTTTTAAGATTCGGTCGCAAAGAAGTAAAAAAAGGAACGCCAAAACGCATTTGACGACGTGGAAAACTTTGTCCTCCGTCGTGGAGAAGAATGAAGCGAGCGGTGAGAGGAGGACGCTCGAAAACGCAGACATGATGGTTCGTGTTTTTGTGAATTGTGGTGTACTTGAAGAAATTATTCAAAAATATTTACTCCTTTCTGCTGAAAAGTTATTATATA
>Ga0181555_1000989_pt1 | contig 26715 bp, 34 predicted proteins | sample 011ome_15_FD_145601 | JGI IMG/M metagenome (GOLD analysis project Ga0181555, IMG submission 145601) | Coastal salt marsh microbial communities from the Groves Creek Marsh, Skidaway Island, Georgia - 011504AT metaG (spades assembly) | ecosystem: Environmental > Aquatic > Marine > Intertidal zone...
ATCGTTGTGAAGTACCTACAACAATATCTGCATTCATTTCACCTGGTGCTTTTAATAATAATAAAGATAAAATATCTGCAACAACAATTGCTTTTCCTTTTTGATTTTGAATTTGCTTAATAACATTTTCAACATCACCAATCACGCCATGAGTATCTGGGTATTGAATGATTGCGCATAAAACATTTCCCGCTTTTTCTAAATCTTGCGTATTGCCAATAATCACTTCTAATCCAAATGGCTCTGCTCTTGTTTTGACCACATCAATCGTTTGTGGATTACAAGTTTCAGCAATAAATATTTTTTGTAAATTATCTTTATCTAATCTTTGACATAACGCTACAGCCTCTGCTGCTGCTGTTCCTTCATCGAGTAAAGATGCATTAGCAATATCCATCTTGGTTAGATCAATAATTAACTGTTGAAAATTGAGTAGCATTTCTAATCTACCTTGTGCCACTTCTGGCTGATAAGGAGTGTATGCTGTGTACCAACCTGGATTTTCTAATATGTTTCGTAAAATAACATTAGGAGTATAGGTTCCATAGTAACCCATTCCGATAAAGCTTTTATAGATCTGATTTTTCGAAGCAATCTCATGTAAAATTTCTAATGCTTTGTGTTCTGAAACAGAATCTCTGACATCAAGCTGTTCTTTTTCTAAAATAGAATTTGGAACAATTGCCTCAATAAAGGATTGCATATTGTCATAACCAACAAACTGTAACATCTTGGCTTGATCCTCTAGAGATGGACCAATATGACGGGATATAAATTCAGATTTACGTAAATCAGTCATTAGCTTGGGTTCCCCGCTATATAAGTTTCATAATCCGCTTTGCTCATGAGTGAATCTAGCTCTGATACATTGCTTACTTTCACCTTAAAAAACCAACCTTTTCCTTCAGGATCTTCATTAATAAGCGAAGGATTAGAGGCAACTTCTTGATTTCCCTCAATTACTTCACCTGACACTGGAGTATAAACATCACTTGCAGCTTTCACAGATTCAACCACCGCTGCTTCACCGCCACTTGTTAAAGTTTTGCCAGCTTCTGGAACTTCAGCAAATACAATATCTCCTAACTGATCGGCAGCATATTTGGTAATACCAACCGTACCGACATCTCCTTCCACAATCACCCACTCATGTTTTTTTGAATATTTAGCTTCTGACATTACCCCTCCTATTTTGCATAACTTTTTTTATAAAATGGCAACAAACAAATCTTTGCTGGATATTTTTTGCCTCTCACTTCTAATTCCACAGAAGTTCCAACTTCTGAACAATCAAAATTCACATAACCCATCACCACAGCCGCACCCACACTTGGCCCAAAGGATCCGGAAGTTACTATCCCCACTTCTTTATCCTCTTGAAATATTTTAGCATTTTCCCTTGCGATAATTTTTCCCTCTAATTGAATGCCCACTCTTTTTCTACTGATACCCTGTTCCAAGTGTTGTTTCACAACATCGCCACCTATAAAATTAAAGTTTTCTCTTCTACTTTTTGCAATTCCAAATAACAAATCAGCTTCAATCGGTGATGTCGTGGTATCTAAATCATGACCATATAAACAAAGTCCAGCTTCTAACCTTAATGAATCTCTTGCACCTAAACCAATCATAGAAGCATCAGTTGTTTCAACTAATGTTTTACAAAGTTGTTCTACTTTGTCATTAGCAATGGAAATTTCAAATCCATCTTCGCCTGTGTAACCAGATCTGGTTACATAAACGGTTTCACCGTCATACGTAAATGATCCACCGTTCATAAATTTTAAATTTGCAACTCCTGGAATCATGGCATCTACAATAGAAACTGCTTTAGGACCTTGAATGGCAACTAAGGAAAGATGATCATGTAAGGTTGCACAATCTGGATTGGATAAAACACTTTTTAGTGTTTTCACATCCTTATGTTTACAAGCTGCATTCAGCACTATGTTAATTCCTTGTTCTACTCTAGTCACAATTAAATCATCATCAATTCCACCTTGTGCATTCATCAGGAAAGAGTATTTCGATTGGTTCATGTTTAATTTTGATAAATCGATAGGAATTACTTTTTCAATCGCAGCACAAACGCTATCATCTCCCACAATAGAAAACTGACCCATGTGTGAGACATCAAAAATACCAGCGCTCTGTCTTACTTGATTGTGTTCATTGACAATGCCAGATGCGTATTGAATAGGCATTTCATAACCTGCAAACGGAACCATCTTTGCTCCACTGGCAACATGAAAATCAAATAAGGCTGTTGTTAAATTAGTTGTACTCATTAAAACTCTGTTTGCTCATCTGTTTGGGTGCCTGAGATCTTCCATCCTTCGGCGGAGCAACGAAGCTCACTTTCCAGAGTTTTAATTTTTACGGTCCTTTTGCCTGAGATTTTCCTGAGCAGTTGATCCTTCGGCGCTATACTGAAATAGTCTCTCCCGTAAACATTTCTATTTAAACTAAAAATGAGAGGAAACAACAGCCTTTTAGTTGCATTCCAGCCATGAATATTACCCATAATACTCATATTTCTTCTCTTTTTTATATTTCCAAGTTTGCGAATGACCTCGCATAGTTAGAAAAGAACTATGAACTTATAATGAATCTATACCGGAAAAATCATTATAGGATCAATAGAACATTGACAGAACAAATATAAAAAAAAATAAAAATTTATCTAATAATCTCTTTTGTGATACTTTTTTATTATGAATTCAAAAGGATTTACCCTCATTGAACTTCTGGTCGTAGTAGCCATCATTGGAATTTTGGCAGCGGTGGGAGTGGTGGCTTATAATGGGTATACAGCATCAGCTAAAGCCTCCGCTGCTAAATCAAATCATTCTTCGATTGTTAAATTTATGGCTGCAGAAATCCAAAAATGTAACTTGGGAGAGACAACAGCTATGTCGGGACAATTAAGTTGTCCAATAACAAATTCGGTCCAAATCATACAAGCAATTCATAAAGATGCGGCTGGAATTTCAAAATCCTTTAAAAATCCGTTTAACACAAATGAAAGCGCAATCAATATTAGTTGGTATGATTATAATAAAGATGAAAATCTAGGTAGGACCTTGATGGGCCAAAACGCATGGAACAATGTTCTTTTAGCTACCTGTCATAAGACACCTTGTAATAATTCCGGTAACAGAACAATTAGCTATGTCTACATGGACTAAACATACAAAAAAAATTAAAGGATTTACTTTAATTGAGCTGCTAGTTGTTGTGGCCATCATTGGAATTTTAGCAGCGGTGGGGGTGGTGGCTTACAATGGTTACACATCCTCTGCTAAAGTTTCTGCTACTAAAAATATTCTCTCACAAACTTTAAAATATATTAATGCTGAATTAACTAAATGCGACTTAGGGGAAAGCTCAACTATGCAAGGCTATTTAACTTGTACAAATATTAATTCTACTACTGGTGCCTTTAATACTATGCAAGCTTTAACAAATGTACGGTCATTAAGAGAAAATGGAATTGACTATGGAGTTTTAAAAGATTTTAAAAATCCTTATGACACAAACTTACCAGCCGTGAGGTCACGTGCAGATTATACAGCCGGACAAGTTAGTATTAGTGTGGTTGATACAAAGCTTCAAATTAGAACTTGTGTAAAAACAGGTTGCGGAACTAATGATATTTCAGAAAACATAATTGATTTAGCTAACCGTTAAAAAAAATGACTAATAGCAAAGCTTTTACATTAATAGAACTCTTAGTGGTTGTAGCCATTATCGGCATTCTTGCTGCGGTTGGAGTGGTGGCTTACAATGGTTATACGGCTAGTGCCAAGGCGAGTGCTGCAAAAGCAAATTTTAAATTAGTTACTAATTATATGGCTAGTGAAGTTACTCGCTGCAGCACAGGTGAGAGTAAAGTTATGAATGGAGCTTTAGATTGTAGTAATTTAAACTCAAGTAAAGTCTATGATGGTGTTTTTTATATAATGAATGGCTATGATCCTAATGGAGTTTTGCCTAAAACCAATCGAACTATTTCTAATCCGTACGGAGTAGTAGAAAGAGCAGGACATACAGATAATGGTTTTTGGGGCGGCAGCTCTTCAACGGATGATGGTGCGGTTGGTTTTGTAAGGTATTCTGCAAGCAATAATGAGGCGTGGCTGAGAATGTGCTTTAAGCTTCCTTGTAGCGATACAGCTAATCAACTTTTGTCTAAAATAAAAATTGAATAATAAATGAATAAAGCATTCACACTCATAGAACTATTAGTGGTGGTAGCAATCATCGGCATTCTTGCTGCTGTAGGTGTGGTTGCTTATAATGGGTATACGGCTAGTGCAAAAAAAAGTGCAGCTCAATCTCAGCACAAAACTATTGTAAAATTTATTCAATCAGAAATTTTAAAATGTTCCATAGGTCAAGAAATAATATTAAAAAAAATTTCTTCCAATACTATAGTAGACCAACCAGATTTATGTCCTAAAGTAACTAATATAAACACTGGTAATAACAGCTATGATGTTATTTCTGCTTTTGATTATCACTTTAAAGCAATTGATTTAAGAAACGTTTATTACCCTCAGTGGTTTGCATCAAGCACATGTTCGGTGAGTGGCAGCACAGTTTATAATAATAATGGTCAAGGTGGCGGAACTTGCATCACACGACAGCAAAATAATGAAATTATAGTTGGAACTAATATAACGGCATCCCAATCTTTAATATCTAAATTTAATATAGATTAAAAATTATACTTACTGTTTTGATTTTGGGTTAGACTCCATTTTCTTATCATACAGTGTTGTTTTGCCCATAGTTACAGTCATTTGATCTGAGTATGAATAGCCTTTGCCATTTGAATGATCAATTATTGCTCCTATTCCACCGCCTAAAATAACATTACCCCACATATTACCTCTAGCTCTAGAAATGGCTTTAGCCAAACCGTCTGGGTAACCATTTTTTTTACAAGTTACAGATATATCAGTTGCAGATCTTTGAATATTTACAAAACCTGGTGCTGTTACTTCGTAAGCACCTTTGTCATTCACAACAGTACAATTAACATCCTTAAGTGTATTTCCTTTTTCATCTTTTACTACAATGGAAATTGGCTGGTTACTTTCTCCTGTGATAGATGCACAACTATAAAGAAAACAAAATGAAACAAAAATAATAAGTAATTTCATAAAACACAAATATAACTTGATTCTCATTAAATAAAATATTATTTCTCAAAAATGATAAAAGGATTTACTCTAATAGAACTCTTAGTGGTTGTAGCCATCATTGGTATCCTGGCAGCTGTTGGAGTTGTGGCTTATAATGGGTATACGGCTAGTGCCAAAGCAGCAAATACAAAATCTAACCATAAATTAGTAGCTTCATTTCTACAAAGTGAATTAAAAAAATGTGATATGGGAAATGCTAATATTATGATTGATGCCAATATTTCATTAGTCTGTAATAATCTCTCCATAGCTAGTGTTCTAGATTTTGTTGTAAATTCTACACATAGTTTTTTTTCTAATCTTAAAAATATCTACAATCTTAATTCTAACCAACAACATATGACGAAGGGAATTCGTCGGCACAACACATGGGTGGCTAATCTGAATTGGACAAATTCTGATGTGGGAACCATTTGGTTAGCAGAAAAAAGTAGTTCTGAAATACATATTAGAACTTGTTTCAAAACTCCTTGCTCTGACTCAATTAATAGAATTGAGACGATGGTTTATTTAAACTAGTTGTTCTATTTAAATTTAGAAAAAGCGTGAATAATCTCAGATGGATTTCTAGATATTTCCTCAAATTCACTATCTGCTCGTTGTTCAAAAATATTTGAATTTACATTTAACAGACTACAAACAACTTCGGTGGAAACGAATTTCATGGGATGCTTTTCAAACATTCTAAAGTCTTGAAAATTAGTTTTCATTACAGTTAAACGTCTATGCCTAGTATCTTTGACAATCTGATCAAATAACTGATCCACCGATTCTTTATCCCCTTCAAACCATTGATAAAAATGATTTTTAAAAAAAATTAAAATTCCACTAATTTTAATGCGAGCATTTTTTTTATTACAATTCGTGATAATAGTTTCTAAGGTCGAAATTAATTGATTAGGCTTAATCAAATCTGTGTTTAATTCGCTTCTATAAATAATATTAGAAAACATTTAATTAGTTACTGCACCAACCATCACGGGCATGAGATTCTTTTAATGTTTCTTTATGAGTTTTGACCCATAAGTTTAACTTGGTTCCTACTTTGCAGGCTTCGTAATCTAATCGCATTCTACCATCTACAGTATCTCCCCCGCTTCCAGTATACTTAATAATTTCTGCGTTATTATCATAAGGGTTCTTAAAGCCATTTTCTAATGCATAATTTAAAAATACATTTGCCACTTGTCCTATACCAGAAGGAGTGTTGGCAACATTACAATTAACAATTCTAGTTTTTGATAAAGCGACGGTGCTCTCAACTTCACAAAGTTGCATGGTATTATGAATTAATTTGGATAAGGTTTTAAAGTTTCCAAGTGTAGCATTTCTTTTAGCACTTAGTGTATACCCATTGTAAGCCACAACCCCAACAGCTGCTAAAATTCCGATGATCGCTACAACAACTAAAAGTTCTATTAATGTGAAGGCTTTTCTCATCTAAGAGAATAATAACAATTCGAGGATTAAAAGAAAATAGCAATATTATCTAGGCCAATGACTAAAAAATAAACTTACATCATTTCTATTATTTGGATACGCAGTTAACCATGTAATGACATTGATACAATTAATTCCAGGAGTGGGATTTTTATTTGCAATGTTAGAATTGCACTGGCCACGATCACCTACTCCATAATCTAGTGAGATAGTACCTTCAACCTGGCTTTGTCCTGATACAAAAATGGCCTCTCTACTATTGTCAAATGGATTTTTTCCAAACTTTGGTTGAAAATAATTTTGAAATACTGTTATAATTTGAGAAATATTTCCATGTGCGTTGTTTAAACCACAATTAATTTTTCCTCCATTTGGAGTGGTAACCCCATCAAGTTGAATTTCACCACCTTCAATGTCACATCTTTGCAAAATAGTTTGAATGAATTTAATAGCCATTTTTTCGTTCATTTTAACCACGGCTGTTTTAGCTGATTTTGTATATCCATTGTAAGCAACCACTCCAACTGCAGCTAAAATTCCAATGATGGCCACAACGACTAAAAGTTCAATAAGAGTGAACCCCTTATTCATAAGATATAGTTGTTTTAATATATTCTAAACCAGAAGAAGTTAAATATGTAGAGCAAGACTCAATTATTCCAGAAGTTGCATCTAGTCTTAAGCCCATCATTCCACGGTCTGCTATGCAGCCATTTAGAAAACCTGGTGGACTACAATTAACAACATTAAGCCTACAACGCGATCCATTAGAATTACCATATGGGTTTTGGAAACCTCCACCATAAATAAAATTATCCATATGTTTTTTGAAAGTTGCTATATCTGTTGGGCAACTAAATTTATAACTAGCACCGCTGCTGTTAAAACTTTCCACTTGATCACCTAATGTGCATTGTATTGCCTTGGCGGCTATAGCCTTAGAAATAATAGCATGTTGAGCTTTAGTGGCGCTTGCTTTGGCTGAGGATGTGTATCCATTGTAAGCCACAACCCCAACAGCTGCTAAAATTCCGATGATCGCCACAACCACTAAAAGCTCGATTAAAGTGAAGCCTTTATAGTTTTTCATAGGATAGTTATATCTCAAAATAGAGAAAAATTACAAGTACAAGATTCCTATTAAATAAATACTATTAGCTAAAATTAAAAAAGGTCCAAAAGGAATTTTGCTTTGTAAGTTTTTTTTCTTTTTTAGCAATGATGGAAAAGCAAAAAGCAAACCTAAAATACTTGCAAGAAATAAAATATAAGGAAGAGAAATAATTCCAAACCATGCTCCCATGGCTGCTAATAGCTTAGCATCTCCCAGTCCCATAGCTTCAATATTGCGAATTTTTTTATACGTAAAAATAATAATCCAAATAACCAAATAACCAGCCACCGCTCCAAGCAAAGACATTTCTAATGTTGGAAACAATTGATAATTAAATTCCGGTAAAGTGCTTTTTAGAATTCCTAAAAAAATTAATAAAAAATTAAGCTCATTAGGAATAATGTAATGCTTTAGATCAATAAAAAAAATAATGACATACACTAAAAACAGTATTACCAAAGCTATGGCTAAATAAAAATCAAATATTTGAAAAAATAATACAAAAGCACAAGCGACTAATAATTCATTAAAAAAATAAAGAGGGGAAATTTTTTTTTTACATTTTCTGCATTTGCCCCCTAAAAGAAAATAAGAAAGAAGAGGAATGTTATCGTACCATGCAATTTGCGTATTGCATTTGGGGCAATAGGAAAAACCTAAAGCAATCCCTTTATCATAAGGTAATCGGTAGATACACACATTAGCAAAGCTTCCTAAAAACAAACCTAATAAAAACAAAAGAGGAAAAAAAATGGGGTGATAAGCTATCAATGAAACTAAAAGGTTAATGTTGTGCTGACATGAATGAATTGTTCATAGCAAAAATTAATCAATAGTACTGATTGATCATATAAAAAACTTATATTGTCGGAAAAAAAATAAATTGTCATTTAGGATCATCCTCATTCTTTTTTCTAAAAACACTTTTTATACAATGAAATACTTCCGCTGCTTTTTCTGGCTTCCAAATAATGAATAATACATACCCCAAAACAACTGGTGCCAATCCAAACCAAAACCATTCATCCCAGTTAAACCCTTTAAATCGATTAGGCCCTCTTAAGCCATTAATCCAAACTAAATAGCCAATTCCTACGATCCAAACGATAGAGGCTGTAAAAACAATCTTAACTTTATTTTTCATTAATTTATCGAAACCATTTTATGATCTTGCATTTTTCTACCATCCCACCACCACATAACTTTAAATTTTCCATTTGTTGTAGAATTGGATGAACAATAAGGACTTCTTGGACATATAACAATAGTCACATCTCCATCTAGCTCGCCATTTCCAGATCTTACACCACCTCGCCAATCGCCGTAAACTTTTGTAGGGCAGTGTGAACTTGCCGTCCAACCAGAGGCTTCTTTGGTAGCAAGTGGATTTCGAATATTATACTGCCATGACAAATAAACAGCTGCACATTCTTGATACGCACCTGAAACTTGTACAGGGCAAGGCAATCCGAAGGCAACTGCTTTTGAATTAAGATCACATTTAGCAATTTCAGCTTCCATATAACGAACTGTGGAATTAAAATTATTAATGACAATTTTTTTTTGAGATGCTTTGGAATAACTATTGTACGCGACTACTCCAATGCTGCTTAAAATTGCTATAATAGCAACTACGACTAATAATTCTATTAAAGTAAATGCCTTTCTAGCACTGGCTATCATTAAAAATATTCTTATCGGTTAGAGTAATCGTGCAAGTGTTATTTTTTTTTCTAGCAGTTAAAGTGAATGTATCTCCGCTCACTGTATTACCAAAATAAAACTCTTGTTTACTTAAATTATCAACATCTCCAAATAGATTTCTTACTAAATTGGACGTACTAGATGAAGTGCAGCATCCGGCATTATAATAATTCCCAATCGATGCTTTGTATTCTTGTTGGGCTAGATAAATAGATCGTAAACTATTTTCAGCAGCTTTTTTTTCTGTCGATGTTTTGTAACCAGAATAAGCAATAACCCCAATAGCAGAAATAATTCCAATAATAGCAACTACTACTAATAACTCTATGAGGGTAAAACCGTAGTATGATTTACCTCTCATAAAGTTATAAAAAAATTATTCTACTTCTACTGTACTAGATTGTTGATTAGCAGCAGTTGAGCAAGCTGTTTTGTTACAAGATTTTATAGTTAGAGTGTTAGATGAAGCAGATATTCTTACATACCCTACATCTGTATCAGCAGTGTTATTGCCTCCACTTGTAACTGCATTGTTACCAGTTGAATAAGGATTTTTAAAATCTGTCAAGGCAGCAACAGCAGCGGTAACAACGGTAGCTCCTGTTTTTCCACTACAAGTCAGCTTTCCTGACATTGCAGTAGTTTCACCTAAACTACATTTTTGTACTTCCGCAGCAATGTATTTTACAACTGAAGCTTGATTGGATTTGGTTGCTGAAGCTTTTGCAGAGGCCGTGTAACCATTGTAGGCAACGACACCTACTGCAGCTAAAATTCCAATGATGGCAACAACAACTAATAATTCGATTAACGTAAAACCTTTATTAAACTTTTTTTTCTTCATTTCCTAATTCTCCTATCTGATATCTCATGGATGATAATTAAATTAGCCAATAATTTCAACGAAAAAAAGTTGAATTCTATCCAATAATGGCGCCAACATTGAAAATTGGAGCATACATAGCAATCATCAATCCACCTACTGTAATTCCCATAAATACAATCATAATAGGTTCAATTAAGCTAGATAAGTTAGCAACTGCAACATCAAACTCTTCCTCATAATATTTTGCTACAGACTCAAACATGGCATCTAAACTTCCCGTTTGTTCTCCAACACTGATCAATTGACTAAAAGTTGGTGGAAATAATTTTTCCCTAAAAAATAATTTGGTAAGTGTATCTCCCGAAAAAACGCCTTTCTTGATATTTTCTAAAGCTTCAATCACTAACGTATTATCCGTAACAGATTTTGCAATATCCAAACTTTCTAAAAGACTAACTCCAGCAGAACTTAAATTTCCCAAAACTAAGGATATTCTAGCTAACACAGATTTTAAAATTAAATTTCCAAAAATAGGAAGTTTTAACGTCAATTGATGCCATTTTTTTCGAACAGCATAATTCGTTTTAATCAGTCGTTTTAAGACAACAACAAAAACAAAAATACTAATAGCTAATACTCCACCACCGGAGGGTGAGCGCATAAAATCACTAGCCGCCATAATGATAGCGGTTGGAGCTGGAACTTTTACCCCCATTCCTTTGTACATTTCTACAAATACAGGAACGACTTTGATTAACATAAAAACAGTTACTAGCATGGCAACTGAAAATAAAACTCCTGGATAAAATAGAGCACTTTTAATCTTGGACTTGATCTTTTCTTTTTTTTCTAAGGCAACCACAATTTTTTCTAAAAAAACATCTAATTTTCCGCTAGCTTCTCCCGCTTTCACTAGATTCACAAAAATATTATCAAAAGCTTCCGGGTATTTTTCAAAACTTTTAGACAAGGCAACTCCTGACTCTAAATCTTTTTTAATTTTATTAATAATGTCTTTCATGTTTTTTTCTTCTGTCTGCTCCTCCAACATCCCTAAAGTATTTAATACAGGTAAACCCGCTCTAATCATGGTAGAAAATTGTTTGGCAAAAATCATTACCTGTTTTGGCTTGACAGAATTACCAAAGCTAAAAGAGAAGCTGCTTTTGTTTTTAACTGTATCTTCTTCTTTCTTTTTTTTTGATTTAATTAATTTAGTAATAATTATTTTTTGATTTTTTAATTTAAATGCTGCGTCTTCAGAATTAATAGCTTCAATATCTCCTTCAACATATTTTCCTGCGGAGATACCTTTGTATTCAAATGTTAGCATAGGTTATACGCTCAAGACTCTTTCGTATTCTGAAAAACTAAGCTCACCACCAAGTAACATATCTTTGCCCATTTCTTGCATTGTTCGAAACCCTTGTTTCTTGGCTAGAGAAAACAATTCAGCTTGACCGGTATTAGCTAATATTGCTTGCTTTAATTCTTTCGTAACTTCTAAAATTTCATAAATACCCATTCTGCCTTTGTAGCCAGTTTGATTACATTTTTCGCAACCTTTTCCTTTATAAATTTTAGCTCGTGACGACTCTTCAGGGGTAAAACCAATTGAAGCTAATAATTTTGGATTAATATTTTCGTCAATAACTCTACATTCTACACAACTTCTTCGCGCTAAACGCTGCGCCATGACTAAGGATAAAGCCGCTGCAATTAAATAATTTGGAGTTCCCATATTTTGTAATCTGGTAATCGTACTTGGGGCATCATTGGTATGAATAGTGCTAAAGACTAAGTGACCCGTTAAGGCTGCTTTCAAAGCAATATCTACTGTATCTTTGTCTCGGATCTCTCCTACTAATATTACTTCTGGGTCTTGTCGAAGAAAAGAACGTAAAGCGGTGGCAAAAGTATAACCGATATCATCTCGAATTTGCACCTGACCAATCCCATCCATTTCATATTCAACAGGATCTTCTGCAGTTAAAATATTAAGCTCCGGTTTATTGATATGTTTTAAGATACTATAAAGAGTTGTTGTTTTTCCACTTCCTGTCGGACCTGTAACCAATATCATTCCCTGTGGAGAGGTTACGGATTTAATAAGTTTGTTAAAATCATTTTCTTCAAATCCAAGATCAGATAATTGTTTTTCACCTGCATCTTTATTTAAGATACGCATAACAATACGCTCATTGTTATTCGTTGGTAAAATAGAAACCCTCAAATCTACTTCTTTGTCTACCTCTCCTTTTAGTTTGAAGGAAATAGCACCGTCTTGGGGAATTCTTCTTTCGGCGATATCTAATTTACTAATAATTTTTATTCTCGTTACCACTGCGTTGTAATTTGCATGTAAAAATTCCGTGAACTGATCCATGGTGGTTAACATTCCATCTAAACGAAAACGAATACGACTACCCTTTTTATAAGGCTCAATATGAATATCACTTACTCCCATCTGAATAGCTTCGCCAATGATAGCATTTCCAAATTTGATAACCTCTGATTCATTTTCAATAGGAACAATTTCCTCTTCCACTCTTTTTTTTTCTTCTAGATCATATTCTTTTAAAGAGCTTTTTTTAAATTGGTTAGGATGACTATCTGTTTTATCTTCAATCCGATGAATAAAATCTTGAATGTCAGAAATCGTTGCTGCAAACAATTCCGGTTCCATTTGAGTAATCGTTTTTAAATTTTTCATTAAACTTAATTTAGATCCATCCGAGATGGCAATTTTAATTACATTATCTTGGATTTCAAATGGCACTAAAAAATTATCTCGAATGTAAGCAAATGGAACAATTCTTTTTAATTCTTCTGTCAATGTATATTGCGATAAGCTGACGATGGGTAAGGAGTAAGAACTAGAAACTAATTTTAATATTTCTTGTTCCGTACTAATTTTTAAATCGTAAATAGTTTCAATTTTAGATTTACCAATTTCATTACTAATTTTTTCTACTTTTTGTAATGTTTCTTGATTTAAAATGGCATGCTCCTGCAGCATGTTAATTAGATTTTGCTCACTAGATTTATCCAGTAACAACATTAGATGACTTTCGGTGCAATAAATATTAACAACTCGTTCAAATTGTCTTCTTTCGTTTTACTTTTAAATAAATTTCCAATCACTGGCACATTACCAATTCCTGGAACTCTACTTTGACCATTCACATTTTTACTCTTTTTCACTCCCCCAATCACCACGATATCCCCATCTCTTGCGAGTAATTTCGTTTTGATTTCCATTTTGGTAATTGGTGGCTCGTCAAAACCTGTTTCCGGAACCGCATCATCATTGGTCACTTTTACATCTAATAAAATGTTACCGTCACCAACCACGCTTGGAGTTACTTCTAAGCGCAATGCAGCCTCTTTAAAGGAGGTGGTTGTTGTTCCGTCCGAGGTGGTTTGGTAAGCAATTTCTTTTCCTTGAACAATGGTTGCTTGCTGATTGTTTAATGTAAATACTTTTGGATTAGAAATGGTTTTACTTAATCCAAGAGATTCTAAAGCAGACAGCTCCACCGCCAATGTTGTAGCACCAAATGCTCTAATGATACCTATGCCACTAGTAGCCGCAGAAACAGGGAAGTTAGTTACGGTTGAGCCTGTAGAACCTAAAGTAACTCCAGCTGCTCCTCCTATCGTTCCACTGGTAACTGCTGAGCTAGTTCCATCTGCACTATTTCTTCTTGCAGAAATTCGCGAACCTAATTCTCTTTGAAAAGTATCGGAAGCATCTACGACAAAAGCTTGAATTAATACTTGCTTGGTTCGAACATCAATTTCTTTTACGACTTTATCTACAACATCTAAATCAGCTTTTCTTCCTCGTACAATGATGGATCTAGTTGTGTTCTCCACGGTAATTTTTAAACTACCGGTCGTTTGAATTCCTCCGCCAGCTGCTCCTGCCGTACCACCTCCTGATGCACCAATCGAAAATAAATCTTCTAACGTTTTTTTCGCTTGGTCAGGTGTAATGTAGTACAGTCTCCATATTTCTGAATACACTGGTTCAACCGATTCTTCTGTTTGAATTTTTTTTCTCAACACATCTGCTCTTTGTGATTTGTATGTTTCTTGTTGTGTTAATTTATCTGGTGAATGAACTCGAATGACACCACCTTCTACATCAATATCGGCAGCAAAACTTTTCATATCTAAAACAGCATTAAAGGCCTTGTCCCAAGGAACTTTGTCTAATTTTGCTGTTATGCTTCCCGTTATTTCATCTCCCACTAAAATATTAATTCCGCCTATTTCTCCTAGCGCTAGCATGGCATAACGAAAATCTAAATTATTAAAATTAATAGATATTTTTTGTTTTAAATTACTAAATGAGTCGGGAATGGTTACGTAGTTTCTTACTTGTTCAGAAGTAATTATTTTTCTTTTCTTTTCTAGTTGATCATTAAAAGTTTCATTTGGTTTTGGACCCATGTCGATGGTTTTTTGCATATCTTTTTTTCCATAGGCGCGAATATCATTGTCAATTTTACCAATAGATCTTTTTTGTGGCGTAGCACAAGCAGCAAGGAAGAAACATAATCCAATAATAGTACAAATTTTCAATTTCATTAATTATCCTTGATTGGTTTGACTAAGTTATTAAAAAATACTTGATATTCCGTATCTTTTTTAGAAGTATCTTCAATCACTACAAAATCTGACTTAACTGATTTCAATACTAAGTCTGTCGTTAACGGACTTTTTTCTTTTACAATAAAAAAGGAACCATTAGGATTTTGGAATATAGCAACTTTTTTATTATTCCCATTAATAGTTCCAACTAATATTCTTCCTGCTAACCCATCTGTAGTTTGGTTTAGAGAATTATTTGATGGATCATTTGTCGAAGCTGCACTTCCACCAAAAGGATTGTTTAGAGGTATGTCATTCAAAAGATCTGTTGTATTTTCATCTTTTTTTACAGGATCAGCTGCATAGGCATGAAATGCCAAAACAACAATACTCAAACAAAAACCAATTAGTTTATTTAAATTCATTTGGTAACCCCACAATAGAAATTGTTCCCTCAGAAATTATAGAACCTGAGGAGTTTTTTGCAACCACTGTAATTTTTTCTTTATCAAAATTGATGTGCTTATTGGATTTAGACAAAGACTGACGAAACTTTAAATAACCTAAAAAATTGCCACTAATTTGATAGTCGACAGGTATCTTGTAATACAAAGTAGGTTGGTTAGCGTTATTTTGATTGGTATTATTATTTGTTCCGGTATCTTTTACTGCTACTGGCAGATTTTTTTTCAAATTAACAATTGTCAATCCATTCATCATAGCAAAATTACTAATGCCTTGGTAAAGATCTTCTACTTCTTTTTTATCATGAAATAATTTTGTATTTTTTTCATATTCAGGTTTTAATTTTTGAATTGTTTTTTTCAAAGTAACAATATTAGTTTTGTATTCTATTGTTTTATTTTTTTGTTCCGTCATGGTTGCTATATCCTGCTCCTGCTGGACCACAATCGGCTTTACCCAGCCATAATACACAATCATAAAAATAACGATGGATCCAAAAAAGATACCAAATTTAATGAGAAATTTTTTATCTTTAAATAATTCAGCTCCACCTTTAAGTTTTTCAACTAAATCAGAAACTTGTATATTTTTTAAATCCATAATTTTCTATCTTTTACGATTTCATTAAACAAATAACTATAAATCCTTTTTGATTAGTATTTTTATCTGACTGCGGAACGCTCATGGAAGCAAGCGATGCATTTTCAATAAAACTTTGTTTGTTCAAATTGGCAATAAAGGCAATAATATCTTGATCTGAACCAGCTGTGCCCTCTAACGTAATTTTTGTTGTACCGTCAAATTCTAGTTTAGAAAAATTAACTCTTGGAGGTACACTTTTGGAAATTTGCGCTAGAGTAATAAAGGTTTGAGCTTGATTAGATTTAATTTTTTTTCCTAAATTAAGAGACTTGACCATAGTCGATCGTTCTCGTGATAACGTTGTAAACTCCTTATTATACTTGGTGTATTCAGTCTGAATTGCAGGAAATTCTTTTAATGCTGATTTATTTGTCTGAATTTGAATAATGGATACAGAGATAAGGATTAAATAAAGTGCTGCAACTGCAGAGGCTACTCCTTTAAAAGCAACCCCTGAAAGAAACTTCATTTTTGTATTTTGTCGTATGGAATCTCTATTGGGAAGTAAGTTAATATTTTTAACTGCGGTTACAAATTTATAATAACCAAATACATCCATTTTTCGGTAGGCAAGTCCTATGGCAGAAGTAAGCGTAGAACGATTTAAAAAATTAACTTTATCTTTATTATATTCTGGAACTGACAAGTTAGTAACAGGATCAAATAAAACAAAATTAATATTCATTAAATTCTTTTTAATCATAGATAAAATTGTATTGATATTTGCCAAACTACTAATGCAACGCACTTCAGAAATCTTGGCTTCATACTTTGCTTCATATTCATTAATTGCCTGTTTAATTTGCATGCCATAACGCCTAACAACATTTTCCGCTTCTTCACTAGCTTTGCCTTCTTCAATTTCACTAATAATTTTTTTCTCCTGCGGTCGTAAAAAAATATCTGTAATAATGGGAATGTTGTTATGAACGATAATTAAATAATTTTCTTCAATTCCAAATTCTAAAATAGCAGAACGACTTTTAACTAAAGAACTTTCTACCGTATTGTCTAAAGCATTTTTTAAAGTGAAGCATCGCACGTCGACAATAACAGGATTGAGGCCTGCTTTTTTTACAATCGAAGAATATCCGTTGACATCAGCTAACTTGGAAGCAACAAATAAAATTTCCATCGTATTAGTTTTGCTATCACGATTTATCACTTGGTGAAAAATTGAATAATCATTTAAATTTTCTGCTAATTGAACTAAATTTTCCCAAAGTGAATCTGTTTCAATTGCGCTATTTAATTCTTGATCACTCATTAAAGGGCTGGTGACCACTCTGATAATTGCACTAGTAACAGGAATAGATATTGCTACATTTTTAGTTAGTATTTTTGCATTATTGATCGCAAGACCAATTTCTTCTGCTATATAATCTTTGCTATCCACTATATTATCAGAAATTTTAGTAGTATCTAATGAACGAAGAGAAAATTTTTCTAATACCCAATTATCTTCCTTATCTTTATTTACCTGAACTACTCGAATAGCATCTCTTGCTATATCTAAACCAACAATCTCTTCTGTGCTAACACTTAATTTTCCTAATTTAGCACCAAATAATTTATCAAAAAATTTTTTTACTTTATTGTTGCTACTACCTTTTGCTTCATCCAAAGATTTTTCTAAATTTTCATTTTGAATGCTGTCACTTGTAGATGTTTTTTTCTTAAACAAAGAAATATTTTTTAAAAATGAAAATTGTCCCATAAATTAATTATTTTTATTTTTATTTTATAGAATAATTCTCAACTTTGCGATAAAATTTATAAAAAAATGATTGAAGCTATAACAGAACTTGCAAAAACAAATAAAAAAATTTCTGATTTTCATCTAAGATCTGGCGAGTCTGTTGCCTATCGAGAAATTGGAGATATTCATATCCTAGAAGGAAAAGTTATAGAAGAAAGCCAACTTCATGAATTGCTGAAACAAAATTGCAATGATGTGGAGATCCAAAATTTTACGGAAAAGAATGAATTGGATTGCGCGATCATGCTTGGGGACTTACGATTTAGAGCTAACTTTTACAAAACATTAAAAGGAACGGCAGCCGTATTACGAAGAATTGAAACTATTGTGCCTAAAATGGATGATTTAAATCTTCCACCTATTCTTTATGATTTGGTTGATGCTCACAAAGGATTGGTTTTAGTTACTGGTCCAACTGGATCAGGAAAATCCACTACGCTTGCAGCAATTATTAATCAAATTAATTTAGTACGACCTGCCAATATTATTACTGTGGAAGATCCTGTTGAATTTATTCATCATGACAACAAAAGTATTATCTCGCAAAGAGAAGTTGGCAAACAAACCAAAAGTTTTGCTACTGCATTAAAATCTGCTTTACGAGAAGACCCTGATGTCATTTTAGTGGGAGAACTACGAGATTTAGAAACGATAGGATTAGCACTAACCGCTGCGGAAACAGGCCATTTAGTTTTTGGAACTTTGCATACTAGTGGGGCTCCGAATACCATCAATAGAATTATCGATGTCTTTCCCTCTGAACAACAAGCCCAAATAAGAGCACAAATTGCGGAATCATTAAAAATGGTTGTGACACAAAAATTATTTAAAAAGAAAGATGGATCTGGAAGAGTTGGTGCCTTTGAAGTTCTCGTCTCCACTCCACCAGTGCGAAATTTAATCCGTGAAAATAAAATTCATCAAATTACATCTGTAATGCAAACCTCTCAAAGAGATGGAATGATTACAATGGAAAAATCAATTGAGTCTTTAATTGCAATGGGAGCAATTATAAATGCAGAGGAATAAGCGTAAAAATTGTAGAGGATTAACACTCATAGAACTTTTAGTCGTTATAGCAATTTTAGGAATTTTAGGTGTGATCGCAATACCAAATATTAAGTCGTATCTAACAGAAAGACAACTCCGCGATGATGTATATAAAATTTTAGTTTTAATTGATGAGGTAAAAAGCAAAGTCTATAGTGGAGAGTATCCCATGGCACAAGTTTATTTCAATAGTAATAGCGGCAATGGCCTAATAGTGAATACAAAATTTAAAGATAACCCAAAATTTTTGTCTAATAAAAATTGCGATAACAACAGTGGCTCATGGTCCAAAACAGACACTGGTAGTTTTACGGATCTTAAGGTGTCGAATACTAACTCGCTATGTATCTCTAAAGATGGTCGCTACACTGGCTCACTTCCTAAATCCAAAACAGCGGTCGGTTCTTATAATGAATTAAATATATGCCTAAAATCAAGTGTAAGTAGCGCTTATTGCCAAGGATCAGAAACTCCTGGTTATAAAATTACTTGGAATAGGCACGGAAATACTGAACTATATACATACAATGGACAAACAGGCTGGGTATTACAAAAAAAATAATATTAAAGGCATTACTTTAATCGAAGCTTTGGTTGCAGTAGTGATCGTAGCTATTGGTTTTTTGTCTGTATACCAACTTTCTTCTTATGCTGTGAATTCTATCGACGGCTCCATCGATAGAAATAAAGTTAATTTTTTATCAGAAATGATGGCTGAAGATATGTTGGCAGATCCAGCGAATATTCAAAATTATCAATTTAGTGATGCATGTTCATTTAATAATATTAGTGGTTCTGAACTTTACAAACTAAGACAAAACAAATGGAAAGAGAGATTCAAAAAACAATTTCCACTTGCTCAATGCAAAACCAATGATCAAAAAAAAACTATTCTCGTAGATCGCACTAGCACATTTACTGCTAGAATTAATTTAGACAACCGAGATGGTAAGCAAAAAAAATATTTAGGACTAGTAATTAAAAAATGAAATCTCAATCTAACAAAGGCCTAACCTTGGTAGAAGTATTAATTGCAGTAGTAGTGAGCTCTATTGTGATGGCTGCAATGTTTTTTACTTATGATATTTTTCAAAAAAGTTATAGAGGCATTGTGGATCGTTCCGTCATTAGTCAAAATTCCAGAAATGCTTTTTCTATGATGATTAGGGATTTGCGTATGACTGGATATCAAGATTTTAATACAAAGTGGTCTAGCCTGCCATCCTCTATTATTCTTCACACAGATAACAGCAATGGTCCCGATAGTATTGAAATTATTTATGATGAAAATAAAAATGACCGAATAAAAATTGCTTACAAATTAGATAAAGAAAAATCTACTGACAATTATTATTTTTTAGCAAAAGCAAGATATGGTTGGAATGGATCTGCTTGGACAACTTCTGTTGCAGGCGGCTATGCATTTGAAAAAGTTGCAGATTATTTTGAAGATTTGCAATTTTCTTTAAAAAATTCTTCTGGAAATAAAACCACACAATCTAGTAGCGCAAACTATATTGAAGTGTACGCTATTTTAAAATCTCCGAACGAAATTCATAAACAGCCCGTTGCCCAAAATTTTACCAGTGACAACAGAACAATAGTAGTAACAGATAAATATCTTCGTGAAGATTTTTTTGTATCTGTATATCCAAGAAACATAATTAAAAATTAATGAAAAGAATAAGAAAAATAAATCAAAACAAATCAGAAGCAGGCTTTGCTATTGCTCTTAGCGTTTTATTGCTAGTGGTGATGTCTTTAATGGGCGCCTCTTTAATTATGGTTACTTCCAATGATCATAAACAAAATAGTAAACGAGATGTTTATCAACAAACCTTTTACGCAGCAGAAACTGGCATTTCCTATGCTAAACAGATGCTCATTGATCATGTTGCAAGCAAAGGGTTGCCTAAAAATCCTAAGTTAAATGCGGTTTCTCAAAGCAACAACTATTGTCCAGTAAGTTTATTTCCATCTTTAAACAATAGCGCTGTCTATTATCTTCCTATTCAAGGTATGTACCATGGTTATGCTGACGAAGACTCACTTAACGACAGAATTGAAGCAAGAAACAACGGTCAAGCAACACCTGAAAGTATTCGATTAGAAAAATATCGATATTATTTTTATATTACGTATGCTCCAGATCTAAATGGCAATACTTCTGTGTTAAAATCTAAAACCGTTAGTAGTAGTAGCGGTTCCGGCTCTAGCGCAGCAGTTGGAACCTCCTATAAAAATCAAGGATCCTCGACTGCTTATTATTATAGTATTTTTTCTTGTGCTAGAGGTGAAGACAATTCTGTAGTAGCATTGGAGTCGGTGGTCTCTATCATACAATGATAAAATATATAAAAATAAATATTCTCTTAATTTTACTACTAGGTGCAACAACAGTATCCAGTTTTGCCTGCAACTATCGAATAATTAATTTTGGAGCAAAACCAGATGCGATCAAGTTAGATCCTCCACCTATAACTTTTCCTGATGCGTTTGGTGGAAAAACCATGGTGATACCTTTGGAGGCAATCTGCCCTAACGAAACAAATCTTTTAGGCTCCACTGTTAATTTATTGTTTGTCGATGATCAAATGATAAGCCTCAAATTAGAACGAGCCAATCAAAACGATAAAAAATTAATGGATCTTGCCATGAAACAATTTGGAACTTTTGTTATTCCTGAAAGTGTAGATAAAAAAAATTGGAGAGGAACTTATACTTGGGACAAACCGAACGAATTTATAATGTACTCTTCTTTTAATATTCCTCAAGGCGAAGTGGAAATCATTAAAATTGAAAATAAACAATATATGAAGCAATTTATCGAGTATGAAAAAAAAATAGAAGAATGGCTAAATTCACAAAAATAATTATTCTGTGTTTGTCGTTGCTATGGTCTAATAACTTATTAGCCAAATCTCCGCCTCCAGGAACGGGTACAGCTGATGTTCCTGCTAATATATTAATTATGCTCGACACCTCGGGATCTATGGGTGATTATATTCAATCATCCTCTCCACTTTATTATCCTATTGATACACGGGTCGATTCATCAGGAAATGTATATGTTATGGAATACAGCTATAGTCGTATTAGAGTTTTTAATAGTTCAGGAACTTATCTACGAACCATAGGTAGTTATGGATATGGATGTAATCAATGGAGATATGCAAGACAATTTACTATTTACAACAATCAAATTTACGTAGCAGATTTTTACAATAGAAGAATTACAGTTTTAACTTTAACGGGTGGTTGTGTAAGACAACAATCCACTGTTTATTCTTACCCATCGGGAATCGCTGCTGGTGCAAATTATGTTTATGTATCGCATCTTTATGACAGAAGGATATCTGTTCACAATTCATTATCAAGAGGTCTTGGCTATGTAAGAAACATTTATCATTCAACGAATTTTTATTATCCTTGGTCTTTAGATTTAAATAGCGCAGGAACTAAATTATTAGTCTCCAGTTATTATTATCATAGAGTTTCTGAATACTCGGTAAGTGGATCGAGTTTAAATTTTTCTAAATATATTGGAGGAACCTCATATAGTTCAAGCAACGGTTATTATAGATATCCAACAGATGCCGTGTACGATACGTCAGGAAATATTTTTACTGTAGATCTTTATAATTACCGTTTACAAAAATTTAATAGCGGCGGAACTTATCAAGGCAGATATGGTGGAAGCTATCGGTATGGATCACCTTTTGCAACAACCTATGGATTAGCAACCGACACAGGTGGCAATGTTTATGTGTCAGATTACACTAATTATGCGGTTTATAAATTTACGAATAACTTATCTCTTTCAACGACCATCGGCGGTAGAGGTGGAACCAGATTAGATGGAGCAAAAAGTGTTATCAAAAAAATTGTATCTGATTCTGAATTAACTAAAGGTGCAAACTTTGGTTTTATGCAATGGCACAGCTATCCTTATATGAGGGTCAATGTAAGTTCTTCTGGGGCAAAAACCATTTATTCCTATGTGGATAGTTTATATGCAAGTGGAGGCACTAATTTATATAGTGCCATGAATTTAGCTAAAAATTATTTTTATGGGTCAAGTTCTCCTGTCAATAGAAATGCAACATGCCAACAAAATTTTTTAATCGTAATTAGTGATGGGTATTGGAGCAGTCACTCAAGCGTTATCAATATTGCCAATCAATTACGAACAGGTAATCCTACGGTCAAAACGTTTGCTGTTGGTTACGCTGGTGGATCAGGAAGTAATTATGCGCAGTTAGCAACAGCAGGTGGAACTGGATCTCCCTTGTATGCTACCAATGAAGCTGAACTTCTACAAAAACTAACTGATGCCATTAAGCAAGTTATTTCATCCACTCTTACTTTCACTACCCCAGCAGTTATGTCAGAAGTTGGTAAAGGGGACTATGTATATCAATCTACTTTTGAATATGAAAAATACAAACAATGGAAAGGACATTTAAAAAAAATACCTATTAACTTAACAACAGGTGTATTGGGAACGCCTGTTTGGGATGCTGCAGACAAATTAAATGCTAAATCGTCAAGCTCAAGACAACTATGGACGGTGGGAATCAATGCTACCGGATTAAATAATTTTACCACTAGCAACAGAGCTGACTTAAGGTCTAAATTATTTCCCACAACAAGCCCTTCCGATACGGAAGTAGATAAATTAATTAACTTTATCAGAGGTAACGACTCCTATGATGAAGATGCTGATGGTAATACTTCTGAAACAAGACACAAATTAGCAGATATTTATCACTCGGACTTGTCAATTGTAGGACCGCCTGATGCCTCAACAACTTATGATAACGTCTATCAAGATGCCTACTACAGAAATATAAATAACTACTCTACTTTCCAAGGGGGAAGAACGTGCGGCACCACTTGCAGTATTAGAAAAGAAATTGTGCTTGCAGGATCAAATGGTGGAATGTTGCATGCATTTGACACAAGTAACGGTGAAGAACTATGGGGTTTTATTCCACCAAGTGTTCTTAAAAAATTATCAAATATAGTTTCTAGTAAATCTAACTCCTCTAATGCCATTTATGCTGTTGATGGATCACCCATTGTAAAAGATATTTATTACAACAATCAATGGAGAACGATCGCACTCACCGGTCTTGGAGCTGGAGGATATAGTTATTTTGCTTTAGATATAACTAATCCAACTAGTCCTTCTCATTTATTTACCGTTGAGAATGATCCTTTTAATAAAGTAGTTAATTTTTGGGATGCTAATGGTTTTTTAAGTCAATATGGATATCGAAATGGAAGCATTGATCCTGAGAGAGATTATAGAAAACTTGGAGAAGCTTGGTCCACACCCAGAATTGTAAGACTAAAAGTTTCTGGCCAAGACAAATGGGTTGCTATTTTTGGAGCTGGATTCAACAGTGCAACAAATCCGGAATATGGTTCTGCTGTTTATGTCATGGACTTAGAAAATGAAGGCAAGTTATTAAAAGCAATTGATATCAATGATGATATTCCTAGAACATCAAGAGCAATTGTTTGGGGCACAGGTAGTAACAACACACAAACAACATGGAATCTCGCTTCCTTGGGTCTGTCTTCCTATGATAGCAATATCTATACTTTAAAACTATCTGGCTCTGCAGGTATTGATTATACCTATACCTATACACAGAGCGGAAGTATTTATTCTAATATTAGATTAATCTTCAACACTCCTCCTCCATCAAATAATATTTTTAGAATTGATGTTGTTGATAAGGAGGATATTGTTAATGCTGTTCCATCAGATCCGACGGTGATTACTGCAGATAGCACTTCTAAAGCAAATTATCATGGCGCTATGGTTTACGTGGCTGACCTAGAAGGAAAAGTAACAAAAATAAATCTAACCGATAAAGGAACCCTTTATGACTCTACCATTCTTTTTGACACCTTAGCTACTACTAGCAATGGTAGATATATTTATAAAAATTTAGAGGCGACCATTAATAATGATAATAACCTTTGGTTATATTTTGGAACTGGCGATGTCCAAAAAATTCAAGACCAAAGCAGTTCCATTTTAAATCGATTGTATGGAATTAAAGATAAAGATTTTCCAGAATTTAAAACAATTACCTCTCGAGGAACAGTATCTCAATGTAAAAATATGACCAGTGGTGGTGGAGCATGTGCTTCGAGTGCAGATTTAGGTTGGTACATAGATTTACCCAAATCACAAAAATTAACTGCTATGCCTACAGTGAAAAAAAATGCTGTTTATTTTCCAATATATGAACCAAGCATATCCACTAATGTTTGTACCACGGGTACTGCCATTTTAAGAGCTCTCAACTCCAAATGTGGAACATCCTTGTTAAATGTTAGTATAGGTTCAGGTGTGCTTTCTAAAGTTGTCACTGCTGGAGAAAAAATAATTGTAGGAATTAGCGGAGAAGGAAAAAATACATCAGGATTTGTTGCAAAAGATAATTTACTAATCGCTAACCAAGTTGGTCAATCAGAAACTTCTGGTATCAAAACTGAAACTTGGAAAGAAAATTAATTTTTGTTCTTAAATAATTCTGGCTTTTGGATCATCGGACTATTCCTGTAAACATCAAAAGCAACTAAGCCTGCAACAAATAATACAATAGCTATAGCAAGGATAAATTTAGTTTTCATTTAGGATCTACCTTTAAAGTTATACAAAACTAAGATCAGTACTGCTACTAACACTACAAGCTGAACAAGTTCTGGCTGAGTTAGATTCATCTACTGCAATTGGTTTTGTTAGCTATTGTATTTAATGGTGTTTATGTTTGTGGTCTTTTTCTACTTTATAACTACCATCCCTTTTTAATTCTACTTCTATGGATAAAGGCATTCCTTTTACCATGAGGTGACTGTGGTCATTGGAGTTTAAAGTAACTTTAATTTCATTTTCCCCTTTTCGTAATAAGTTATTAGACAGATGAAAATAAGGAGAATACTGACGGTATTTCACATCATTAATATAAATATGAGCGTGCCCCTCATTACCATTGTTGGCTAGATTGACCTTTTCAGGAGCAAACGTAAAATTAGTGGTTTGGATAATGAGATTATATCCATCTTTAGCATCTTTCATAAGCTTCACATCTAAAGTTGGGTAAGGAGCAGTTGCCTCCATCATTGCATGTTTATGACTATGTTTGTCATCGGCAAACGATATGCTTGAAAATAAAACAAAGATACAAATTGAAAGTATTTTTTTCATTATAAAAATATTTTATTCCTTTAGATAAAAAAGTTAATGCGTCACAAACGTATCTGCACCTTGCAATATAGTAAGAAATTTAAAATCTCCTAACTCCAGTTAAGCACCTTGAATAATAATTGCATTGGTCTCGGCATTATCTAAACGAATTTGCCTGATGGGTTTATACGCTTCAGAATGATACCACTCTAAAGCTTTTTCATAACTTGGAAATTGGATCACCACGGTTCTAGGATGAGCCCACGTGCCTTCGATCAAAGTAGATTCACCACCACGCACAATATATTTTCCTCCAAATTGTTCGGCTATCGCGGTAACCTGTCGTAAATATTCTTTGTAATCTTCAGGGTTCGTAACTTTGATATTAAAAATTGCATAGCCTAACATTTCTTCCATCCTTTCCTTGAATATTCTCTCATTAGCTTCCTAACGATTGTAATTTTTTCTTTAATTTGTCTGGCAAGTTGTCAAACCATGCTTTTTCTTGACCGGATTCTGGCAATACTTCTCCATACTCAACCATTTGCGATGGTTCTAAATCAACAATATAAACCCAGACACTGGATTGATCTAATGCCGTCTCTTTCGCAAGGAGCTTTTTTAATTGATCAATCAGCTCATCTTTAATCTCTTTCGGACGACCTGCTCTGATTTGACCATGCAGATAAATCTGCTCAT
>Ga0181555_1001010_pt1 | contig 26367 bp, 30 predicted proteins | sample 011ome_15_FD_145601 | JGI IMG/M metagenome (GOLD analysis project Ga0181555, IMG submission 145601) | Coastal salt marsh microbial communities from the Groves Creek Marsh, Skidaway Island, Georgia - 011504AT metaG (spades assembly) | ecosystem: Environmental > Aquatic > Marine > Intertidal zone...
TATGAATAACTTAAAATCTGAAATCACTAAAAAAAATCCTAGTAAAATCAAACTTATGACAGATGAATTGAATAATGCAAGTTTGAGTTTTGCGCAGAAAAGAATGGACAGATCTATTCATTCTGCGTTAACTGGAAAGAATATAAACGAAATTAATAAATAAATATTATGCCTAAATTAATTGTATTACCTCATCAAGAATTGTGTCCAGATGGCGATGTTATTGAAGCCAAAAATGGGGATAGCATATGTGACACTTTGCTTAAAAATCATATTGAAATTGAACATGCATGCGATAAGGTTTGTGCCTGTACAACTTGTCATGTCATTATTAGAGAAGGATTTGACACCCTTCCTCCCTCCGACGATTTAGAGGATGATATGCTGGATAAAGCGTGGGGCTTATCGCCTAAGTCAAGGCTGTCATGTCAATCAATTATTCAAAATGATGACATTACTATTGAGATACCAAAATACACCATCAATTTAGCTAAAGAATAAAAAAGGCTGCATCATTTGCAGCCTTTTTTAAGAATCAACAAAAATATTTCTAGTCACGATTTCCCATGAAAGCTAAAAGCAAATGGAGAAGATTCACAAAAAGGTTATAAATATTCATATATAAAGCCAATGTTGCCATGATGTAATTGGTCTCACCACCTCTCACAATACGATTAACATCATACAAAATAAATCCAGAGAAAATTAAGACGGCTATCGCTGAAATTGCCAACGAAGCAGCCGGCACCTGGAAAAATAAATTAGCAATCGAGGCAAGTATCAACAATACCAAACCGATTACCAAGAACTTACCCATAAAACTAAAATCTCTTTTTGATGTGGTAGCAATCCCTGAGAGAACTAAAAAGATCGTTGCTGTGCCACCCGCTGCAAGAGTGACAATTTGACCACCATTGCTCAGGCTAAAGGCGAATTGCAAAATAGGACCTAACATTACTCCCAGAAAAAATGTTAAGGCCAGAAGAAAAACAACTCCTAAACTACTATTTCTATTGGCAGATATTAGAAAAAATAAACCAAAAATTCCCGCAAACATCAGCAGCGTAAACATTATAGGGCTTTGAGCAGCAAAACCAAAACTCATGCTCATGCCAAGTAAGGCGCCTATCACCGTTGGTATTAGTGAGAAACCTAATAAGGCATACGTACTTCTTAAAACTTTATTGCTTTGAACCGCTGATGCAGATGACGCAATATTTAAGTTATCTTGCATAAATTTTTCCTTTATTATTAATTAGTTAAACTAAAGTTATAGAGTAATGAATAAGTTAAAAAGTTTCAAGGCGTATGGATAAAATTCATATTTTTCATGAGATTTTTTACATCCTCGACATGTAAACCATCAATAGTTGGATTTTGATTTTTTTTTATTCTTAAGTGGCTTAAATCCAAATCAGTAAAGTCATCATGATCAACTTGATCTAAAAGTTTATCTACATCCTTGGGTTTATTACATATCAATACTATATCACAACCTGCAGTCAACGCATGTGACACTCTGTCATAAATATCTGGAATAAAATCAGCCACACCCTTCATACTTAAATCATCGGAAATGATTATTCCTTTAAAGTTGAATCTTTTCCTTAATTGATCTTTTAACCAAAATGAAGATAGACTGGCAGGATGATTATCAGCCTCTTTGTATATAACATGGCTAGGCATGACCGCCCCTATTCCATGATTAATTAAGGATTCAAAACAATAAATATCATTTTTCATTTCAAGTAAACTTCTGTTATCAATCGAGATTTCTTCATGAGAATCCTCATGAATAAATCCATGCCCAGGAAAATGTTTACCCACCGAAGTCATTCCAGCATGCTTTTGACCGTCAACAAATGCCTTAGCTAATTGGATAATGACACTGGGGTTATCAGAGAATGAGCGGTTTCCAATTACGCTGCTCTTGCCATAATTGATATCAAGTACAGGAGAATAATTCAAGTCGATATATAACTCAGCTAACTCTTGAGCAATTAACCATCCAGCATATCGGGCAAACCGTAAAGCTTGTTCGTCATCATGAGCATACAAATCACCCAGCTTACTCATCGAGGGCATAGGGTAAAAATTTTCTCTAAACCGTTGCACACGCCCCCCTTCATGATCCACAGTGATTAAAAGATCTTCACGAACTGACTTAATAGCAGAAATTAAATCTTGAATCTGATTTTTGTTATCAAAATTACGAGTGAATAAAATAACGCCACAAACCATAGGATGAGAGAGCCTTTGAATATCTTTCTGGGTAATTTTCTTACCTTCAATATCAATGATGACTGAGCCTGTAAGCATTTATATTTTTAGTTTAAATGGATTGAAGTTTGTCTGATGGTCATAAAAGTCAATATTCTCTTTTCTTTTTAAAAAATTAATTATTTTGTAGATAAATGGTGTGAAAGCTACTTCTACCATGGTTTTTGCAAAAAATTGAGCAACAACAACGAGCCATATTTTATCGTTAGGAATAATGCCTGAATTATAAAAAGCTAAAGGATAAAACAATATTGAATCAACTCCCTCGCCAGCAATTGTTGAAGAGATTGTTCTTAACCATAAATGTTTTCCTTGAGACCATATCTTCATTTTTGCCATCACCCAGGAATTAATGAATTCACCTGCGGCAAATGCTATTAATCCAGCCAATGCCACCCTCCACGCTGATCCAAAGGCAATTTCATATACCTCCTGATTATCCCAAAAGGGTGCAGGTGGCAAGGTGACAATCACCCATGCCATCAATGATGCAAAAGCTAATCCAGCAAACCCAGTCCAAATAACTCTTCGAGATGCTGCATAGCCATAAACCTCAGTTAAGATATCGCCAAAAATAAAGGATATTGGAAAAAATAATACGCCTGCACCAAATGTGATTGTTCCAATCATTGGAAGGTCCAGTTGAGATATTTTTGCTGGCCCAATTATATTTGCAGTTATTAAAACTGTTACAAATGCAGCCATGACCAAATCATAATACTTATAATTAGGAGTGGGATTACTTATTTTCATTATTCAATAGCCCTGCACCAATCGCATTAAAAGATAAGATCATACTTATAATACACAATGACACGAATACCACATAATGGGGTGCAACTAATAAGTAATCTATACTATCCCTGAGCATGGAACCCCATGATGGAAATGGAGCCGAGACTCCTAAACCTAAAAAAGAAAGTCCTGCTTCAGCTATAATTAGATTCGCAATAGTAAAATTCAACTCTACAAAAATAGCATTAAGAATATTAGGAAAAATATGTTTTCTTATAATTCTTAACTTACCAGACCCCATAGAGACTGCTGCTTTTACAAAATCAGCTTCCTTTAAAGACAGAGTTTGACTTCTTGCAATCCTTGCAAAACCGATCCATGATGAAACTGTTAATGCAAATAAAATACTTAGGAAGCTTGTTTCTAAAAAGGCAGCGACAGCAATTACTAATAAAATCCCAGGAAATGCTTGGATAATTGTAATCGCGCTCAATAAAAATCTATCTAAAAATCCACCATAAAATCCAGCTACGCAGCCCAAAAATGTTCCAAAAGTAAAAGTGATCAAGGCAGCCAAAATTACAATTTGAAAAGAGGATACAAAACCATTAATGAGGCGAATAAATATATCTCTCCCAAAGTCATCATATCCGAATGGTGCATTCCACTGTGGTGTTTCAAGAATTAATTCAAAATTCATGACGTAAGGATCCCAGTTAAAAGAAAAATTGAATGTCACAAGGATTAAAAAGATAGCTGGAGTGAGAAAACTAATTTTCATCATTTTGATCATCTGATTCTGGGATCTAATTTATGGTAAATAAACTCAAGAGTAAAATTTATTGCTACAAAAGTTATGGCAATGAAAAAAATAGCTGCTTGGGTGATTGGGTAGTCTCTTTGATGAATAGAATCAATCAAAATTTTACCAACTCCATCCCAACTAAAGATCATCTCAGTAATGATAGCGCCTGATAGTAACCCCCCGAGCTGCATGCCAATTGCTGTGACCAAAGGAAGACTGATCAATCTCAAAATATGGATAAAGTAAATTTTCTCAACTCTAAGTCCTTTTGATCTTGCAGTCGTTATTATGGCATTCTCTTTAAGATCGTTAGCGCAATCTAGAGTCATGTTAGCTAAGTAACATAACAAACCCAAGGCAAGTGTGAGTGATGGCAAGACAATCGACAAATGACCATCCATACCGCTGACAGGCAACCAATTTAATTGCATTGAAAAAATAAGAATGAGAATGGGTGCCAAAATAAATGATGGTATGGCAATAATAATATTACATATTTGTTTTACTGCATTTGTGATTTCGTTTTTGTTGGTTAACGACACAAACAAACCTAAAGGAATGCCAAGTAATATACTTATAATAATTGCAGTTACAGCGAGTTTGTATGTATTTAAAAGCGCTGGTTTTATTATGTCATTTACTGGCAATCCTTGATGGATAGACAAACCAAAATCGAATAATACAAGATTTTTAATAGCTGTTTTTAGCTGAACAAAAAAGCTTTGCTCTAAGCCTAATTGCTGTTTTATCAAAGCAACATCAACTGATGAATTACCTATCCCAACTAAAATATCGACTGGGTCACCAGGAATCAATCTCACTAAGAAAAAAGATAACAAATAAACAGATAAAACCAACAGAAAAAAATGAATCATTTTTTTTACAAAAAAATTATTCATTGATAATGACTTTTTCTCCAACATTTACTAAATCAAATAAGCTGATGACGTCTTTATTTTTCATTCTAATGCATCCATGAGAAACAGGTTGTCCTATATTTGCCTCATCGTGGGTGCCATGAATGTATATAAATCTTTGCATGGTATCCACATTTTCAAGACGATTAAAACCAACTTCTGTCCCTGATAGCCACAAAATTCTTGATAAAATAAGGTCCTCAGAACCTATTTTGTAATCAGCACCCCATAATTCTCCACTCCATCGTCGCGCATGAAAAATGGCATACATTGGATAACCTGCTCCAATTTTTGCTCGAACAATATGATCACCAAGAGGTGTACAGTTACTATTTTTTAACTGCCCAATGCCCTTCTTTGCTGAAGAGATAGGGTATTTCAAAATGATTTCTTTATCTCTAAGGAGTGTTAATGTTTGTGTTTTGATTGATATCTCAATCATGACATAACCTAATATTATTCAGACCAATCCAACTGCCATCTTCAGTTAATTGAAAGTCGCAAATGGTGTCAAGAGAAGCCATAAAATTTCCTTCATACCATAATGGATAAATAAGCACACGTTGGTGAATGTATTCTAATGCACTATCCCAATTTTTTTTATCATAACTTTCTTTTATTAAATTATCGATCTTTTCATCTTGCAATAATCCTCTATTTAAACCAAAAGGAGGAATCATGTTGGAATGAAATATTTTTTTGTAAATATCAGGAGATTTAAGACCAACCCAAGTCAGTGAATAGAGCTGAAAATCTCCATTTTGAATATCTTTAAAAAAGGTTCCCCAGTCTAAGCTTATTATTTTTAAATTTATACCAATAGCTTCGAGTTGAGCTTTAAGGATTGTTGCAATTTTAATTCTAAATGTATCTGTGGAAGTTTTAAACTCGAGGCTTAAAGGTAGTTTATAACCAGCATCAATTAATAAATTTTTACTTAACTGGGGGTTATATTTATGGGGGCTCTGATTTGAGGAAGACCAATGTTTTTGACTCAAAATTTGTGAGGCAGGTTGAGTGTCCTTGTTAAAAAAGAATTTGATAATTTCTTCACGATTAATAGCATGTGCGATTGCTTTTCTTACTACAGGGTCTTTGAGCAGCTCGTGCTGATGATTAAATCCTATATAAGAGACATTGGTACCAGGAGATGAGCGCGTCTTGATTTGATGCTGTCTCTCTAAATAATTTATTATTGGCAGTGATAAATCATTCTGTAGGAGATCTATTTCTTTGTTGATTAATTTTAATGCTCTTACAGACGGATCTTTGACTTCTTCAAATTTTATCCTAACTCCATCTTTTCTTAATAAAATCAATGGTTTATTTGAAATTATTTGGAATTGATTCGATCCTAATGAAGACTGAGATAAGTCTATTTTTAAATTATCTAAATCATAAGGAAGAATTGGCAAGCTTAGTTTTTCAAAAAAGAGGGGGTCTGGTTTCTTTAGCCTGATTTCAATTATTGAGCCATTCAAAGAGATATGTTGAATGTTTTTTAAATCTTCAAAGTACTTCGATAACGGGTCATGATGATTTTTTTTTATAGAGAAATATAAATCCTTCAGCAAAACCTCTCGTCCGTTTGAAAACTTACTTGAGTGTGATTTTGCAGTAAAAACAAAAACAAGATCATTAATATTTTTCCAGGATACAAATTTTGAAGTTAACGTATATTGCTCATTGTAATTAAAAATTTTTTCATAAACTAAATCAGTAATTTTCTCTGATGCAGCATCTCTTGCATACAAAGGATTAATATTTTGTGGATTTTGTGGAATTCCAAAAATAATGTCTTTTGAAAAAACTGATAGTGGAGATAAAAAAATAATGATTAAGATAAATTTAAATAACTTAATCTTCATAAGTGAATAATGAAATTGATTCAATATGAGAGGTATGAGGAAACATATTTAGTATGCCTGCAGATTGATACTTATAACCTTTATCATTCACAAGAATATTTGCATCTCTGGCTAAAGTTGCAGGATTACATGAAACATAAACTATCATTTCTGGAAGTACCGTATTTTTTGATATTAACTCTAATAATTGCATTGCTCCATCTCGAGGTGGATCCAATAACCATTTGTTTTTATTTTTAAGAGAATTAACAAAATCAACATCGACTTCAAATAAATTACTATATTGAAATGTGACATTACTAAGATTATTTATCTCAGCATTTTTCTGACCTAAATTGACAAGATCTTCACTTCCTTCAATACCGATTACAGTATGAGCGTATCTAGCAATTGGTAAAGTAAAGTTGCCTAGGCCAGAGAAAAAATCAACAACCTCATCCTGAGGATTTAGGTTTAGCAATTCTAGTGCTTTATCAATCATCATCTGATTTATGTATGGATTAATTTGAATGAATCCAGAAGGATTAAACTCTAGATTTAAATCATGATTGGCAATTGGGTATGAGATTATTTCAGAATCCCTTTCTGGAAATAAAGGCATGACTGTCTCAGGCCCTTTACTTTGCGTCCAAATCTCAATCTTTCTTGCAGTTGAAAATTCACTGAGTTTTTTTATATCATCATTTGATAACGGGTCCAGTATTCGAAAAATAAAAATATCTCTTTTGCCATTGGAGGCATATTCTATTTGAGGCATTCTGTTATAAATACTCAAATTTTTAATCAAGGATTTTACCTCTACAAGGCTGGATGAAATTCTGCCTGGTAACACCTCACAAGAATCCATGTCTGTTAAAAAATGAGTTAGTCGCTCATTAAATCCCACTAATACCTTATCCTTTTTTTCAACATATTTAGCTCGTAATCTTGCCTTGTGTCGATACTCAGTAAATTCAAGAAAGATAGGCTCTATTAGATCCTCTGGAGCAACTTTTCCAATATGTTTTAAAGTTTGAAAAAAAGCATTATTTTTAAATTCAATTTGCGATGAATGTTTAAAATGTTGCATTGAGCAGCCGCCACATAAATTGTAATGAGGGCAGCTTGGATCAGCTCGAACTGGAGATGGATTTTCAATATGAGTTGCAATCCCAAAAAAGATATTTTTCTTTTTTTTTAAAATTTTGTACTCAACTTTTTCACCAATAAGAGCATTATGAATAAAAAAAGTTTTTTCTTCCTTTTTTGCTACTCCTCTTCCTTCGTGATCTATATCAATGATCTGAAGTAAATCATTACTCATATTTTTCCCATGCCGTTAAGAATTCATTCCAGTGCAATAAAGTCGATGAAGATAACTTACTCTTAACTTTTAATATTTCAGCATCATACTCTTCATCTGTGAGCTGATTTTTTAGATAAATTAGTCGAAGATAAACAAGATAAGTATTTAAAACATCTGTTTCACAATAATTTCTTATTGCTTCAATTTTACCGTCTTGAAAATTTTGATACACATCACCGCCATCCATATCTAGCTTCCCTGGAAAGCCGCATAACTTCGCAATGTCATTCAGCGAAGCGTTAGCGCGTCCACCATAGAGTGCTAAAAAATCCATCACATCTGTGTGTCTAGAATGATATCGGCTAATGAAATTATTGTACTTAAAGTCATGATTATTTTCCCCCTGGTCCATATAAACACCGCCATTGATTTGGTGAACTAATGCACGATAATTAATAACGGGTAGATCAAAACCTGATCCATTCCAGCTAACCAATGTGGGAATGAATTTATTAACTCCGTCCATAAAACGCTGTATTAGCTCCTTCTCATCGCTATCAGAATTGCCAATAGACCATATCTCAAGCTCGTCACCTCTTTTTAAAACACATGAAATAGCGATAATTTTTTGAAATTGATGTGGTAAAAAATCAGATCCTTTTTTTTGCCTATAATAATAATTTGCAATAGAAACAGCTTCTAAATCAGTATAGCGATTAGAGATGTTCAAGGTTTTCCTCAAGCCATCAACGTCAGGAATGGTTTCTGTGTCGAAAACAAGAGTGGTGGGTAAAATCATTCGCTAGGGAATAGACCAGTAGACAAATATCGGTCGCCTCGATCGCATGCGATAGAAACGATGTTAGCTTCAGGATTTTCTTTTGCTAACTTCATCGCAACAAACAAAGCGCCCCCAGTAGACGCGCCAGAAAAAATACCCTCAATTTTTGCTAAATCTCTCGCTGTTTCTTCAGCGTTTTGTTGAGTGACATATCTTATTTCATCAATATTTTCATTAGTAAAAATTTTTGGAACATACTCTATTGGCCATTTTCGTATTCCAGGAATTTGTGAACCATCCTCAGGCTGTACTCCAATAATTTGAATATCCTGATTTTGCTCTTTTAGATACCTTGAGGTTCCAACAATAGTTCCTGTAGTTCCCATACTGGAGACAAAGTGGGTAATCTTTTTCTGAGTTGCATTCCATATTTCTGGCCCTGTTCCCTCATAATGAGCCAACGGGTTATCAGGATTAGCAAACTGATCAAGAATTATTCCTCTGCCTTCATTTTGCATTTTTTCAGCAGTATCTCTCGCCAATTCCATACTTCCCTCTTGACTGGTCAGAACTAGTTTTGCTCCATATGCTTGCATCGTTTGACGACGTTCAACAGATTGATTTTCAGGCATAACAAGGATCATTTTATAACCCATGACTGCTGACGCCATTGCAAGAGCTATACCAGTATTACCAGAAGTTGCCTCAATGAGTGTGTCACCAGGTTTAATTTTTCCTTTTTCTTGAGCTCTCTTAATCATTGAAAGAGCTGGTCTATCTTTTACCGAGCCTGCTGGATTATTACCTTCAAGCTTTAAAAAAACATTACCATCATTAGGTAAAACCATTCTTTTAAGCTTCACCAACGGCGTGTTGCCTACATAGTTCTCGACATACATATCATTTATAGACACAGTTAATTATTCCTATAATTAAGTATTGATAAAAGTGCGAAAATAAAAAACCATATCGCAGACCATTCAGGTATCGTCAAATGTAACAGAGTCCAATCAATTTCAGAGCAGTCACCAGTTCCTCGAAAAACTAGCTCAAAAACTTCCTGAAGAGGAAAATTATCAAACATATATTCAAGATCAATCCCACATTCAGACGGAATTTCAATAATTTTTTTTTGTATTAACACATGTCTTATCGCAAAAATCATACCGATAATATTAATAGACAGAAGAGTTATCAGTTCGAAGAGTTTATTCAATGACTTAAAGGCAAAAAATAAGAAAAGCAAGCCCGAGACTAAAAAAATAACTCGCTGTGTTATGCATAGCGGGCAAGGTTCAAGTTGATAAAAATGTTGGATTACTACACTAAATACTACCAACAACAGAGCAGCTGCACCTGAAACAAGTTTTACATGCTGGGTAAAGTTTTTCATAGACAATAATGCATTATAATTTGTATAAGTGTATTCTACGATAAACCATTCAATAATAAAAAAATTGTGTCTTCAAATAATCATACAAATTTAGTTGATGCTGAAAAAGTATTTGCAATTTCAGAAATCAATCGAATTGTAAAAAATATCCTGTTGAGCCATCTTGAAAAAGTTTGGATAGGTGGTGAAGTGTCTAATTTTGTTGAAGCCAGTTCGGGTCATTGGTATTTTTCACTAAAAGATTCATCCGCTCAAATTAGATGCACTATGTTCAAAGGATACAACACTTTCTCTTCGATTTCGCCAAAAAATGGTGATCAGATCGAGGCGTTTGGTGCTGTTTCATTGTATGAGGCAAGGGGTGACTATCAAATTAATATTGAACAAATTCGTGAAAAAGGGACAGGAAATCTTTTTGAAAAGTTTCTCCAATTAAAAGATAAATTGGAAAAACTTGGATTATTTGATGAGGAAAATAAGTTAAATATTCCGACTTTTCCAAAAAATATTGGCATCATCACTTCAGCATCAGGAGCGGCATTAAGAGATGTTTTATCAATACTAAATAAAGAACAAAATTACAATCAAATAATTATTTATCCTTCATCTGTTCAAGGAAAAGAAGCTGCTGACGAAATATGTAGCGCTATTAATAAAGCAAACGCACACCAAATTGTTGACGTATTAATACTCTGCAGAGGAGGAGGCTCAATTGAAGACTTATGGTCTTTTAATGAAGAAAAGGTAGTTCAGGCTATTGCTCAATCTAGACTACCCATAATATCAGGAGTTGGTCACGAAACAGATTTCACCCTTACTGATTTTGTTGCTGATATGCGTGCACCGACACCTACAGCCGCTGCATCAGTTATCCAAGATAGACTATCCAAATTAGATGAATTTTTTGAACATTACCTCTCTACGCTTCAAAAAAATATAACTAATTTATTAAAAAATAAAAATCAAGAGCTTGATTATCTTGAAAAAAGAATTGTCTCCCCCAAGGATAAGCTTAAACGCTCCCAGGAATTTATTGACAGCCTAAAAAAACAATTTATTACTCTGTTAAGAAAAGAATTTCTTGCAGCTGAAAAAGAAATCAATAGTCTTCATAAAAGATTATTAGCGCCTCAAGAGAAAATTAAACAGGCAGAAGAAAAAATAAAAAACTATAAAAAAGCTCTTTTATCGAACGTTTTCAGAATAATCAAGGAACATCAATCTAAAATAAATTTTATTGATGAAAAATTAAATATTCTTAATCCGAAAAATATTTTAGCTAAGGGTTATTCAATTGTTTATAATAAAAATGATGTAGTTAAAGACTCTAATAAAGTAAATTTAAATGACACTCTCGATATTCAGTTACATTCAGGAGCTTTGCTTGTCCAGGTAAAGAATAATAAAAAACATTGAGTCCTCAACAACCCACAAAAAAACAAACTGCTGCTCTTTCTTTAGCTGCCTTAGGTGTCGTATTTGGAGATATTGGCACCAGCCCTCTTTATTCGATTCGGGAAATATTTTCTATTGGAGATAATATTCTTGAGCTAAATGTTTTAAATATGCTTGGGGTGTTATCCATGATCTTTTGGTCACTTATTGCAGTTGTTACAATTAAGTACATCACTTTCATTATGCGCGCGAACAACAATGGTGAAGGTGGCATCATGGCGCTATTAGCCCTTGCTCATAGAAATGCTAAAACCAAGAGGAAGCGAATGTTAATAGGGATAATTGGCATTATGGGAGCCTGTATGTTTTATGCTGATGGAATGATCACGCCTGCCATTTCTGTTCTCTCAGCCGTTGAAGGTATTGAGATTGCATTGCCTGGTTTTCATGATTTTGTTATTCCTATCACACTGATTATCATCTTCTTTTTATTTTGGTTTCAAAGCAAAGGAACCGCGTCTGTTGGTTTTCTATTTGGACCCGTGATGCTCATTTGGTTTACCACTCTCGCAGTTTTAGGAATTATTAATATTATTAATGAGCCATCGGTTCTTAAGGCTTTAAACCCCTATTATGCTTATTTGTATCTACATAATAATTTTGGAATAGCCTTTATTACTATGGGAGCCATCATTCTTTGTGTCACAGGTGCCGAGTCACTCTATGCAGATATGGGTCACTTTGGCAGGTCGCCCATTCGAATCACCTGGTTTAGTTTTGTTTTTCCTGCCCTAACCTTAAACTATTATGGACAAGGCGCATTGATTTTGCAAAATCCTGAAAATATCATCAACCCATTTTATTTAATGTCTCCTGAATGGTTTACAGTACCTCTTATTTTTCTTGCAACAATTGCCACCATTATTGCCTCTCAAGCATGTATTACTGGTGCCTTCTCTGTATCAAGACAGGCTTTGCAATTAGGTTTTATTCCCAGAATGAGAGTTGACCACACATCCGAAAATCAAGAAGGTCAAATTTATCTTCCACGAATTAATTTTTTACTGATGGTTGGTGTTATTACAGTTGTTCTAATTTTTCAAAATTCATCAAATTTAGCAGCTGCTTATGGTGTTGCCATTACTATGGATATGGTAATTGCCTCTCTTCTATCAATAATTGTTTTTGCAGAAATATGGAAAACTTGGACTAAAACAATCATTGTTTTTTCAATCTTTCTAATAATTGACCTTGTTTTCTTTGCAGCCAATATAATCAAAGTTCCAAATGGCGGATGGTTCCCATTACTGATTGGCATTATTTTATTAATCTTAATGACCACGTGGAGTAGAGGAAGATCGATTTTATACAATAAATTAAAAAATGAATCGATGCATATTGATGATTTTATTAAATCATTCAAAAAAAGCTCAATTGCCAGAGTAAAAGGAATTTCTGTTTTTATGACTCCGAATTCTAACGGTGTTCCTCATGCACTCCTCCACAACTTAAAGCATAACAAGGTGTTGCATGAAAAAGTTGTCATGTTGACTGTAAAATTTCTAGATATACCTCATGTAAAACAAAAAAATATGTTGAGCATTGTTAAGCTGCCCAGTAACTTTTATCAGGCCACAATAAATTATGGTTATAGTGATGAGCCAAACATCCCTCGAGAATTATCCAAATCAACAATTAGAGGGTTAAAATTTGAACCAATGGCCACCTCATACTTCATAGGAAAAGAGAGTCTAGTAATTACAAAGGACCGTAATATGGGTGTGATTAGAAAAAGAATATTCTCATTTTTATTTAATAGCTCAGAAGAAATAACAAACCAATTTAAACTTCCCGTGAATCGTGTCGTTGAATTAGGAAGTCAAAATAATTTTTAAAAAATGCATAGACTAATTTTAGTTTTTCTTATTTTGATATCTGGATGCACATCCACCACGCTCAAAACAGATTCCGATATTACTCGTAAGCAACTCGTTATTCTTCCAGAGTTTATGGCTTTATCAATGGCTAATCAAGGTTACCAAGAAGCTAAACAAAAAGCACAAGAAAATGATCAGTTAAACAAAGATACATATATGCTGAACGAGGTCAGAAAAATTAGTTACCGACTTATTGATGAGGTGAGGTATTTTCGAGATGATGCAACATCATGGAATTGGGAGATAAATTTACAAACAAGTGATCAAATTAATGCATACTGCATGCCCGGCGGAAAAATTATGGTTTATACCGGATTGCTTGATAAAGCAGCAAAAACCAATGACGAAATTGCGGCAGTGATTGGTCATGAAATTGCACATGCCCTCCGTGAACATGGTCGTGAAAGAATGTCTACCGCCTTGATGCAGCAGTTAGGTATATTAGGTTTTGCAATCTACATTAGCGATTCCTCGCATAATAGACAATTGAAAAATTTAGCTGTTCAAGGTGTTGCTTTAGGCACGACATTATTTTTTGCCCTCCCCAATAGTAGAGAGCAAGAACGAGAAGCAGACAAAATAGGTTTAGAACTAGCTGCTCGAGCCGGATACAATCCACTTGCAGCGGTCAGTTTATGGAGAAAGATGGATGAGCTGAAAGAGGTAGAACCTCCTGAAATTCTCAGTACTCATCCCTCTAATGAAAACCGCATCGAAGACATCCAAGAGCACTCAGAGAAAATTATGCATTTATATAAAGAAAACAAAATACGTTTTAACTGAAATTATTAAGTTTTTTTATGTAAAATAAACCCTTCAAAAATTCACAACACTATTAATAGAAGGTCAAGAATGAGTAATTTACAAGATATTATTGAACAAGGTTTTGAAAACAGATCTGAAATAAACCCATCAAATGCTCCACAAGAAATAGTAGATGCTGTCTCTGAAGTACTAAATAAATTAAATACTGGAGAGTTGAGAGTCGCCAGTCGCATTGGAGATAGTCAAGATTGGGAAACTCACCAATGGATAAAAAAAGCTGTGTTATTGTCTTTTAGGTTAAAAGACAATGAAATGATGCTTGGTGGCTCCACCAATTATTTTGACAAAGTGGATTCAAAATTTCGTCATTTTACAGAACAAGATTTTAAAAATGGTGGGTATAGAGTTGTTCCTAATGCGATTGCTCGTCATGGAAGCTTTATTGGTAAAAATGCTGTACTAATGCCTTCTTATGTAAATATTGGTGCTTATGTTGATGAAGGAACAATGGTGGATACTTGGGCTACCGTCGGATCTTGTGCGCAAATAGGTAAAAATGTCCACTTATCAGGTGGTGTTGGAATTGGTGGAGTACTTGAGCCAATTCAAGCAGGTCCAACTATTATTGGTGATAATTGTTTCATAGGTGCGCGAAGTGAAGTTGTAGAAGGTGTTGTTGTTGAAGATAACGTTGTTATCTCGATGGGAGTTTATATCGGTCAATCTACAAAAATACTAGATCGTGAAACTGGTGAAATTACTTTTGGACGAATACCAAAAGGCTCAGTAGTGGTCTCAGGAAACTTACCATCTAAAGATGGAACATACAGTCTGTATTGTGCTGTCATTGTGAAAAAGGTTGATGAAAAAACCTTAGGTAAAGTAGGCATCAATGAATTACTGCGAGGTGTTTAAAATTGATAGAGCTTTTTGGTATTAAAAATTGCAATACAGTAAAAAAAGCTTTAGATTGGCTCGTGCTAAATAATATTGATATTAATTTTATAGATGTCAAAAAAGACTTAACCTCTGAACATCTTAATCAATGGTTTCAAAACTTACCGAGTGATTTAAATCCTTTGATGTTCGTCAATCAAAGAGGGATTACGTGGAGAAATTTAGCTGATAGCGACAAACAGCTGATTAATTCAACCAAAGGTATAATTGAATTAATCCTTCAAAAGCCATCGGTGATGAAGAGGCCAGTCCTAGTCAATAATAAAAAGGTGGTGCTTTTAGGCTATGATGAAGAAAAATACCAAAAAGAATTCGCATGACAAAAACTTTAGATATTGCTAAGCGTTTAATAGAAATTGACTCCATTACACCCAATGATAATGGTTGCATCAATATCATCAAATCTGAATTAAACAATCTTAACTTTGAATATCAAAGCATTGATAGCAATGGAGTTTCAAACCTTTATGCTAAAAGAGGAGAATCGAGTCCCTCTATTATTTTTGCAGGTCATGTAGATGTTGTCCCCCCTGGACCATTAGATAAGTGGCAAAGTGATCCTTTTATACCTACAGCAAAAGATGGCTTACTTTACGGAAGGGGATCAGCTGATATGAAATCGTCAATTGCTGCTTTTATCGTTGCAATTAATGAGTTTACGGCTGAATTTCCTAATCATAAGGGGTCGATAGGTTTATTTATTACTTCTGATGAAGAAGGTATTGCTACTGATGGTACTAAAAAGATTGTTGAACATTTTATTCACAACAATCAAGACATTGATTACTGCATTGTGGGAGAGCCTACTAGTGCAGAAAAATTTGGTGACACTATTAAAAATGGTAGGCGTGGCTCGCTTTCTGCAACATTAATTGTAAAAGGAATTCAAGGGCATATTGCTTACCCACATTTGATTGATAATCCAATTCATCGATCTGCTTCAATCATTGATGAACTTAAAAAAATATCCTGGGATGATGGAAATGAATATTTTCCAAAAACGTCATGGCAGGTTTCCAATATAAATGCTGGAACAGGTGCTACAAATGTTGTTCCTGGGGATGTAATAATACAATTTAATTTTCGTCATTCAACAGAATGTACTCCCGATCAATTAAAAAATGAGGTCGAGATGATTGTTAAAAAGCATGCTGATGAGTATGAGTTAAATTGGGAAATCCCAAGCGAGCCTTATTTGACGCAAAAAGGCTTTCTAACTGATGTATTAACCTCTGCCATATCAGATATCACTGGGATAACCCCAAAAGTCTCGACAACAGGAGGGACATCAGATGGTCGCTTTATAGCAAAAATCTGTAAACAAGTTGTTGAATTCGGTCCAATTAATGCCTCAATCCATAAAATAAATGAACACGTAAATATAGATGACATAGAAAAGCTCAAGGAAATTTATAAGTTATCCTTGATTAAAATTTTGTGTAGTTAATTCTTAAGTTTATTCCGCTCAATTCATTCCAAGCATTTTCAAAATCTTTTCAAGATTTTTCTTTTCAAGCTCCATAAACTGACCTCGCTTTAAATGAGACGGAAGATTTAATGGTCCGTATCGTGTTCGAATTAGTCTACTGACTTTTAAATTCTGTGACTCAACTAAACGTCTTATTTCTCTATTCCTACCTTCTTTTAAAATAATTCTAAACCACTGATTTGCGCCCTCACCGCCTGTATGTTCAAAAGTTTCCACATGTGCGATACCATCGTCCAATTTAACCCCTTTTCTGATGTTATTAATTATGTCCTCGGTCACTTCTCCCAAAATTCTTACCGAGTACTCTCTATCGATTTGTTGGCTGGGATGCATCATGTGATTGGCCAATTTTCCATCATTGGTAATTAACAACAGTCCTGAAGTATTAATATCCAGTCGCCCAATAGATATCCACTTGCCATTTTTAACTTTAGGTAGCTTTTGAAAAACAGTTTTTTGATGTTTAGGATCGGAATGAGAAACGATTTCACCCTCCGGCTTATGATAAATAATTAAACGGGATTCTCTTTTCTCGATATTCTTAAAGTATATTCTTCTTCCATCGATATGGATGATCTCATTACCAAGAACCATATGCCCTAAATCAATTGGTTTACGATTAACAGTAATCTTTTTCTGTCGGATAAGCTCTTCAATAGATCTTCTTGATCCTATTCCCATATTGGCAAGAAATTTTTGGATTCTTTCTTTTTTATTGCTTGACTCTTCAACAGAGCTATTCTTGGCCATCTTGTGACTCATGAGGAATTACTACTTGCGAATCATTTTGATCTAGATTTTGATTGCCAATTAGATCTAAATTGAGCTGTTCCTCAAATTTTTCAATATCAGGTAAGTCTGATAGGTTAGTCAATCCAAAATCATTTAAAAAGTGTTTTGTGGTTCCATACAAACCTGGTCTTCCCGGGGTTTCCTTAATGCCAACAATATCAATCCATTCTCTTTCTACTAATTGCCTTATGGCATTCGGATTCAGAGCCACGCCCCTGATTGATTCAATATCACCTCTAGTTACCGGTTGACGGTATGCAATAATTGCTAACACTTCCATGACTGCCCTTGAGTACTTTGGCGCCCTATCTGGGTTCATTCTCATTAGATTTTCGACAAACTGTTGTTTTGCTTCAAATCTATAACCGGACGATACTTCTATTAAATTTAGTGTTTTTTTATCCCAATCATTCTTTAATTCATCTAGGAGCATGCGCAAAGTTGAACGCTCGACTTTTTCATCAAAAAGTTTTTGCAAATCATCAATCGATAATGGTTTTTGTGAAGTTAAAAGAGCGACTTCAAGAACATCTTTTAATTTAGAATTTATTTCCATACTATGCTCTCATCAAATATATTTTTGAGTAATTACTTTGCTGAAAAATTTTTATCAATGACTCTTTTGCTAACTCCAAGATTGCAAGAAAACAGACCACCATTTTTTGTAACGGCTGATCTTGTTTTAAAAATAAATCATCAAAATCTATCTTCTCATTATCATCAAACATTCTTAACACTTCACTCATGTGCTCCCTGACTGATAGCTCAGAGCGATCAATGGTATGATTTTTTAACTGCCTTGCTCTCTTGACAACATTTTGCCAGGCTTCAAAAAGATCGTGAATAGAGACATCTGGATATTGGTTATTAATTTCTCTCTGATAATATACTTCAGGAGGCAACCTGTCATGACCTAACTGAGGAATTGTATTTAAATTAACCGCTGCTTCTTTTACAAGCTCATACTCAATCAATCTTCTTACTAACTCTGATCTTGGATCTTCTTCATCATCCTCAATTGATTCTGGTTTTGGGACAAGCATTCTAGACTTAATTTCAATTAACATGGCTGTCATCAAAAGATAGTCGGCAGCAAGCTCTAATTTAATCTCTTTCATTTTTTCAACATACGCCATGTACTGTTTTGTTAAACTGAGCATTGGAATATTTAAAATATCTAGATTATTTTTTTTAATCAAATACAAAAGTAAATCTAAAGGACCTTCAAAAGATTCTAAATAAACCTCTAGTGCATCTGGGGGAATGTACAAATCTTGAGGAAATTCAGCAATTAATTCGCCATGAATTTTAGCTTGTAGATTTGGATTAATATCGCTGACTATCGTTTCCATTAAAAATCAAGGCCCATAGCTTCACGAACTTCACGCATAGTTTCTCGTGCTAGTTTACCTGCTTTTTCACAACCTTCAGCAACTACACTTTTAACTAAATCAGGATTTTCGACATAATGAATTGCTCTTTCTTGGATAGGTTTAAGTTCTTTAGAAATCGCATCTATGATGGGTTGTTTACACTCAATGCAACCTATTCCTGCTGAGGAGCAACCTTTGCGAACCCAATCTTGAACATCATCTTTTGAGTAGACTTGATGTAGTTGCCATACTGGACATTTATTTGGGTCACCTGGATCTGTTCTTCTTACCCGTGCTGGGTCTGTGGGCATTGTTTTAATTTTTTTCTGAACATCTTCAACTGATTCTCTCAGAGCAACGGTATTATTGTATGACTTTGACATCTTCTGTCCATCTAAACCAATCATTTTAGAAGCAGGTGCAAGTTTATATTCAGGTTCAAGTAAGATAATTTTTCCTCCCCCCTCTAAATAACCCAATAATCTTTCCTTATCACCAATACTTAAACTTTGATGTTCTTCAATTAATGATTGTCCTGCCTCTAGCGCTTGATCATCACCCTCTTCTTGATAGGCATCTTTTAATTCATGGTAGAGCTTTCCTTTTTTTGAACCGAGTTTTTTTATTGCGAGTTGTGCTTTTTCCTCATAACCAGGTTCTTTTCCATAAAGATGATTAAAACGTCGGGCAACCTCGCGAGTAAATTCAACATGAGGAACTTGATCTTCTCCAACTGGAACTTGAGTAGCTTTATAAATTAAAATATCTGCACTTTGTAGTAATGGGTAGCCTAAAAAACCATAGGTTGATAGATCCTTGGCACTAAGTTTTTCTTGCTGATCTTTATAAGTTGGGACACGTTCTAGCCATCCCAGCGGGGTAATCATACTTAACAGCGTATGGAGCTCGGCATGTTCAGGTACTTTTGACTGAATAAAGACAGTCGCATGGGCGGGATCAATTCCCGCAGCTAACCAATCGATGACCATCTCCCAAACATTTTGCTCGATTACCTCTGGAGAGTCATAATGGGTTGTTAATGCATGCCAATCGGCAACGAAAAAGAAACATTCACTTTCATGTTGGAGTTGTATCCAGTTTTTTAATACTCCATTGTAATGACCTAGATGTAAATTTCCGGTTGGTCTCATCCCAGAGACAATTCTTTCAATCGCCATATTTTTTTACACTATCCTTAAAATTAAACAAAAATACCAATTAATGTCCCTTGAAAAAATCTTAGTAAAGGCAATAAAATTGCTGACAGTAGTCCACTTACAATTAAAAAAATCAATATAAACATTCCATAGCGCTCAATCGATGCTAATTTGTATGACCAAGGTGAAGGGAGTAGGCTCACTGCCATTCGACCTCCATCTAATGGTGGAATGGGTAATAAATTCAGCAACATTAAAACTAGATTAATCATAATACCAACCTGCGCCATTCCAATAACAAATAAAGCATAGCTCGTGCCGGACGATTTAAATAAGCCTAAAATAATTGCCCAGATAATAGCCATAACTAGGTTGGAAGCTGGGCCTGCAAGCGCGACCCACATCATGTCTTTTTTTGGGTTATTTAAGTTTGAAAAGTTCACTGGCACGGGCTTAGCCCAACCGAATAAAAAAGGAGCGCTCAATAAAAGCAACATTCCTGGAATTACCACTGTCCCCAAAGGATCAATATGTTTTATTGGGTTTAATGTAATACGTCCGAGATAATAAGCTGTCTTATCCCCGAAGTGTTTCGCTGCATATCCGTGAGCTGCTTCATGAACTGTAATGGCCAACAAAACAGGAATGATCGAAATAGTAAAATATTGAATTGGGCTAAGTTCCATAACTTAAGAATTATATCAATTTGTGGTTAAAAATTGAGACCATATCGGTTTTACTTTATCAGGAAGTTGATGGGTTGGACCAAGATCTCTGTATGAGACCCCATGTCCATGAAAATCTGATCCTACTGAACCATATAGCTCATGTCGTTCTGCGAAGTCAGCAAAATAATCAATTTGATTAAAACTTTGGCTGCCAGAAATAACCTCTATTCCACTTCCGCCAAGCTCTTTAAATTCTTGAAAAAATTGAGGGTACAATTTACTCCCCATATCATAACGTCCAGGATGAGCGATCACTGCCTTCCCTCCTGCATTATTAATCCAATTGACTGCATCCTCAAGGCTGGCCCATTGATGATCTACATAACCTGGTTTCCCTTTGGTCATGTATTTATTAAAAACTGTTTTGATGTTTTTACTATATCCTTTGGATACTAAAAAATGTGCGAAATGAACCCGACCTATCACCTGGTGGCTTGCAAACTTTTTTGCTTCCTCATAAGCGTTAGGTATACCTACCATGGCTAATCCGTATGCAATCTTTTTTGCTCTATCAATTCTGCCCTCACGAATTTTCTTCAAACCTTGAGCAAGATCTTTATTCTGATGATCAAAATCTAAGCCAACCATATGAATGGTGCGATTCCGCCATGATACTGATACCTCAACACCATTAATAAAATGTATACCCAATTCTACAGATTTTTTTTTAGCAATTTCCAAGCCCGCAATATCATCATGATCTGTGAGGGCAAGCATATTAACTTTTTTTTCTGCTGCATAGGCTATTAATTCATCGGGATTCAAAATGCCATCAGATACGTTAGAATGAGAATGAAGATCAACTATATACATTTAATTTAAATGTACTATAGTTTCAACAACATGTCAGTGATTTATTATGAAATTTTTTATAGACCTCTTACCAGTAGTTATATTTTTTATCGTATACAAATATACAGATATTTTTTATGCAACTTTTAGTGCAATTATAGTAAGCATCTTTCTAGCAATAAGCACTTATTTAATTAAGAAAAAGATTGAAAAAATGGTGCTCTTTAATACCCTTCTCATCACTATTTTGGGAGGTCTAACCATATTATTGAAAGATAATACTTTTATTATGTGGAAACCAACCGCTATCTATTGGCTTTTTGCATTAGTTTTGATTGTTAGTCAATTTTTATTTAAGAAAAACTTAATGAAGCAAATGTTAGGGAAACAAGTTAATTTGCAAGACCATGCCTGGAATCATATCAGTACGAATGTCATTATTTTTTTGATTGGCATAGGTATTTTAAATCTTTATGTCGCATTTAATTTTGATGAAAATACCTGGGTCAATTTTAAATTATTCGGCATTACGTTTTTACTATTCATTTTTATGATTTACCTTGCACTCTATATCTCTAAGGAAAATAAATGATGTGGTATGTTATTCACAGTCAAGATAATCCAAACTCACTTGAAAAAAGATTAAAAGCAAGGCCTGATCACATTGAGCGCCTTAAAACACTTTTAAACCAAGGAAGGCTTATGGTTGCAGGGCCTTTACCTGCAATTGATAATGAAGAACCAGGACCGAATGGTTATGAAGGCAGTTTAGTTATTGCAGAATTCGACTCTTTAGAGGATGCCAAAGAATGGGCTCAAAATGACCCCTATGTTATTCATGGAGTTTATTGTTCTTTTTCTGTTCAGCCGTTTAAGAAAGTTTTTCCATAATCATGATAGAAGAAATAAAAAAAAGACTTGCATCACTTAACCCGGCAAGGCTGGAAATTATCGATGATTCACATATGCATCATGGGCATGCTGGAAATTCAGGGGGTGGTCACTTCACCATTATTATCAAAAGTGATTTATTAGCAAAACAAAATCGTATTCAATCACATAGACAAATTTATGGTTTACTCGATGATCTTATCCCCCAAAAAATTCATGCTTTACAAATTAAGATTGAAATATGAAATATTTATCAAATCCAATCATATTGTTAATATTTACCTGTCATATTGTCTTTGCCGAGACAACAATTATAGTTAATTCTCAGTCATTAAATCCAAATTTAATCGATTACATTTCTAATGAGCTCAAATCTCAAGGAAGAGTCATTGACGAAGAAATGAAACAAAATATTACAGATAGACTAATAGAGCTAGAAATATTAACTGATGTGGCTGCAAAAGAAGGTATTACCAGCGACACAAAATTTCTCTCAAAAATTGAGCTCACTTATATGGAGATGGCCTACACAGAATACTTAAAAAAATACCTTAAAGAACACCCTATTTCAAATGAAGATATTGAAATGGCTTATACAAATTTCAAAAAACAATTTAATGAACAAGAATACAAAGGGCAACATATTTTAGTAAAAACCAAAAACGAAGCTAAAAATTTAATTATCAAGATTAAAAAAGGAAGTGATTTTTCTGAGCTGGCTAAAAGCTTTTCTATTGACAAAGCATCAGCTGAAAAAGGTGGCGATCTTGATTGGTTCAGGTTAGAGGATATGGTGGAATCCTTTGCTAAAGAGGTTAAAGGTCTTCAAAAAAATGAACTAAGCGACGTATTTCAGACTCAGTTCGGGTGGCATATTTTTAAATTAATTGAAAAAAAACCACTGATGCCTCCTGAGCTCAGTGAAATAAAAAAACGTTTAGAAGATGACTTAAAAAAAAGAAAATTAAGAGATCATATTAAAGAATTAAGACAAAATGCAGAAATCTCAAATTAAATTATTATCCGAAATTGCTCAAAACTCTTTTGCAACTGTTATTGAAATTGACCATCAACCCTCATTCATATTAAAAGCAGCCGCATTAGGTTTAAAAATTAATAAATTAGTGCGTGTACTTCATAAATCCAATAATGGTCCAATATGCATCAAGGTGAATACTTCGTCTTTTATGATTCGAGCAGCTGATGCAGCAAAAATCAAGGTCATTTCTGAATGAAAAAAATTGCTCTCATTGGAATGCCTAATTCGGGAAAATCTACTTTCTTTAATTCAATAAGTGGCGCTTCAGCTCGAATTGCAAATTGGTCTGGAGTGACCGTAGATATTGAAAGTGTTAGAACATTAATATTTGGTGAAATGGTCGAGCTTATCGATCTACCTGGTATTTATTCGTTACAATCGGGATCTGATGATGAAGTTGTTGTCCATAAATTCTTAAAAAATAATCAAATTGATGAAATATTTTTTATCCTCAATTCAACTCAAATTGACCGGCAAATTCTTTTAGCTTCTGAATTATTAAGCATGGGTTACACCCTTAGAATTTTATGCAACATGAATGATGAGGCAAAAAAAAGTGGGATCCAGATACAGTATGACAAACTGCAAAAAAGACTTCAAACCCCTATCCATCCTATAAGTGCAAAATTTAAAGAGGGATATGAGTTTTTATCAAAACGGCAGGAAGTAAAAAAAATAAATGGAAACTCAAAAAAATTCGTAGAAAGTGAAATCAAAAATTATATTTCTTTTCCAAAGACATTGGATAGTTCAGTCACTGAAAAACTAGATAGATTTTTTCTTCATCCTTATTTTGGGCTACCCATTTTTTTTATTACACTTTTTTTTCTTTTCCAAATTATTTACGGAGTAGCAGAACCAATTCAAGATTTTCTTGGAGGTGTATTTGACTATTTTGGGGGCTTATTACAATCAAATTTAGCTCTGTGGTTACCTAATCTATTATCCTCTTTTATTTATGATGGAATGTATCTTGGAATCACGACCGTACTGACCTTTGTTCCAGTCATTATTATTTTCTTCCTAATAATGTCATTTATAGAAAATAGTGGTTATCTCTCAAGAGCTGCATTCTTAGTGGATCGCATGATGGAAAAGATGGGGCTGGATGGACGCAGTTTTGTACTGATTCTCTTTGGTTTTGGATGCAATGTGCCAGCTTTAATGGGAACAAAAATAATGCGTTCTAAATCAATTCGTTATCTTTCGATGCTTATTATTCCATTTTCATTATGTTCAGCACGACTGCAAGTCTTTTTATTTTTTACAGCGATTTTCTTCGAGCCAAAAATTGGAGGATTGGTCCTATTTTCAATGTATATGATTAGTTTTTTATTGATTGTGTTTACAGCAATAATTTTCAAAAAAGATCAATCAGAAGAGGAATCCGTTCTAATTGAAATGCCAGCCTATCAATTGCCAACTCTCAGGCAAAATATCTTAACGGCGACCCATGAAGTCAAACATTTTTTAGCAAGGGCATCAAAATTTATTTTAGGGGGTGTTATTATCGTTTGGTTTCTCACCAATACCTATCTCTCATCAGACTTAAGTGTTGCTGACTTCATTGGGAATACCCTAAATCCAATTTTTGATCCAATTGGGATTAATGATAAATTAATCATTGCTCTAATTTTTGGTTTTATTGCTAAAGAAATTGTGATTGGAGCTCTTGCAGTTATTTTCTCAGGGAATGACAACACTCTTCCAGAATTATTGTTTAATTATATAACTTGGCAACAAGCAATCAGCTTCATGATTTTTACTTTAATTTATACTCCATGCTTATCAACCATTGCAGTCATTAAGAATCAGTCAAAAAGTAATAAATTAGTCCTAACATCGCTTGTATGGTCCTTAGTATTAGCATGGTTAATAAGCTTTGCAGCCTATCAGAGTTTATTATTTTTATATTGATAATTAACTAAGATTGGCACGGCAAAAAGAGATGCTATCTGTTAAAATATTTCTTTTATTAATTTATCTATCATCCAGTGATTCATTATCATTTTAGCCATGTGGCGCTTTCCAAAAATCAAGAAGAAAAGCTGCTAAAAAGAATTAGCTCATCTCATAATCAGATTAACAATCTCCATACTCAATATATTCATTTTGCAGAATTTATTAACGAGCCTTCTTCAGATGAGATTAAAATTCTTGAAAACTTGCTTACCTATGGTGAACCAAGGGAAAGTGGTTCAACATCAAAACATAAATTTATTATCATTCCTAGATTCGGAACATTATCTCCATGGGCCTCAAAAGCAACTGATATTGCCAAGCGATGTGATTTAAACATTAAAAAAATAGAGCGTGGATTATTAGTTAACTTATTTGCTGAAAATGACTTAACTCAGAAAGAAATTGAAGAAATTTCACGAAGCTGTTATGACCGAATGACTGAAATTATTATATATAACCACATTGATGGACATAAGCTTTTTACTCAAGAAGATCCTAAGCCACTTAAATCAGTAGATATCTTAAATAAGGGAATTAATATTCTTCATGATTACAATATTCAGAATGGCTTAGCTTTGTCCGTGGATGAGGTGGAGTATTTATATCAAAATTTTTTAAAAAATAATAAAAACCCTACTGATGCAGAATTAATGATGTTTGCCCAAGCTAACTCTGAACATTGCCGTCATAAAATCTTTAATGCTTCATGGAATATTGATGGTAAAGATCAAGAAAAATCTTTATTCCAAATGATTAGAAATACGCATAACAAACATCCAAAAAAAACTATTGTTGCTTACTCTGATAATTCCTCAATCATAGAGGGTAAAAAAATTAATCGTTTTTATCCGGGCAAGGATAATAAATTTAAACCTCATTCGGAAAAGACCCATTATCTCATGAAGGTTGAAACCCATAATCATCCAACAGCAATCTCTCCTTTTCCTGGAGCGGCTACAGGTTCGGGTGGTGAAATAAGAGATGAGGGGGCGACAGGGCGTGGTTCAAAACCAAAAGCAGGTCTGA